>Ga0154520_110_pt1 | contig 159390 bp, 148 predicted proteins | sample RifGroE2_FD_105663 | JGI IMG/M metagenome (GOLD analysis project Ga0154520, IMG submission 105663) | Bacteroidetes bacterium GWE2_40_15
TAATGAAAAATGCCGAGCCTAAAGGTCAGGCAGAGTTCTTTATAGCTCAGAAGGTAGGAGCTATCCTGGAGAATGACAAACAGAGAGGTCTTGCTCACTTTTTGGAGCATATGGCCTTTAACGGAACCAAAAACTTTCCCGACAATAAAGTTATCTCATACCTTGAGACCATCGGCGTAAAATTTGGAGCCAACCTCAACGCATACACAGCTGTAGATCAAACAGTTTACAATATTTCTGCAGTTCCTGTAACAAGACAGGGCATTATTGACTCGTGCCTTCTTATCCTTCACGACTGGGCTTGCGCCATCAATCTCAATGAGAAGGATATCGATAAAGAGAGGGGTGTAATTCGCGAAGAGCTGCGCACAAGAAGCAACGCTCAAATGAGAATGATTGAGGCTATCCTTCCGGAGATTATGCCCGGCAGTAAATATGCTCACAGGCTTCCCGCAGGTTTGGTTGAGGTTATCGATAACTTCACCTATAGCGAGCTTAGAGAGTACTACAAAAAATGGTACCGTCCGGATCTTCAGGGAATTATTGTTGTTGGAGATATAGACCCCGAGGCAATAGAGAAGCAAATTATCAAACTTTTCGGTGCTATTCCTAAAGCTGTTAACCCTGCACCAAGAGAGATTTTTGAAGTTCCTAACACAAAAGAGCCGCTTATCTCTGTTGCAAGCGATGTAGAGGCTACATCTAGCAGCATAATGCTAATGTACAAACACGATGTTCTACCTAAGGAGTTTCGCCCTACCGCTGTCTCTTTAGTATACGGCTATATGAATAGTATGGTTACAAGTATGTTAAATTCAAGACTTTCGGAGATTGCTCAAAAAGCAAATTCTCCATTTACAAGTGCATCTTCAAACTACGGTGACTTTATTACATCAAACACAAAGTCAACATTTGGAATCTCAGCCGGAGCCAGAGAGGGTGAACTGGAAACAGCATTCAAGGCAATAGTAGAAGAGGCAGAGAAGGTTAAAAGGTTTGGCTTTACAGCATCGGAGTATGAGAGAGCAAAGGCAAATTTCAACAGCCGTCTTGAGCAGATATACAAAGAGAGAGAGAAGCTAAACAGCGGATTCTATGTAGATCAGATTCTAAACCACTTCCTTACCGGTGAGGCTATGCCGGGTGTAGAGATGGAGTATACATTGATGCAGCAGATTATTCCTTCAATTCCGATAGAGCAGTTAAACACATATGCAAAGTCACTTCCTATAGAGGAGAATGTGGTTGTTGCAGTTATGATGCCTAAAAAAGAGGGTTTGGCTATCCCTACAAAAGAGGCTCTTTTAGATGTTTACAATAAAACACGGGCGAGCCAGATTGAGGCCTACAAAGAGACAGTCTCTAACGAACCTCTTATCTCAAAAGCCCCTGTTGCCGGTAAGATTGTATCGGAGGTTAACGACGCTATGAGCAACTCAATAGTGTGGACTCTTTCAAACGGTGCAACCGTTGTTATTAAAAAGACAGATTTCAAAGAGGATCAGATTCTTTTCAATGCCAGCAGCCGTGGTGGTTTCTCACTGTTTGACATCAAGGATAACATCAACACAAAAGTTATTTCGGAGGTGGCCTCTGTCGGAGGTTTCGGTAACTTTAGCGCTACAGATTTAAGAAAGGTTCTTGCAGGTAAAAATGTAAATCTGCAAACAGCAATAACTCTTACAACCGAAGCCTTAAACGGAAGCAGTGCACCAAAAGACATTGAAACCTTTATGCAGCTTGTATACCTTAACTTCACATCTTTAAGAAGTGATCCTGAGGCATACCAGGCGTTGTTGGGCAGAATGAGAGCCCAGCTCAAAAATGCAGCCGCAAATCCTATGACCGCTTTCTCAGACACTCTGCAGGCTACTCTTTACAACAATAGCCCATACGCAAAGAGGCTCTCTGTAGAGATGCTGGACAAAATTGATTATGCAAGAACTCTTGAACTTGCTAAAGGGAGATTTGCGAATGCAGCCGATTTCACATTTGTCTTTGTAGGCAATGTAGATGCAGTAACTCTTCGCCCGTTGGTTGAGACATATATCGCTTCACTACCTGGCAGTAAGGGTAAGAAAGAGGATTGGAAAAATGTGGGAATGGTTCCGGTAAAAGGAAAGGTTGTAAAACATTTCGACAGGGAGATGCAAACCCCAAAAGCTACCGTATATACCATATTTTCCGGTAAAACACCATATAGCGTAGAGAACCTTATTATGTCAAATATGACAAAACAGGTTTTCGAACAGGTATTTACCAGAACAATCCGCGAAGAGGAGCAAGGGACATACGGAGTGGGTGTTAATATGAGCCTCTCTACCTACCCTACAGAAAACTTTACATTCCTATTCGGTTTTGATACAGACGTTGCACTTAAAGAGAGACTCCTTGCAAGAGCTCACAAAGAGATTGCAAATGTTATCCAAAACGGAGTTACTACTGAGGATTTCAATAAGATTATTGAGTTTATGAATAAGAACTATACTCAGAACCTTAGAGAGAACAGCTATTGGTTGAATACTATTTCAAACAGATATCTTATCGGCAAAGATCTTCATACCACTTATGAGGCTGCCCTTAAAGCTATGACCCCCGCAAAACTTCACGAATACATCAAGAGTGTATTATCTCAGGGTAACCAGTTTGAGATAATTATGAAGGGTTTTGCACCGGAGAGTAAATAGTAATAAGTTAAAGCAAGAATTTTAAATGAGCTCTCCCACAATTGTCGAGATTGACAACACTCTCGTTTCGTCTGATATCTTTACCGAAAGGTTCATTTGCGATATCTCCCGGTGCCACGGTGCGTGCTGTATAATCGGAGACAGTGGGGCTCCTCTTGAAGATCACGAATGTGCTCTTATTGAGAAGGAGTATGATAAAATTTCAAAATATCTCAGGATTGAGGGGATCCGCTCCATCAAGGAGCAGGGTCCCTTTGTCCGTGATATTGATGAAGATCTTGTTACTCCGCTCATTGGCGGAGAGGAGTGTGCCTACACACTTTTTGATAAGGACGACATCTGTTTTTGCGGAATTGAGTTTGCCCACTCACAGGGCGAGAGTACCCTAAGAAAGCCAATCTCTTGCTGGCTATACCCAATAAGAGTATCACGGCTCTCCAACGGACTCACCGCATTGAATCTGCACCAGTGGCACGTATGTGTAGATGGTTATGTAAAAGGTAAAAAAGAGGGTGTTCCTGTATTCAGGTTCCTGAAAGAGCCCCTTACATTTGCATTTGGCTCCGAGTTTTACGACAAACTGGAGGCCGTTTACGAGAGAATTTACAAATAGCAGATATTATACCAGTCTGGTCCCTACATACAAGGCTAAATCTGCCAGTTCATTTTTATAGATACTCTCTTTAAGATCCTTTAAAGCATCAATCGCAATTTTTGAGTGCTGGGAAAGTGCATTTTGTGCGCTTGAGATTCCATCGTATCTCTTTACAAAGTCCAGAGTCTTTTTTACCAAAGAGTCGTCGTCATACAGAGACTCCTTAATGAGCATTAACATCTCATCTCTCTCTTGAGGTTTTGCTCTCTCAAGAGCGCAAATAAGAGGAAGTGTTATTTTTTTCTCCCGGATGTCGGTTCCTGCATTTTTGCCTGTGTTCAGGTCCGGCATATAGTCAAAGATATCGTCTCTTATCTGGAAAGCGATTCCCAGATGGTATGCATACCTGCTCATATCTTCAATTATCTTGTCGCCGGCTCCGCCTGAGTATGCACCGGAGGCAACAGCTGCCACAAAAAGGCTGGATGTCTTACGGGTAATTATCTCAAGGTAATCCTTCTCACTCGTGTCAAGTTTGGAGGCCTTCTGCATCTGAAACAGCTCCCCCTCGGAGAGCTCCTCAACTGCCCTTGTAAAGAATCCCAACACCTTTGGATCGTTCTCCTTTACCAAAAGAGAAAGGGCCTTCGCCAGCCAGTAATCTCCTGTGAGAACAGATGCTGCAGGGCTGAATGCACTTTGGACAGTAGGAGAACCTCTGCGCACAGAGGAGTTGTCTGCAACATCGTCGTGCATAAGGGTTGCCGTGTGTATCATCTCCGAAACTGCCGCACAGCTTATTGTAACGGGAGTCATCTCTGTGCAGGCCTTCGCCGACAAAAGACATAGCAGTGGTCTTATCTGCTTTCCCTTTAGGTTTAAAAGGTATTTGTTTATAGTGTTTAGCAGTTCAACCTCGCTCTCAAGACTCTCTTTAATAAGAATATTTACTTTGTCGAAATCTGCTTGAATTGCCCCTTGTACTCTTTTTAACTCCATAATAGCATACCGGTCTATCCCGGCAAGTAGTGTTTAGCTTCTATAATTTCTCTTTTAGAGCTGCGGACAGAATCCATCAACTCCTCTACACTGTTAACAACAATAAGGGTATCACGATAGTTCGAATTAAGAAATTTATTTGCCGCAAAGTGATCTAACAACTCAAGAAGCTTGTTGTAATAGCCATCCTGGTTATAAAGGATTACCGAGCCATCATATTGGCCAAGCCTCTTAAGTGTAAAGGTCTCCAGAAACTCCTCCAGTGTACCTAGCCCTCCGGGGAATGCAATCACAGCATCTGTGTTCTCCCTGAGAAGCTCTTTTCTCCTGCTCATTGTATCTACAACCCCCAGATTCTTAATATTCGGGTGATGGATCTCCATATCCTCCATAAAACCGGGAATATAGCCCTCTACCGTTGAACCTCTCTCAATCATCACATCTATAATGACGCCCATAAGCCCCATTATGCTCCCGCCGCAAACAATGGTGTACCCTAATAAAGAGGCCGCCGTGGCGAATTCTTTGGCGGCCTCTCTATATTTATCTTCCAGTATGTTACTGGATGAACAGTAAACACACAACCTCTTTGACATTAAATCAAACTTCTTTTAAAAGAGTAAAGCAACAGAGAGTTGAAATCCCTGAATTTTTGCATTCTTTAATGTTGTTCCGTTGATTGGAGTTGAGGTTGCATCCTGAAGCTTACCCATTGACCAGTTATACTTACCGGTAATTTGAAGCTTCCAGATATCTATCCCTGCACCAAGACCATAGCCATAGTCAAGCCTGTTGAGGTTATCCCACTCTGTGTCAACCAGCATATCCCCTTTGCCAATAGCATATGAGATGTACGGGCTAACCATAATAAATGGACGAAATAGAAGCAGGTCTAAGCCAATTTGCACATTTATGGGAAGTTGAAGATAGTCCAGATAAAAACTATTGGCCGGAACATCCGGATCCTCTACCCCCTTCCTTACGAACAGCAGCTCGGGCTGAAGTCCAAGCCCGATAATTGGAACCTTGGTCTGAATCAGAACTCCAAAATGATAACCTGTCTGGTTATTCCACGTGTTGTTCACATTACCCGAAACATCCTTATACGAGTTGAAATTCAACCCGCCTTTTATCCCAAACTTCGCCTGTGAAAAAGCGGAAGATGAGATTAAAAGCATTAGGATGGCTACAGCTGCAATTTTTTTCATAATAAATTACATTAGTTCATTAATTTTGGCTACAATAGCCCCTTTAGTAGTTGAGCCGACAATCTTATCTTTCAACTCTCCGTTCTTAAAGAAGAGAATTGTAGGGATATTGCGGATACCGTACTTAACGGGAACACTCTCACTTGAGTCAACGTCGCACTTAGCAATTATGGCTTTCCCCTCATACTCCGTCGCAAGCTCATCAATAATAGGAGCAATCATACGGCAAGGACCACACCAAGTTGCCCAGAAATCTATTACTACCGGTTTGTCTGATTTTAGTACTATCTCATTAAAATTTGAGTCATTAATTGCTACTGCCATTTTAGATTTTTTTTAAATTAAACATTTGTGACTGCTAATTTAATATGTTTTTTTTAAAAACCCTTAAAAAACTTATACCACAGAGTCTGCATCCCACACAAATGCCCTAAGCCCCTGCTCCTCTGCCTGGGCATTTGCAATGCGTAATTTATCTACCAAAGCTCCGGCTTCGCCATCTTCAACCACGGCAAGTGTTGCCATATTCTTAGATGGCCAGGCGTGGCTTCCATAGTGTGGTTCTCCCTTTTTGGAGCCTCTGCCCTGAACATCGGTCCATTTGGTAAATCCTCTCACAGAGAGTTCGTCCAGAATATTCATCACTACAGTTGAGTGTGCCTGGTTATATATAATCATTACTGCTTTCATAATCTTCTTTTTATGAGTTTAATTTGGCGTGTGCTCTGCGTTTTCTCTTGATATCTCCCGCGTGGAATGAGGTGTAAACCGTCGGAATCACCACAAGGGTCAAGATAGTAGAGAGTGTTAATCCTCCAATGATAGAGATACCCATAGGCTGCCATATCTCCGACCCCTCTCCTATACCTATGGCCATTGGCAACATCCCAAGGATGGTTGTTATTGTTGTCATAAGAACCGGGCGCAAACGGGAGCGTCCTCCGGAAACTACAGAGCGCATTACGCTCATTCCCCTCTCTTTATTGAGGTTAATGTAGTCTATGAGTACAATTCCGTTCTTCACCACAATACCTACAAGCATCACAGCACCAATAAGGGCAATAAGGCTAAGGGAGGTTCCTGTAAGCCAGAGAGCTACAAACACTCCTGTAAATGCAAACGGCAGTGAGAACATTATAATGAAAGGATCCCTGAAAGATTCAAATTGTGCCGCCATAACAATATAGGTGAGCATAACCACCAGAAGCAGTAGGGTGAGCATATCTGCAAAGGAGTCCTGCTGCTCTTCGTAAGATCCCGATAACTCAACGGCTATGTTTGCCGGAAGAGTCATTTTATCTACTTCGGCTGTAACCTCTTTTGCAATATCTCCCAAAGCTCTTTTATAGATAGAGCCGGTCACTTTAATCACCCTCTCTCTGTCCAAGTGCTCTATTGAAGGGGGTGCGAAATCTTCATTTACAGTTCCAACCTCGCTCAATCTTACACTCTTACCGGTATTGTTATATAGCAGTATCTCATTGATATCCTCTATACTGGTTCTGTGGCTGATGTCGTTTCTCACAACTATATCGTACTCCTCGCCATCCTCTCTGAACCTTGTGGTAATAATTCCGTTGATTCTGTTTCTTACCACATTCGCTGCAGATGTAAGATTGATTCCGTTCATTGCAAGCTTTGCCCTGTCGAACTCAACCCTAAGCTGAGGCATATAATCTTCTCTGCTCAGTTTAACATCCCTCAGCCCGGGAGTCTTGCGCATAATCTCTGCCACCTGCTCTGCAACAACAGCTGCATCATCCATATTGTAACCCAGCACATCCAGCTCCAGGCCGGACCCTCCGGTACCCATTCCCGGGTTTGACCCCCCCGGAATTACCTCAAAACGATAGAGCTCCGGAATTACTTTAAGCTCCTCTCTAATGAGGTCAGATATTTCAAAGATATCTCTCTTCCTCTCCCCTGCCTTGCTCAGTCTTGCTGTGTAGGTTATAAGGTGAGAGCCGGAGCTGTTAAGGGACATAAAGATATTTGATCCGTCAGATTGGCCCATAGATGTCTGAAGTACTTCAATTTCCGGATATTTCTCTTTCCACTGACTATACAGATACTCATTCAGAACTCTTGCCTGCTCTACTCTTGTACCCACCGGAAGCTCCACTTTTATTGATATCTGTGCATTATCGGAGGTTGGGAAGAAGTCTGTCCCCACCTTGGTAAGCAACATTATACTGGATAAAAAGAGTGCGAAAGAGGCAATTAATACAAACTTCCTGTTTGATACCGCCCAACGTAAAAGCCCGGCATACCACTCATCCAGCGAGTCCAGCCCCCTCTCAATAGGAGAGTAAAAGAACATAAAAGCTTTACTTCTCTTCGGATCCTTCTTAAGCATCCTTGAGCTGAGCATTGGTGTTAGGGTAAGCGCCGCAACTGTAGATACTGTTATTATTATGGTAACAATCCATCCAAGCTGTTTGAACATAATCCCGGCAAGACCGGTAACCATTGTGAGCGGGAAGAACACCGCCACGATTGTAAGTGTAGATGCCACTACCGCCACAGCTACCTCATTGGTTGCATAGATTGCCGCATCCCTTGGCTTACTCCCCTTCTCTATATGAGAAGTTATATTCTCCAGAACCACAATCGCGTCGTCCACCACCATCCCTATCGCAATAGAGAGCGAACTGAGAGATATGATATTAAGGGTATTCCCGGTAATCATCAGGTAGATAAACGCCGCAATCAGAGAGACCGGAATTGTAAGAATAATGATAAATGTTGCCCGCCATCTTCCCAGGAAGAAGAGCACCACAATCATCACAAAGAGTCCTGCAAGAAGCACTGTCTCTGTTAGTGAGTTTATACTGCTCTTGATAAAATCCGATGTATCCAAAACCATCTCCAGCTGTACATCTGCCGGAAGTGCAGCCTTTATTGCAGGTAGCTCTTTGTTAATTCTGTCTACAATCTCTACCACATTTGAGCCGGACTGTTTTTGTATAACAATCATTGCACTACGCTCTCCATTAGTAAGAACCTCTGTAGCACGCTCTTTAAGGGTATCTTTTACAGTTGCAACATCTTTAATATAGATGTTCCTTCCCATAAAGCTGCCCACAATTATATCCCCAATCTGGTCGCTGCTCTTAAACTCGCCATCTACCCGAACCGAGAATGTCTCGGAACCTATATCTATATTACCGGCAGGCATATTACGGTTCTCCATTGCCAACAGCCCGGAGATCTGCTCTATAGAGAGCTTGTATGCCTCCATCTTTTTCGGATCTACCCTCACCTGAATCTCCCTTTGCGGGGCTCCGGAGATGGATACAGAGGCAACTCCGTTTATTCTGTTAATTGGGTTTGCAACCTTCTCCTCCAGAATCTTATAGAGACCCTGCTCATTTTGTGATGTCCGTGCACTCATAAATGCAACCGGCATCATAGATGAGTTGAACTTTAGAACTACCGGATTCTCTGTATCTTCCGGAAGGAAGTTGCGCTGCATATCCAGTACGGTCCGTATATCATTTACAGCCTCATCCATATCTGTCCCATATTCAAACTCAATAGTTATAAGGGAGATATTGTCTTTAGATGTAGATGAGATTCGTTTAAGATCCGACACTGTGCTCAGTGACATCTCCAATCTTTTGGTAACATTCTGCTCAATATCGGTTGCACTTGCTCCCGAATATGTGGTCATTATTGTTACCGCATTCAGCTCAATTTCGGGGTATAGGTCTACGGAGAGTCTCGTAAATGAGAAGAGACCAAAGACCACAATCCCGATAAAAATCAGGGCGGTTGTTACCGGTTTCCTGACCGCGGTTTCGTATATTTTCATAATTGAAATTCTATTTATTTAGTTAGATCCAGTCCTGACTCGGTTACCTTTACAGTGATTTTATCCGAAAGTGCAGATTGACCGGCTACAACTACCTTATCTCCTGCCTCAATACCGCTTATCACTTCGTAAATTGAGCCAATTCTCCTGCCAAGCTCTATTTTTGTGTAGGTAACAACATCTCCGTCAAGAGTGTATACATATTTGTCATTAGTTCCGGACTGTTTGATAACTGCTTTATCGGGAACCACAACTCTCTCTTTCTCGCCGAAATTCACCTTAGCACGGGCAAACATTCCGGGACGAATAAGCAGTGACGGGTTGTCAATTCTAACCTCTGCCACAAAAGTTCTGGTTGTTGCATCAACTGTTGGGTGTATTAGCATAACCTTACCGTTGAATTTTTTGTCCGGATAGATATCCAGAGAGATCTCTGCAGGGGTGCCCACCTTAACCTGCGGGAAGAACTCCTCGGAGATACTAATGAGAATTTTAACCGGCTGCATCTGCATAACCACCAAAATAGGCTGCCCTGTTGCAAGGTCTCCGTCAAAGAAGTTCTTCTGAACAACTATTCCGTCTATTGGGGAGAGCAGCTTTGTGTTTTTATCCAGGTTTGCAAGGCTCTTCTCAGATATGCTCACCTGTGTTTTAAGCTGGTCATACTGCTGCTCGGCTACTCCGCCGGCTCTGTAAAGAGCCTCAATACGAGAGAGATCCAGTTTAAGATTCTCTATCTGAATCTTTGCCTGTGCATAGTTTAAATTCTCCATCTCCACCAGAAGCTGTCCCTTTTTTACCCTTGAGCCTATCTCTACATAGATCTTCTCTATCCTCTGGGCCGCAGCACTGGATATAAAGTTCTTAACCAACGGTTCGATGTTTCCTGTAAATTCGAAATCTTGTCTTACGGTTGCCTTCTCTATGGTTGCAACTTTAACCGGAAACTCTTTTTGTGTACTCTCTGTGGCTGCTTCGCCCGAGCAGGCTGCAAGAGCAAGTGTGCCAAGAAGAATAAGTGATGCAAATTTTTTCATATTGTAATTTATTTATTGTCTGTTAATTGTTTTTCTATACTGTCGTTGCCAAGAACCTTCTCATAGTCATTCTTTGCCTTTATATAGTCATATATTGTCTGGTTGAGGTTGAGTTTAGATCTGGTGAGTGCAACCTCGGTGTCGTTAAGCTCAAGTAGAGTTCCTGCCCCGGTATTGTACCTTACTTTAGATATCTCATACCCCTTTTTGGCCTGCATAACAGCCTCTTTGTCTGACTCAAGCTGAATCTTTGCCCTGCTCATCTCATTGAGCGAGTTTCTGGCAGCCAGGCTTAGATTGCTCTCCAGAAGATCTCTCTGCAATTGAAGTTGTCTCATAACAACCCGGCTCTGCTTCTCTTTAAGCACATTGGACATCTTACTGAAGATAGGGATCTGAATCGCTAAACCTACTGCAAATGAGTTGGCCCAACGCTCACTAAAGGTGAACTCCTGACTCTGCATCTGAAGCTGGTAGTTAGCAAAACCGGCAACAGATGGTAATCTTTGCGAGCGGATAAGCTCTATACTCTTGTCCAGCTTCTCCATTTGGATATCCATAGTCCTGAGGTTACTGTTCTCCTCCAGCGAGAGATCTCCCGCAGGGGAGTATTGGATAATCTCACTCTCATATTTAGATATATCTCCCTCCAGAGTAAGAGAGGTGTTCAGGTCCAGCGAGAGCAGCACCTTGAGTTGCATCTTGGATAGCTCCAGCCCGTTTTTCGCCTGAGTTATTGATGGTAAAATATTTCTTACGGCAACATCGGAACGAATCTTATCATACTCCGAAGCCAGGCCGTTTTCGAACATCTTTCTGATATTATCTGCAGTCTCCTTTGCATTCTTATAACTCTCTTCCAGCACCTTGAGTGACTCCTCAAGCATAAGGATTCCGTAGAATGAGTTTTTAACCTGAGCAATGAGGTCAATTTTTGTGCTCCTTGCAGATTCAAGTGCAGATCTCAGCTCAATCTCGGACATCTCTATGTTCTTTAGCAGAGCAAGAGAGAATATCGGCACCTGCAGAGTTCCGGTCACAGCATAACTGTTTGTGGAACCAACCTCCATCTTACCACCCGGGAAGAAATCGGAGAAGAAGACCGGTTTTAGAACATTGTTGGTATACTGGGCATTTGCTCCCACAGATGGAAGCAGCATATACCAATTCTCTTTTTTTAGCCAGTCTACCCTTGCTATCTCCTCATCTGCAACCTTTACGCTTAGATTCTGATCTACAGCAATCTCCAGCGCTTTGTCAATTGTAAGACGAAGTTCCTGAGCAACAGGCTGCCCGGCGTTTGCAGTACCTACTGCAACAAGTAGCACAAAAAGTGTGAAGAGCACTTTTAATTTTGTCTGGAATTTCATAAACTCTTATTATTTGTTAATTTGTATGTATTTATCTATTAGCTCTATCCCCTTTAATGTTGATATTCCGCGGAAGTAGAGGATTACAACCTCCCGAAAAAGATCCTTTCTGGAGTGCTCTTTGAGCGGAAACACTTCACTATCTTCAATTATGTTTGAGATCTCTATTATAATCTTCGTTACCAGGTCTATATTAATATCCTCAATTACCAGCCCCTCTTTCTGCCCCTGCCTGAGGTATTCTGCAGTCTTCTCTCTGTGGTAAACGGTAAACTTCTCAACAGTCTTCTTGTATATTGGGTAGTAATATCTCTTAAGCTCCATAAAGAAGTTTCGCTTAAGGTTAATAATTACATCGGACTGAGTCTCGTGAATCTTAAACAGCAGCTCAAGTAAATTTTGCGAATCCTCCTCCATCTTTGCCGAGTACTGCATCATATGGCAGTGGAGATAGCCTATGCACTGCTCCAGCAGATCGGATTTGTCTGTAAAAAGCTCGTACAGAGTCCTTTTAGATATACCGTTCTCTTTTGCAACATCATCCATCGTCACCGCCTTACATCCTCTTTGAAGAAACAGTTCAAGAGAGTTCTCTAAAATAGTTGTCTTAATATCCATCTTTTTACATTATAATTTCGGGCACAAAAGTAGTTGTATAAAACTTTAAAAACAAAAATAGTTTTCAAGTTCCGTGCCAAAATTCTCAATTACTTGTTAAATTTGTGTTAAATTTTAAATTCTAAATATATGTATCAAAACTATCAGGAGTTTTTGCAAAAAGAGATTGGCGAAATAAAGGAGGCAGGGCTCTATAAAAAAGAGCGGGTTATTGTTACTCCCCAGCAAGCAAAGATTAAGGTAAACACCGGACAGGAGGTTCTAAACTTTTGTGCAAACAACTATCTTGGCCTCTCGAACAGCCCCGTTCTTGTTGATGCCGCAATAAATGCTCTAAAAACAAAAGGTTTTGGGATGTCCAGCGTGAGGTTTATCTGCGGAACTCAGGATCTTCACCTGGAGCTTGAGAAGAAGATTGCACAATTCTTCGGAACTGAAGATACTATTCTGTACGCCGCCTGTTTTGATGCAAACGGAGGTGTTTTTGAACCACTTCTTGGAGAAGAGGATGCCATAATATCGGACTCTCTTAACCACGCCTCTATTATAGATGGTGTAAGGTTGTGCAAAGCGCAGAGGTACCGTTATGCCAATGCAAATATGGAGGAGCTTGAGAACTGTCTTAAAGTCTCTCAGGCCCAGCGCTACAGGCTCATAGTCACAGATGGTGTCTTCTCAATGGATGGAAATGTTCCACCACTTGACAAGATCTATGAGCTTGCAAACAGATACAATGCTATGATAATGGTAGATGAGTCACACTCAGCAGGTGTTGTGGGTGAGACCGGAAGGGGAACCACAGAGCTGTTTGACCTTCGGGGAAAGATAGAGATTATTACCGGTACACTGGGTAAAGCTTTCGGGGGTGCAATCGGCGGTTTCACTACCGGTAAAAAAGAGATTATCGAGATGCTGCGCCAGCGCTCAAGACCATATCTCTTCTCCAACTCTATTCCGCCGATGGTGGCTGCCGCGGGAAGTGCTATGTTTGATATGATGTCAAAGACCAATGATTTACAGGACAAACTCCACAAAAACACTAAATATTTTGTAGAAAAAATGTTGGCCGCGGGGTTCGATATTAAGCCAACTCAATCTGCAATTTGCGCTGTGATGCTATATGACGCAAAACTATCTCAAATTGTTGCAACAAAATTGCTGGAAGAGGGAATTTATGTCATAGGATTCTACTTCCCTGTCGTTCCTAAAGATCAGGCAAGGATTCGCGTGCAGATAAGTGCCGGTCACGAAACCGACCATCTGGACAAATGCGTTGCCGCCTTCACAAAAGTTGGAAAAGAGCTGGGGATAATTTAAATTTTAGTCGTTTATCATATAAAGTAAGTAACGAGTTAATATTTACAGAGGCTACCCGGAAAGATAGCCTCTGTTAATTTATTACTCTTCAAAACGGTTTTCCCATTTTCTCTCAAAGTCTCTTCTCCACCTTCTATCCCAGTAGAAATGTCTTTCCCAGTTTTGAGAGTTGATCTCCTTGCCATTATAGAACCACTCTTTCCCTTTAATAAGTTTAAAGTCGTGTTGTACAGGCTCCACAACTATCACCTCTACACCTTCGGGAATATATAAAGAGACCCTTTGTGAGACTCCATCCCATTTGTTCTCCTTACTGTAGACTCTTGGCTTGATTGTAAGGAGTGAATCTTCCATCTTTAACTCCGGCAGAGAGTTCTGTGCTTTTATAACAGCTTCTGAGTGGCTGTAAGCGTGTGCATAGCTTCTGTATTTAATTACAGATGGCTCATCTGCACTCTGCTTGATTAACTTTAGGGTCGGGAAGACAACTATATCTCCACCAAGCTCTTCCTCCTCCATCCACATAAGTGAAAAGTCCGAATAGCCACCGTCCATCACCACTCTGTGATTTGGGATTGGTTTGCTATATTCAAATTTTACATAAATGGTGTCGTGTCTTTTGGCAACCGGTATCTCTGAACTTTCGCGTGCTTCGTTCCAGTATGGCCTGCTGGCCTTTGATGCCAATACACCAAAGCTGATAATTGATGTGAGCCACAATAGAAATATAATCACTCCGGGGCGGATACGACCGGGTCTAAACCCGAAGAGCAGTTGAATACCGCCGTATAGCATACCAACCAGTGGAAGGAAAATCATACCCATAAAGGCCAATTTGAGGTAGAGCGTGTTTTCCATTCCCAGAGAGACATAATCTATAAGGTTCATAGGTAGCACACCTTTGAATATCTCCACTCCCAAAAAGAGAAATGATAAAACTGCTATAGCTGTTATTGATATAAATATGAGGATTATGGAAAATGCTTTTACCACAACTCTGGCAACTCCCTCCAGTGCATAGGCTCCCTCTCTGCCCACTCTGCTTATGTTTCTGCCGGCCCTTTTCGCCTCTCTTTTAATATTGCTTTGAATGTTAGAGAGATCCATAGGTTCGCCATACATAGAGCAGCGCTGCTCAACTGTTCTTGCCTCAGGAATAATAAGCCACATTACTATATAGGCTATAACCATAAAGGAGCCGCCACCTACGTGAAACAGTCCTATTGCAGAAAATCCGAAAAAGAGAATTACAAAGATTATTCTAACCAGAGTTACATCCAGGTTTGAGTATGCTGCCAAACCGGAACATACACCACCCAGAACCTTGTTGTCCGGGTTTCTGTACAGCCTTTTAGGGATATACCTTATATGACTCTTAGAGCCGGTACTTCTCTGGTCGCTTTGCTCCTCAAAAATCACCTCAGGCCTTCCCAGAATGGTAATAACCTCTTTGATAATATCGGTAGAGACAACAGTGTTTGAACCACATTTTTCTACAAAAAGCTCTGCGATTCTCTCCTCTATCCCCTCAATAATTTCGTCTCCGTTCTCTTTATTATCATAGTAATCGTGAAGTACATCCAGATAACCCTTTATCAGGAGGAACCCCTCCTCTTCTACCGAGAAGGCAAGATTTCCGATACTGACTTTTACAACCTTTTTCATTTTACTGTTTTTTATGTCTTAATAATGCAAGTGTCTCAACCATCTCCTCCCAGGCAGAGTCCATCTCTGCAAGCAGCTCTCTCCCTTTTTCTGTTATAGTATAGTACTTCCTTGGTGGCCCCTGCTGCGACTCTTCCCATCTGTAGCTTAAAAGCCCCTGGTTTTTCTGGCGGGTTAGAAGCGGATAGAGGGTTCCCTCTACCACTATCATCTTCGCATCCTTCAGCTCTGCAATCAGAGATGAGGCGTATGCGTCGTTGTTGCTGAGTATGCTCAGTATGCAATACTCCAGAACACCTTTACGCATTTGCGATTTAATGTTATCTGTATTAATCTCGTTCATCGCTCTTTTATATATGGTAAGTGGAAAATTTTTTGAGATTCTCTGCCGTAACCGGAAGTCCTCTCATTTCACATTTCTGGGTTGCGGTATAGGCCATTGGAGCAACAATCCATATAATAATATATGCCCAGAAACCTGCTCCGCCCATTACAAGTGCAATCACAAACAGCACCCTTATTAAAACAACATCTACATTCAGATAGTAGGCCAGCCCGCTGCACACTCCGCCCAAAGATTTATTGTCCGGATCGCGAAAAAGTTTACGGCTTGGGCTAAAACCTGGTTGAGGCTCACCTTTAAATCCAAAATCATCATCCATTGGTTCGCCGTCCGGCATCCCAAGCTGACCAATGACATTATTTACCATAGTAATGTTAACAACCTCAAGTTTTGACCCCAGCGACTCGGTAAAGAGTTCTGCAATGCGCTGCTCAAGGTCTTCCATTACATCTGAAGACTGCAAACCCATCTTGGTTCTCTCTTTGAACCTGGATAGGTAAAGATTCAATTTCTGATAGGCATCCTCGTCTATTACAAAGGTTCTTCCGCCTATACCTACTGTCACTACTTTTTTCATTTTTTTTGTTATTTAATATTACATAGAATTTGGTACTGCAAATATATGTATATTTTTTATTACCTTGTATCACATAGTACTAATTTTTTCACAAAAAAAGCCCGTTATTTTCATAACGAGCTGATATACTGCGAGAATAATTTTTTTAGTTTTGTGTGCCGCCAGGTGTTTGCGGTGTCTCAGGTGCCGGTGTGGTTGGGAATTCCGGTTGTCCTTGTATAGGTGCGCTATTCTCAATCCTCTCCTGAATTGTATTTTTCTTTTGATTATTTCCTGTAGATACGAATGCTGTTGCAAGAACGCAAAGAACAATAATAGATATTGCCAGTGTCCAGGTGGCTTTTTCAAGAAAATCTGCTGTCTGGCGTACACCAAAGGTCTGGTTACCCGAAGCAAAGTTAGCAGCAAGTCCGCCGCCTTTTGAGTTTTGAACCAATACGACTATTGTGAGCAATATGCTGGCAATGACAATAATAATAGCGATTACTGTATACATAATATCTAGGTGTTATATTTATTCTTAATCTCTTTTACAAGGGTCGCAAAGTAACTACTTTTTTCCGGAAATAACAAAATAAGTTTTGCGTAGACATCCAGAGCTCTTTTGTAGAACCCCTGCTCAATATATATTGAGGCTAAAGTCTCTGTGTAAAATGCCTCGTCGTCTAAAGACTCTGCAGACTCTGTGTCGTTAATGACAACCGGCTTTGTCCCCTTTCCAATTATGGCAGACCTGAGCAGTGTCGGCTTCTCTGCAATAAAGTGATCCAGTGGCTGAGAAAGATCCAGCTCAATCATCTCAAAATCTTTTTTTGTAAAATAATCTCCTCCTGCAAGAACAAATTTAGGTTTGTTCTCTGTGATTACAAATGAGTTGTCTTCAAAGACTATATCTCTGCCCTGGTCCTCATCTTCGTCCAGCTGTATAAGTTCGTACTCTCTGTATGTAGGTGTCTTTGCAGGCTTGGTGGTCCTCTCCTCAATCTTCACTGCTACCCTCTCCGGTTTAGTATCTGCCGGTTTCTCTGACTCCGGCTCAACTCTCTCCTCTGCGACAGGGGCTTCAACCTCAACTGCAGGCACTTCTGTTTCAACTACAACCTCAGGAATCTCTGCAACAACGGCAGGGGTTTCCACCACAACCGCAGGAATCTCAACCTCTACAGTAGGGGCTTCAACTTCAACTGCAAGAATCTCTGCAACAACAACAGGTGCTTCAATCTCAACTTCAACTGCAGGAGTCTCAACTACAGCGGCAGGTATCTCAACCTCTACTATCTCACTATCTGCATCTGCCTGTTCTATGAGCGACTCCTTATATATTTCATATAGCTTTGATCTTGACCATACGTGGGAGGCTGCCTTATTAAGATATGTAAGACCCACATCCCCCTCCAGAGAGCACATTGCTTTGTACAAATCCAGATACCCTTCGGAAAACCAGGGGTACTTACCTAGATACTGTTCAATTACCGATATATTATTATCTGACATAATTACCAATTTGCTACTGTTGCGTTGAAAATTTCCTCTGTTAGCTTCTCAACAATACTCTCAACCAGACGAGCCTCTACTGCATCCAACGAACTGGTAGAGGGATAGTCTTCAAAAGCCACAAAACTACGATCAAAGTTCTCCTTAGGATACTTTACATTTGTAAAGGTAATCTTTATTGTTATTGTTAATCTGTTTTGAGCTGCAATCTCCTGAGCCGTTACTGCAATTGATGCTGTTTCATAGCCTGTTATCTGGCCGTCAATAATTAGGTCACCATCTTCGTTGAGCAGTTTTAGTTTGGTGAGCCTCCTGAACTTCTCCTTAAGATTTTCTGTGAGAGTGTTACTCAGAGCAGGATTAACTCTCATTGCCCTATTTTCGAAAGAGTAGATGGTAATCGTAGAGACATCCGATGCAATAGATGTCCCCGAAAAGGAGTAAATACCGCAAGATGAGAGCAGAGTTAAACAAAATATAATTATTGATAATTTTTTCATAGGTCTAAATTTAGCTCCTTAATTTTTCTGTAGAGGGTCCTCTCAGATATTCCAAGCTCTTGTGCTGCAAGTTTGCGCTTCCCTTTGTTTCGTTCAAGTGCTTTTTTGATGAGATCTGCACTAACATCGTGTATTGAGAGAGTATCAATTGAGCGGGAGGAGTCTGCTGTAGGGGTTAACCCATTTTCATCTGCCCTATCCTCAAACGGATCCTCGTCATAATCTACCACAGCTGTCTCCTCAATGCTATTGGAGAGCTCTTTGTTTGAAGATATTCTGGATGTTGGAGCAACGCTCTCATTTGCGACAACAACACGCCCCTTGAGCTCCTCCACCTCCTGTCGTAACTGATATAGAATTTTGAATATAATATCTCTATCTGTCAGATAATCTGTGCCGTGTCCCTCTGTCCTCATTGGCAGCTGGTTGGGAGCCTCAACAGGCAGATATTTCTTTAAAAGATCTGCACCTATTATACGGTTATGCTCTATCACAGATATCTGCTCTGCTATACTCTTTAGCTGCCTCACATTGCCGGGCCACCTGTAGCTCTCCACCATCGCTACTGCGTCCGGAGTAAGCTTTATGGCCGGCATCTTATATTTATCTGCAAAATCGAGCGAGAATTTTTTAAAGAGCAGATGTATATCCTCCTTTCTGTCCCTTAGGGAGGGAACCGAAATAGGTACGGTATTGAGACGGTAGAAGAGATCTTCGCGGAACTTTCCCAACTCAATTGCTCTTACCAGGTTTACATTTGTTGCTGCAATTACTCTAACATCGGTCTTCTGGACCTTAGATGACCCTACCTTTATAAACTCCCCGGATTGGATTACCCTCAAAAGCCGCACCTGTGTAGAGAGCGGTAGCTCTGCAACCTCATCCAGAAAAAGTGTTCCTCCGTCGGCAACTTCAAAATAGCCTTTGCGGGTTTCAAAAGCGCCCGTGAATGAGCCCTTTTCGTGACCGAACAGCTCTGAGTCTATTGTCCCCTCCGGAATTGCACCGCAGTTTACAGCTATATATTGGTTGTGCTTTCTTGGACTATTTATGTGAATTATCTGTGGGATAACCTCTTTCCCAACACCACTCTCTCCTGTAACCAAAACAGAGAGATCTGTACCTGCAACCTGCACGGCAACTTCAAGCGCTCTGTTAAGTGCTTGATTATCGCCGATAATATCAAATCTAAGTTTAATTGATCGTAAATCCATAACACACAAAAATAGATAAAATTTATACCTTTGGGAAATTTTAAAAGGGTAAAAATGAAATTTCTGGCAATAATCCCTGCAAGATATGGATCTACCCGGTTTCCGGGAAAACCTCTTGCCGATATCGGGGGCAAACTTATGATCAAACGGGTCTATGAGCAGTGTAGTAAGGTCTTTAATGATGTCTATGTCGCAACAGACGACCAGAGGATTCTGGATGCTGTCGAAAATTTCGGGGGGAGAGCCGTTCTCACCTCAACAGAGCACCCGAACGGTACCAGCAGAGTCCTGGAGGCTATGTACAAGATTGAAACCCTCTATGGAGAGAAGTGCGAGTGTGTAATTAATGTACAGGGAGATGAACCCTTTATTGAACCAACACAAATAAGGGAGCTTATCTCTTGTTTTGAGAACAACAAATCGGGAAAGACCCCGGAGACTCAGGTTGCTACCCTTGCAAAAAAATTCTTACCTGGAGAGGATATCTTCAATCCCAACACCCCGAAGGTAGTTTTTGGTAAAGATGGAGCTGCATTGTACTTTAGCCGCTCTGCGATTCCTTTTGTAAGAGATAGAGAAAAAGAGAGTTGGGCTAGCGACTATCCATTCTTCCGCCATATAGGTCTATACGGCTACAGACGTGAAGCTTTAGTAAAAATTGCTGCCCTTGAGCCAACTCCGCTGGAGAGTGCGGAGAGTTTGGAACAACTCCGGTGGCTGGAGAACGGAATTCGTATAGTGGTAGCCGAAACATCGTTTGAATCACATTCAATTGATACTCCCGGAGACATTGAACTTTTGAAGCTAAAAGGGGTTATTTAAATAGTGTTGATAACTTTTTTTATATATATTTGCAGTTACGGTTTTCAACGAAATAGAATAAGATTAAATAACTAAATATACCTTAGAATGAAAAAAAACCTGTTTAAAATTTTAGCGGTTGCTATCCTTGGAATATCTGTGATGTCCTGCAGCAACCCTTCGAAGATGGCGAAAAATGCTCAGCTGGTAACTGTTGAGAACAACCCCAAAATTCTTGAGGTAGTTGCTGACGAAATTACAGCAACCTACACAATGAATTTTCCGGACAAATATTTCCACGCAAGAGCAATTCTTGAGGTAGTTCCTGTATTGGTTTACCAGGGTGGCGAAGTTGCCGCTCCAGTTCAAAAACTACAGGGAGAGAAGGTTACAGATAACTATCAGTCAATTTTCACTATGGGTGGCAAAGTTAGTAACACTGTTAAATTTGCTTACAAGCCGGGAATGGAGAAATCGCATCTTGAACTGAGAGTTGCTGTTTGGAACAAAGAGAAGAGGTATGACTTCCCTGCTCCTTACAAACTTGCAGATGGTGCAAACACTACCTACAAACTTGTTCACGCAGAGGGTGAAACTGCGATTACCTCAAATAATTACAAGAAAATCTTAACCGAGAAGAAAGAGACTCAAATTCTCTACACAATCAACAGCCACGCTGTTCGCCCGAAAGAGCTTACAAAAGCAGAGATCAAAGAGTTTGAACAATTCCTTGCAGATATTGAAAAAGATGAGCGCAGGACAGTAAAGAGTACAGATATCGTTGCCTATGCCTCTCCGGACGGCCCGACAACTCTAAACTCTAAACTTTCTGACAAACGCGGTGAGACTGCAAAGAGCGCATTTGATAAAATAACTAAAAATGTTCCTGTAGGTGCTCCTGTAAATGTTTCTACAATTGCAGAGGACTGGGATGGTTTCCAGGAGTTGGTTGCCGCCTCTACAATTCAGGACAAAGAGCTTATCCTTCGTGTTCTCTCAATGTATAGCGACCCTATGGTTCGCGAGCGTGAGATTAAGAATATGTCTAAAGTTTTCAAAACCCTTGCAGATAAAATCCTTCCGGAACTCAGGAGAGCAAGAGTTATCGCAAACATAGACTACACAAACTACAGCGATGAGGAGCTTAAAGAGCTTGCCAAAACAAATGTAGAGATTATGGATCTTGAGGCACTTCTTTATACTGCAGCGTTAGTTAAAGATTATGATACAAAAGCGATGCTTTACAAAAAGGCCGGCGATAAATTCAATTGTGACCGCGGTTACAACAACCTTGCTGCCGTTGCTTTATCTGCAGGCAAACTAGCGGATGCTAAAGTTGCTCACGCTAAGGTTACAAACAAAACATCTGCTTACTACTACAACAATGCAGGCGTTATCGCTCTTCGCGAGAAGGACTACAAGACCGCTACAGATATGTTTAACAAATCTTCTTTAAAAGAGGCAAAAACAAATCTTGCAATTATTGATATCCTTAATGGAAAATACACCGATGCAGTTGCAAAACTGGCCGGCACCAAAAATGAAAACGAAGGTCTTGCATACATCCTTACAAACCAGCTTGAGAAAGCATCTGCAGCGATTACCTGCAAATGTCCTCACTCTAATTATTTTAGAGCTATCATAGCTGCTCGTCAAGGTAAGATGACAGATGTTGCTAAATATCTTGAGATTGTTTACAAAGACGAAGCTCTTAAAGCCCGTTCACAAAACGATATCGAGTTTGCAAAATTCCGCGAATAATCTGATTATCCTATAAATGTAAGAGGCTGTCTATTTTTAGGCAGCCTCTTCTTATTAGTCCAGCTTCAGGACGGCCATAAAGGCACTTTGAGGCACCTCTACATTGCCTACCTGGCGCATTCGCTTTTTACCTTTTTTCTGTTTCTCCAGTAGCTTTCTTTTTCGGGAGATATCTCCTCCGTAGCATTTTGCTGTTACATCTTTACGCACGGCTTTAACAGTTTCGCGGGCAATAATCTTGGCGCCGATGGCTGCCTGGATGGCGATGTCGAATTGCTGGCGGGGGATGAGCTCTTTGAGCTTTTCACACATTTTGCGACCAAAGTCGTAGGCGTGGTCACGATGAATAAGGCAAGAGAGTGCATCAACGGGCTCTGCATTGAGAAGTATGTCCAGCTTCACAAGAACCGCCTCTTTATAACCGATTACGTGGTAATCAAAAGATGCGTAACCTCTGGAGACAGATTTTAGCTTGTCATAAAAGTCAAAGACAATCTCTGCAAGCGGCATATCGAAGTTGAGCTCCACTCTTTCGCGGGTAAGAAAGTTCTGGCTGATGAGGGTTCCCCTCTTATCCAGACACAGCTTCATAATCACACCAAAGAAATCTGCCCTGGAGATTATCTGTGCGCGGATATATGGCTCCTCTATATAGTCAATAAGGGTTGGCGCCGGTAACCCCGATGGGTTGTGCACATCGAGTACCTCTTTCTGGGTGGTAAATACCTTATATGATACGTTAGGGACAGTTGTGATAACATCCATATCGAACTCCCTGTAGAGTCGCTCCTGAACAATCTCCATATGTAAGAGTCCCAGGAACCCGCAACGGAATCCAAAACCGAGGGCCAGAGATGACTCCGGTTCAAATACCAGAGAGGCGTCGTTCAGTTGAAGCTTTTCCAGCGAACTGCGCAGATCTTCGTACTCATCTGCCTCAACCGGATATAGACCGGCAAATACCATTGGCTTAACCTCTTCGAAGCCGGCAATTGAGTCACTGCACGGTCTCTCTCTATGTGTTATGGTATCTCCCACCTTTACTTCGCTCGCAGTTTTTATTCCGGAGATTATATATCCAACATCTCCTGTTCCCACCTCGCCGGTAGGTATCATCTTTAGACGAAGCTTTCCTACCTCATCTGCCTCATACTCTTTACCGGTATGGACAAACTTCACTTTATCTCCCTTGCGAATTGTTCCGTTCTCTACCTTGAAATATGCAATGATTCCTCTAAAAGAGTTGAATACAGAGTCAAAAATAAGTGCCTGAAGGGGAGCATCCTCTTTGCCTTGCGGCGGTGGAACCTTCTCTACAATCGCCTCAAGAATCGCATCTATCCCTGCACCGGTTTTTGCGCTTGCCAAAAGAATCTCCTCATCTTTACATCCGATGAGTTCAATGATTTGATCTTTAACCGACTCTATCATAGCGGCATCCATATCAATCTTGTTTAGAACCGGAATAATCTCCAGGTCGTGATTGATTGCCAGGTATAAATTAGAGATGGTCTGCGCCTGAATTCCCTGTGTAGCATCTACAACCAAAAGAGCCCCTTCACAGGAGGCAATTGCACGGGAGACCTCGTATGAGAAATCTACGTGACCGGGAGTATCTATGAGATTAAGAACATACTGTACCCCTTTGTACTCATAGTCCATTTGAATGGCGTGGCTCTTAATGGTAATTCCCTTCTCTCTCTCCAGATCCATCGAGTCCAGTACCTGGTTATCCATATCTCTCGGGGTAATGGTCTTGGTAGCCTCCAGAAGCCTGTCTGCGAGGGTACTCTTCCCGTGATCGATGTGGGCTATAATACAAAAGTTCCTAATTTGCTTCATTTTACAATTTAAGCGACGTTAATAGCTGCAAAGATAAAAATAATTCCAAAATTATAAGTTTGATAGTATCTTTGCGCCAATAGTAACAACTCTTTAAAATTATTATGGCAGAAATAACAAAATTACAGGAGATCGCATCTCAGGTAAGAAGAGATATTATCCGAATGGTAAATATGGCCGGTTCCGGACACCCCGGCGGCTCTTTGGGCAGTGCAGATATCCTCACTGCGCTATTTTTCAGTGAGATGAATCACAATCCCGCAAAATGGAACAGAGATGGTAAGGGTGCAGATATGTTTTTCCTTTCGGCAGGTCACCTCTCTCCTCTCTTTTACAGCGTACTTGCCCGTTCGGGATATTTCCCTACAGAGGAGCTCAAAACATTCCGCAAACTCGGCTCACGCCTTCAGGGTCACCCCTCGGTAGAGAGAGGGCTACCGGGTGTACATATTGCATCCGGATCTCTCGGACAGGGGCTCTCGGTCTCTTGCGGTGCCGCTCTTGCAAAAAGAGCAGCCGGAGAGGATAATATGGTATATGTTCTTATCGGTGACGGAGAGAGCGAAGAGGGGCAGATTTGGGAAGCTGCGCTTTTTGCTGCGCAACACAAATTAGATAAATTAATTGCATTCACAGACTGGAACGGCCAGCAGATAGATGGCCCGGTGAGCTCAATATTGGATCTGGGAGATCTCGAGGCAAAATGGCGCTCTTTCGGATGGAACTGCAGAGTTGTAAACGGCAACAATATGACGGATGTTGTTGAGGCTCTGCGCTGGGCGAAGAGTACCGCCGGTGATGAAAAACCAAAGATGCTGCTTATGAAGACAGATATGGGAAAAGGGGTGGACTTTATGCAGGGTACGCACCACTGGCACGGTAAGGCTCCAAATAGTGAGCAGACTGCAAATGCACTTAGTCAACTAAAGGAGACTCTTGGAGATTTTTAATTGATTAATACAGAGTTACAATGAAAATAACAGAAAAATTCATAAATACAGGCAATAAGGATACCAGGTCTGGTTTTGGCGCAGGGTTACTTGAGGTTGGACGCGAGAATGCAGATGTAATGGCACTTTGTGCAGACCTTACCGGTTCTCTTAAGATGGAGGCATTTGCCGCCGAGTTTCCGGATAGGTTTATTCAGTGCGGGATTGCAGAGGCAAATATGATAGGAACATCTGCCGGGCTGGCGCTCTCGGGAAAGATTCCCTATGCGGGAACTTTTGCGGGGTTTGCTACAGGCAGGGTTTACGATCAGGTACGCCAGAGTGTTGCCTACTCCGAGACAAATGTTAAGATATGCGCATCTCACGCCGGGATTACTCTTGGCGAAGATGGTGCCACTCACCAGATTATGGAGGATATAGGGTTGATGAGAATGCTCCCTAACCTTGTGGTTATTAATCCTTGTGACTATAACCAGACAAAAGCGGCCACAATAGAGATTGCAAAGCATCACGGACCGGTCTATCTTCGGTTCGGACGCCCATCAGTTCCCAACTTTACCCCTGCAGATGCAAAGTTTGAAATTGGTAAAGCGATCACACTGGCGCAAGGCCGTGATGTAACGATTTTTGCCACAGGCCACCTGGTTTGGGAGGCAATAGTTGCAGCAGGTATGCTGGAAGATGAGGGCATAAGCGTAGAGGTAATAAACATCCATACGATTAAACCTTTGGACAAGAAAGCAGTCTTAGAATCAGCGGCAAAGACAGGAGCTGTTGTCACAGCAGAGGAGCACCTTATTGCGGGCGGGATGGGAGAATTGATTGCAGCATTTCTTGCGAAAGAGCTTCCAACCCCGACAGAGTTTGTTGCAGTGGATGATCTTTTTGGGCAGAGCGGAGAGCCGGCAGAGCTATTAAAGGAGTATAAGCTATCTTCAATTAACATTGCAGATGCAGTTAAAAGAGTTATTGCAAAGAAAATAGCGCTTTCTAAGTAATTGACAACTAATTTATAATGGACGATAAGGATCTCTTGGCGTTATACAGAGAGCAGGGAAAGGAGAACTACGCCTTTAACCTTATCGTGGACAAATACAGTGAGAGATTGTACTGGCACATCCGTAAACTTGCAGGTTCGCACGAAGATGCAAATGATATACTCCAGAACTCTCTCATAAAAGCGTGGGGAGCACTCCCTCAGTTTCGTGAAGAGTCTCGTCTATACACCTGGTTGTACCGGATTGCAACAAATGAGACCCTCACTTTTTTGAAAAGGTCAAAATTAAGAGCTTTTTTCTCACTGAGCGACTACTCCAAACAGGTGGAGAATCAAGTTGAGGCAGATCCCTTCTTCAATGGAGACGAAGCTCAGCGAATATTTCGGAAGGCAATAATGAAACTTCCGGATAAACAGAGAGTTGTCTTTACAATGCGTTACTACGAAGAGATGAAATACGAAGAGATTTCCGAAATCCTGGGAACATCTGTAGGGGCACTTAAAGCATCTTATCACCACGCTTTTCAAAAAATTCAGGATATATTAAGAGAGTCCGTTTAATCCTTTTGTTAATTTTATAGTCAAAGAGGTATGAAAAAGAAATTTGATATTAACAATCCCAAACTGAAAGAGAATCCGTTCACAGTTCCGGATGGCTATTTTCTTGAGGTAAGGAGCTCTGTTTCTGAGAGAATCTCTACCGGTAACAGAGAGAGTCACTCAAGTGTATGGAGTATTGCTAAGCCCCAATTAATACTTGTATCGTCATTTGTTATAATATTCTTTATAGTTTACGGTGCTTTCTCGCTATTTTCTCCTACAGTTAAGGGTCCGGAAGTTACAATCCTGAGTTCCAACTCACAATACCTGGAAGAGGGCTTCCTTAAAACCACTTTTGTAGACTTTTTTGATTTTGAAGGAGATACCACAACTTCAGCGGATCATAAGATTGATTCAGTTGAACTAATTACCTATATTAGCGAAAACATAGATATTATAACCCTGGCATCTCTCGAATAGATTTGCCGGATATTTTGAAATAAAACACAAGTTGTTATGAAAAAATTATTTATACTATTGATCTCTCTCTCTTTCGCACTGGCGGGCTTTTCTCAGAATGAGCCTACCGGTCACCAGAGGAGTCAAAGATATCGTCAGATACAGAGTGAAAAAATTGCATTCTTTACTGCCGAAATACAACTCTCACCAAAAGAGGCAGAGGCTTTCTGGCCTCTCTACAATGAGTATTGGAGAGAGCGGGAGATGCTTATGAGAAGAACTCAGGAGTCTATGAAGGTGATAACAGCCTATGTAAAGGATGGCTCTCCAAAAACCGAACCGGAGCTTGTGAAGTTAATGGAGGTGTTTATAAACAATGTTGCCGCAGAGGGATCTATTCATAAAACCTATTTCGATAGATTCTTTAAAATCCTTCCGGTTGAAAAAGTTGCAAGACTCTATATTGCAGAAGAGCAGTTTAGAATGAAGATGATAAGTCTATTTCGGAGTGGCGCTTCGCCGGCTGTTCCTATTAACAAATAAGATATTGGTAAAGAGGTGGTTGCTTTATGCAGTACCCTCTGTTTTAAACAATTTTAAATAGTAGTTCTCTACAAGAGAGCAGTAGGCGTGAGAGTAGTACTCTCCGCCTTTTTCTTGAATTATAAGCTCCTGCTCCAATATTTCGCAGTTGCATTTGGTGAACTCCAGAAGGAGTCTCTTCTCCTTTTTATGGGCCAGTGTTTTAACCCTGCACACCCGTGCAAGGTTGAGTGACATCTGCTTTACTATAGAGATTATCTGCTCTCCTTCGTTCACCGGCAGCACAAGTGCCAATATTCCGTTATCTTCAAGAAAAAGATTAGCGGCTCTTATGATATCCTGCAACGGGAGCGCATCATTATGCCTTGCATCGCTCCTCCTTTTTGAGAGAGCTTTTAGTGACTGTGTGAAGTAGGGAGGGTTAGAGAGAATTAGTGAAAATCTCTCCTGGCTGGATTGCTGCTCCGGCTCCATAAAACTTTGGAGCGATATGTTTTTTGAGAGAAGATTGTTGCTCCAGGGAGATTCCGAGAAGTTTACGGCCGCCTCCTCTGCAGAATTTTTATCAATCTCAATAGCTGTTATCTTAAATGGGGGGCCACTCTCCAGGCGCTGTGCAAGAATAAGAGATATAACACCCGTACCGGTTCCTATATCTAGTATTTGAACAGTACCATCTGTAGATTGTGAGCTTTGTGAGGCTATTAGTTTGTTGATACTTACCCAGGCAGCGAGTAAAACTCCGTCGGTGTTGACCTTCATTGCAGATTTGTTCTGCCTGACGGAAAATCGTTTAAAGCAGAAACTCTCCATCTTTCATCTCCAAAGTCCTGTCGCTCATCCTTGCAAGCTCTCTGTCGTGGGTAACGATAATGATGGTCACCCCAAAGCGGTCTCTAAGATCGAAGAATAGTTTGTGGATCTCGCTCTTTGTGTTTGTGTCCAGATTCCCGGAGGGTTCATCTGCAAAGAGAACCGCAGGGTTATTGACCAGGGCCCGTGCGATGGCAACTCTCTGCTGCTCGCCCCCGCTAAGCTGAGATGGTTTGTGGGTAAGTCTCTCCTTAAGTCCTAAAAAACTGAGCAACTCTTCTGCTCTCTCCCTCGCCTGTGACATACTTGAATTAGCTATAAGAGCGGGAATCGCCACATTCTCTATAGCGGTAAACTCGGGAAGAAGATGATGGAACTGAAAAACAAACCCGATTCTTTTATTGCGGAACTCTGCCAGTGCATTAGATTTTAAATTAAATACATCTACACCGTCAATATAAACTTTTCCGGAGTCCGGGGTGGATAGGGTACCAAGAATTTGGAGCAAGCTAGACTTTCCGGCCCCGCTTGCTCCAACAATACTTAGTACTTCGGAATTCTTGGCTTCAAAATCTATCCCCTTAAGAACAAGAAGGTTCCCAAAAGATTTCTTTATATTTTGAGCCTTTATCATAAAGCTGCTACTCATCCTTCTCGTTTGCCTCGTACTCTTTGAGCAATTTGTCCTGAACATCTGCAGGAACCTGCTGGTAATCTGCATAGGTCATTGTAAATGTTGCTCTTCCCGAGGTCAATGAACTCAAGGTAGTTGAGTATTTGTGCATCTCTGCCAGTGGAACTCTTGCTTTAATAATCTCAAATCCTTTGTCACTGCTCATCCCCTCTATCATAGCCCTGCGGTTTTGAAGATCACTCATAACATCACCCATACAGTCACTTGGAACAAGTACCTCTACATTGTAAATTGGCTCCATAATCTTTGGACCCGCTTTTTTAAAGGCCTCTTTGAATGCGTTACGACCTGCAAGTTTGAAGGAGATCTCGTTTGAGTCAACCGGGTGCATCTTTCCGTCATATACAAAGACGCGGATATCGCGGGCGTAAGAACCTGTTAGAGGTCCCTCCTCCATCTTCTCCATAACCCCTTTAAGAATTGCCGGCATAAAACGGGCATCAATTGCACCACCGACGATACAGTTGTAGTACTCCAGTTTTCCTCCCCAATCCATAGTGAACTCCTCTTTACCCTTTAGGTTAAGAACAAGCTCTTTACCATCTATTTTAAACCTGTTACCTGCAGGAACCCCCTCCAGTACCGGCTCTATAAGAAGGTGAACTTCCCCAAACTGACCTGCTCCGCCGGACTGTTTTCTGTGGCGATAATCTGCAGTAGCTACTTTGGTTATGGTCTCTCTGTATGGAATTTTTGGAGATAGCAAATCTATCTCTATTTTATGTGTGTTATTAAGGTGCCATTTGAGAATGTTGATGTGGTGCTCACCTTGTCCGCTGAGGATTGTCTGTTTTAACTCTTTCGAGTACTCTACGCGGATGGTAGGATCTTCCGAATGCGCTTTGTTTAAAAGTTCGCCAAGTTTCTCCTCATCTTTCTCAACCTTTGCCTTGATGGCTGTTCTGAATTTTGAAGGTGGAAACACAATTGGTTCAAAAGCCCACTCTTTTGGACCTGCGTTGAGAGTTTGGTTAGTCTTAACTGATTTAAGTTTAACACTGCAACCTATATCTCCGGCAACAATCTCTGTAAGCTTCTCTTTTTTCTTGCCGGCAACAGCAAATATAGTTGAGATTCTCTCCTTGGTTCCGGTTTCGTGGTTAACCACATCCATAGCCTCGGTAAGTTTACCAGACATAACCCTAAAGTAAGATACCTCGCCGATATGCGGCTCTATAGCTGTTTTATATACAAACAGAGAGGTCTGTCCGTTAACGCTGCAAGGAACTGTCTCGCCGTTTTTAAGCTTCTGATCGTATTTGTCCGGGTTAGGCCCAACATTAATGATAAACTCCATCAATCTTTTTACGCCTATATCTTTTTTGGCAGATAGACAGAAAAGTGGCATTATCTCGCACTGTGCAAGCCCGATTGAGAGCCCTTTTCTTATCTCCTCCTCTGTAAGAACGCCTTTATCGAAGAATGTCTCCATCAGGGCCTCATCATTTTCGGCAGCAAGCTCTGCAAGCATTTGATGATACTCATCTGCCTGATCTTTAAGGTTTGCCGGGATCTCGTGCTCCTCTCTGGTTCCGTTCTCATCTTTAAATAGATACATCTTCATTTTTAGAACATCGACAAATGAGTTGAAGGCCGGACCAACCTCAACAGGAAACTGTATTACGACAACCTTTTTCCCGAAGGTCTGCTTAACTGACTCCAGAGTACTCTCCCAATTTGCCTTCTCGTGGTCTAACTGGTTAACTGCTATGATAAGCGGTTTTGAGTGCTTCTCTGCATAACGCGAAAGAATCTCTGTCCCAACCTCAACACCTTGTTGTGCATTAATAATCATAACACCTGCATCTGCTACCTTGAAGGCAGAGATTACTCCTCCTACAAAATCATCCGAGCCGGGAGTATCGATTATATTTAGCTTATTATCCATAAACTCCGTGTATAGGAGCGAAGGATAGATTGATCTTTGGTAGATCTGTTCAATTTCGGTGTTATCACTGACTGTTGTTTTTGCCTCAACCGATCCTCTGCGATCAATCACTTTACCTTCAAACAACATAGTTTCCGCAAGGGTAGTTTTACCGGATTTCGTATTTCCTATCAGGACTACGTTGCGGATGTTTTGAGTGGGATAGACTTTCATATTTGTTTCGTGTTACATATTAGTTACTATATTTTAAGAATAGAACATCAAATTTAGAAAAAATAATTCAATCAGCAATGCTGTTCTCTGTACATAGAGATTATCCCGCTTGCAGTGAGCCCGAACTCCTCCAGGGAGAAGCGATCAAGCTCCTTTAGAGAGCAGCCGCACAACGAGGCAAGTGACTTGTCGGAGAAATTCTCATCCAAATAGAGCTCCCGCTCCTCCATAATTGTGTAAAAAGATAGAATAATCTTTTTTGTTGGATTTAAGGTGTTTGATTCTTTCATAATTTTTTATGCAAAAGTAAGCTCCCGGGCATTATAAATACAACTCAGAGTTGCTAATTTATCTGATTCTGTTCAAAATATATCTGATTCTAAAGATAATTGACAATAACACCAACCTACACCTGACTTTAACACAACTTTTGGTTGTTATTCAGGTGTGGCATTATAAAATTATATTTGTTGAGTATGAATTGTGACCTCATAAGAGAGAGAATAAAGAGGGAGAGAAGAGCCCTTGGTTACACTCAGGAGTATCTGGCAGGATCTCTGGGTATATCTGCCAATTCATACCGGGAGATTGAGAACGGCACGACAGTTCTTATCAATCCCCGTATGGAGGAGATTGCCACAATTTTAAAGATTCCGCTGGAGTCTCTTCTGTTTGGTGTAATGTCCGGCGAGGAGTATTTAAAAAAAATTGAGCAGCTTGAACTTGAGTTCAACGAAAAGATTCTCTCTCTCAAAACATCACACAAAATTCAAATGGCCGAGAAAGAGGGGGAGATCAACATCCTTAAGGCAAACCTTGAGACCAAAGAGAGCATAATCGGGGTTCTTAAAGAGCGGCATCCGGATTATTAAACTCTTGCAAAGCGAATAATTTTTTATGTAAATTGCGTGAAATTATTCTATAATGGTCACCTCTCTATTACAATATCTGGACAAGACAAAAGTTGAAGCCGGATGCGATGAGGCCGGCAGAGGGTGCCTGGCCGGTCCTGTGTTTGCTGCTGCGGTTATTTTGCCAAATGATTTTTACCACCCACTGTTAAATGACTCCAAAAAACTTAGTGAAAAGAGCCGCGATTTATTGAGACCAATAATTGAGAAAGAGGCCGTTGCATTTGCAGTTGCATCTGCTTCTGCAAAAGAGATAGATTGCATCAATATTCTAAAGGCCTCAATTCTTTCAATGCAGAGAGCACTAGATAAACTCAAAGTTGCTCCGGAACATATCCTTGTAGATGGCAACAGGTTTTTAACCTACAACAACACCCCCCACACCTGCATTATTGGCGGAGATGGAAAATATGCCTCTATTGCTGCAGCATCTGTTCTGGCTAAGTGTTACAGGGACGAGTATATGAGAGCTCTGGCGAAAGAGTTTCCCCAATACGGATGGGAAAAAAATATGGCCTACCCGACTAAAAAGCACAAGGAGGCCATACTACAATTTGGAACTACAAAGCACCATAGGCTGAGTTACAAGCTCTTTTAGTGATAGTTGAACCTATTGAATTTAGGATTCAACTGCAAATTTACCGGCTGCAAAAACTGAGCAAAGCGTAAAAAGTACGGCAACTACAATCTCAGGTGATAAAAGTGAAAAATTGGCAACTACATCTCCTATAGAGACAAGCCCCTTAATGAGCTCTCCATATCCACCTAAAAACACAAAAAGAATAAACCCGAAAAGTGTAAATAGTAGCATAACTATCTTGCTTTTATCTCTCTCCTGTTTTGGTTCCGGCAGACAATCCAGGGTTGCAAATAGTCTTTGAGAGAACCCCTCGTCTGCGATGCTCTGTTTGTGGTCATCAAAAAACCTCTTTATATTATCATCTTTCATAACCTATACTTTTTAAATGTTGCGATATGTTTGTCTTTGCCCTTGATAGGTGTGATTTTATTGTGTTCTCCTTTATTGCAGTTATCTCCGAAATATCTTTAATACTTTTATCCTCCATATAGAAGAGCAAGATACAACTTCTTTCGTTTTCATTCAATTTTGAGAGTGCCATATAGAGCTCCTGGTTCATATATTTTGAGTCTGTACTCTCATTTGCAAAATGTTTTGTGTCGTTCAGCTCTACCGTGTTGTATCTTGATGAGGCTCTCTTGTTGTCACAAAAACAGTTGTATGCTATTCTAAAGAGCCAGGTAGAGAACTTTGACTTCCCGCTGAAAGAGTTTAAGTTTAGATACGCCTTTATGAATGCCTCTTGTGCGATATCGTCACTCAGTGATGAGTCTCCGGAGCAGAGGTTGATCAGGAACCTCCTTAACGGCTCCTGATTCAATCTTACCTGTTGTTCAAACTCTGCTCTTGTCATCCGGGGTATAGCTTAAACTTTTGCTAATTTGTTATTTATTTGTCTCTCCTTTGTTTTTGTTGATAAGATACCCTACTAACTGGCCCAGCCCAATAAACAGGGGAATTAATCCAAATGCGGCAAATTTAAGTTGGTCAAAGAAGAGATACAGTGAAATAAACAGTCCTATTCCAACCCCTATTGTTACCAGAGCTGATGTTAAGGGGTCTCTTTTTTTCTGCTCTGTATCTGTTTTGAGTAGTTCTGGCGACAACTCTACTCCATGCTCCAAGGCTTTGAGTATTACTTCATTCCTTGATTTATCCCTTTTTAGCTTTACTATAAAAACAATAAGAATAATTGAAATTGCTGTTATAAAAGGGCTGACGATTGCGAAAATTCCTTCCAAATCCATAATTGTAATTTTTAAGTTGTTTGCCTATTAGACAGAAGTTACTTTAAAAAAGTTGCAGCAAGTTGTGAAATTTTTTCAATATGGCTCTTTGCATTGGCTATTGCCCTCTCCTTTGAGGGTTCAAACTGTGATACAGAGAAGAGACGCTCTACTCCAATTCGCTCCAGCTCTCTGTTTGTGAGCTGGTTGTCTCCACAAATTATCCACAATCTTTTCCTGTGCTTAAGGCATATCTCAACCACACCATCCAAAAGTTTTCCTGAAATACTCTGTCCGTCTACACGACCCTCTCCGGTAATAACAAGGTCTGCCTGTTCTACCCTATCTTCAATCTTCATAAAATCAAAAAGCACTCTCCATCCGCTCAGAAGAGTCGCATTTAAAAAGGCATTTAGAGCAAAACCGACTCCCCCGGCAGCACCCGCTCCGGGATTATCTGAGTGGTCATAACCCAAATATCTTGCAGATAATCTGGCAAAGTTTTGTACCCCCTCTTCCAGAATCGCCACATCCTGCGGTCCGGCTCCTTTTTGTGGCCCATACACTCTGCTGGCCCCGTAAATTCCGGTAAGAGGGTTGTTAACATCACACGCCACCTCTATCTTGAGATTACGGATATACGGCTCTACCGAGGAGTCATCTATACCTGCTATATTTAAAAGATCCCCTCCTGTCATATAACGCCCGCTCTTTGCTGGGTTTCCCTCTTTGTCAATAAAAACATACCCAAGCGCCTCCAGCATACCTGCACCTGCATCATTTGTGGAGCTCCCTCCTATTCCCATTAAAATATTGGAGTATCCGCGTGTGGCTACTGCTTTGATTACCATCCCCAGACCATAGCTGCTGGTTTTAAGGGGATCTCTCTCCTGTTTTGATAAAAAAGTGAGACCTGTAGATTTTGCCATCTCACAAAGAACTTTATTGCCTGTCCTGAGCACCGGAACCTCTATCTTACGACCCAGCGGATCTACTGCAGAGACAAAGAGCTTCTCGTCTCCCAAATGCTCAATTGCCTCAATTGTCCCCTCTCCTCCATCTGCAAGAGGTATCTGCTCTATATCTATATCGGGCAGATGCATTCTCATTCCGGTGGAGATAGCTGCAGAGGCCTCTCTGGCAGTGAGACTGCCTTTGAATTTATCAACTATGATGAGAACTTTAGATGGCATATTTATTTATCTTTGTCTTTAAGTAAAAAACAAACCAAGTAAAATTAAGAATAAAAAATGAAAAAAACAGGCTTGCTGATTTTAATTGCCATCCTCCTCTCTTTGAGCCCGATGAGAGCCGATGAAGGAATGTGGCTGCTTCCGTTGATTGAGAAGCTCAATATGAAGAAGATGTCCGAACTGGGACTTAAACTTACTGCAAAAGAGATCTATGACATTAACAACACAAGTCTAAAGGATGCAATCGTCCATTTTGGCGGTGGCTGTACCGGTGAGATTATCTCCGGTGAAGGGCTGGTTCTTACCAACCACCACTGTGGGTATGGAAATATTCAGAGACTTAGCACTGTTGAGAATGACTATCTGCAACACGGGTTCTGGGCGATGAGTCGTGCTCAGGAGCTCCCTGCTGCGGGTCTCGCCGTAACATTCCTTGAGAGTTTTACAGATGTAACAAAAGATCTGGAAAAGGCTGCAAAGAGTGCTAAGACAGATAGTGAGAGACAACAGGCAATAAAAAATGTTACCGATGAGCTTATCAAAAAAGCGGTTGGCGACAACAAATATCTTACTGCCAAAGTTGCATCTATGTATGGTGGAAACGCGCACTATCTTATCGTTTCAAAAGTGTTTAACGATGTTCGTTTCGTTGGTGCTCCCCCATCATCAATCGGTAAATTCGGTGCAGATACAGACAACTGGATGTGGCCAAGGCATACAGGAGACTTCTCTATCTTCCGTGTATATGCAGATAAAGACAACAATCCTGCTGCCTACTCTCCCGATAATAAGCCATATATTCCTAAAAAACACCTTACTATCTCGCTTAAAGGTGTTGAGCAAAACGATTTTGCAATGATACTGGGTTATCCCGGAAGAACAAGTCGTTTTATGACCAGCTCCGAAGTCAAAGAGACAAGTGATATCATCAATGCAATCACCATCTACGCCAGAGGAATTCGTCAGGATGTACTTATGGAGGATATGATTGCAGATCCTAAGGTTCGTCTGCAGTACTCAAGTAAATATGCAGGCTCTTCCAACTTCTGGAAAAAAGCGATGGGAATGAACGAAACCTTTGCCAAGCTTAATGTTCAGGAGCGTCGCGCTAATGAGGAGAAGGCCTTTACAGAGTGGGTGAATAAAGATAAAAAGCGTATCGAGAAATACGGAAAGGCGCTGGAGTACATTAACACATCTGTTGCTAAGAGAGCAGAACTTATCTATCTCTCAAGATATCTCCAGGAGACCCTTATGAATATAGAGGTTACTGCAGTTGCAAACCACTATGCACCGGTTGCCGCTGCTTTAGCAAAAGGAGATAAAAATGAGGCAATGAGAGCTGCAAAAGGGCTGGAGGGTCGTATTAATGCCTTCTTTGTTAACTACTCGGAGCCTACAGACCGTAAGGTTACCAAGGCTCTTATTAAAGTTTACAGAGATAAAGTAAAGGCAGCCGAAAGACCATCCTTCTTTGCTGAGTTGGATTCTAAATTCGGAGGAGATGTAGATGCCTTTGTAGATGATATGTTCAACAGAACTATATTCTCTTCAAAAGAGAAGATTGACAAAGCTCTCGCTGCCGCTCCGGAGGTGATTCTAAGCGACCCTGCACTGGAGGTTGGAAGGAGCATTTTTAGCCTGATGCCAAAATTCCAGGCTGCCTCCGGTGCCGCAAATGCCAACTATTTTGAGGGGCAGAAAGCCTATATCGCAGGTCAGCTTGAGATGAATAAGGGTGCCGCAATGTATCCGGATGCAAACTCAACAATGCGTTTGACCTATGGACAAGTTCTTAACTACTCTCCAAAAGATGCAGTCCTTTACGAACACGTTACAACCCTTAAAGGTGTAATGGAGAAAGAGGATCCAAACAACTGGGAGTTTGTGGTTCCCGAGAAGCTAAAGCAGCTTTATAAAACAAAAGATTATGGCCAGTATGCAATGGCCAATGGAGAGCTTCCTGTTGCTTTTCTTACCAACAACGACATCACCGGCGGGAACTCCGGAAGTCCTGTTCTGAATGCAAAAGGAGAACTTATCGGTTGCGCATTTGACGGAAACTGGGAGGCAATGAGCGGCGATATTATCTTTGAACCAACCCTACAAAGATGTATCAATGTAGATATCCGCTATGTCCTTTTCATCGTAGAAAAATATGGCAACGCAAAACATCTGATTGATGAGATGACAATCGTTAAATAAGATTTGTCGACTAATCAAACAGAGTTTATTAGATAGTAAGATTCATAAGAGGCGGCCCTGCGGCGGCCTCTTTTTGTAAAATGTTTTATTAAAAACCCTGTCAGGGCAACCTTTTTACGGGTTTATTGTTAATATGTAAAATTCTTTTTATGGACATAAAATTAGTAGAGGAGGCTCTTCGGAGTGTGCAACACCCGGTTAAGGAGATAGATGTAGTAACATTGGGAATGGTTGAGGATATAAAGATTGAGGATGGCAAGGTACGGTTTAAGCTGGTCTTCCCCTCTCCGGAGGCACTCTCCTCTTCAATCAAAAAGAGTTGTGAAGAGGCTGTTAGAAAAGCCTTCCCAAATGAGGAGTTCAAGATTTCCATAATGGAGTTGGTGAGAGAGCGCAAAATTCAAAAACGACAAACTGTGGCTCTGGGCCAGGAGGCACTTGCCGGTGTTCGTCATATAGTTGCAATAGCCAGTGGTAAGGGTGGCGTGGGAAAATCTACAGTTGCAGTCAATCTTGCAATTGCGCTTGCCAAGGCAGGGTTTCGTGTCGGGCTCTCCGATGCAGATGTATACGGCCCCTCTGTTCCCAAGATGACAGATACGGAGTTTGAACATCCCCAGGTAGATGACTCAAGCGGAAAAGAGATGATTATCCCTATTGAGAAGTACGGGGTTAAATGGATGTCCATCGGATACTTCTCTAAACCCGACCAACCACTTATCTGGAGAGGTCCTATGGCCAGCAACGCCTTAAAGCAGATGATTCTTCAGGTTCAATGGGGTGAACTTGACTTTCTGCTGATAGATCTTCCTCCCGGAACAGGTGATATCCATATATCTTTGGTTCAAGACATTCCACTTTCCGGAGCAATTGTTGTGAGTACCCCGCAGCCGGTTGCTCTTGCAGATGTTGAGAAGGGGATAAATATGTTCCGCTCCAAGAGTATAGATAAACCGATTCTGGGTCTGGTGGAGAATATGTCCTGGTTTACACCCGAAGAGCTGCCTCAAAACAGATACTATATCTTTGGTAAAGATGGCTGTGCAATAATGGCCAAAAAATTTAATGTGCCTCTGCTTGGACAGATTCCTCTTATCCAAAGTATTCGCGAAAGTGGAGATGAGGGAGAGCCAATTGCTCTGCTGGATAGGGAAGATGGAAAAAGTTTCCACAAACTGGCCGAAAAGCTTATCGCGATTCTTGAATAATACCAGACGACCCTATTACCGGAAAGGTTATAGATTATAACTTTTCCGGTGGGGTAGTTAGATTGTCCTGATCTGCCAACTCTTTATACTTCTTGAGTCTGATGCTCCAGCGCTCGCGTGCGAACTGCTGCATATCTGCATTAACATCACGGTCATCCATAATCTCGAGACCCAGAATGGTCTCTATAACATCTTCCAGGGTAACTACCCCCTCCAAGCCGCCATACTCGTCTACCACAATAGCTATGTGTGACTTTTGAGATAGAAGTTTCTCCCACAGCACTGTAATGGGTTGCATATTTGGCACAACGGTTATTGGTTTTTTAATTGAAGCCAGTGTGATTCCGAAGTTGTCATTTGCAAGATTTTCGGTGACATCCTGCCTGTAAACAAAGCCTGTAATATCTTCCTTGCTCTGAGAAGAGTAGACCGGAATACGGGAAAAGCCCCTGTAGCTTTTAACTTTATAGAACTCGTCTATGGTCATATCTTCCGGTGCTGTCTCAACTACAACCCGAGGCGTCATCACATCCTCTACCTTAATGTTGCGAAGCCTTATTAGATTTTGAATTATTCTGCTCTCCGAAATCCCAATCACACCCTCCTGCTCTCCAATATTAACGATTGCCGAGAACTCCTCCCTGCTCACAGTGGGCTCACCGCTGCTACCTCCCGAGATTATCTTTGTAAACATCTCCGAAATAACAACCAGAGGATAGGTAATATATACCATAGCATTAATGATTCTGCCCGAAGCCATAGCAATGGATTTCCAGTAATAGGAGCCAATAGTCTTGGGAAGAATCTCCGAAAAGACAAGTATTAGAAGTGTCAGTATTGCCGATATAATCGCAAAGTAGGCATCCCCGAAAATAACCGCCGCCTGGGCTCCCACCCCTGCAGCACCAACAGTGTGTGCAATGGTGTTTAATGAGAGAATTGCAGATAGTGGTCTGTCTATATTTTGCTTAAGCTTACGAAAAATTGAGGCAGACTTTTCATCTTCGCTCTCCTTCATCGAGATGAATGACATTGGCGTTGTAAGCAAGACCGCCTCCATCACCGAACAGAGGAAAGAGACCGATAACGCAAGAAGTAAATAGAAAATGAGCAGTCCCATATTTATGTTTTATATTGGAGTTCCTTCAATAATCTTTTTAAAAATGTAGGCTCAGGTAATATCAATTTGTCAACTTGGCACTATCTCCTCACTGTACTCTTCAAAAAGAGTTCGTCCATTTGAGATTCGTCAATTTTTGAGGGTGCATCCAGCATCACATCGCGTCCGGCATTGTTTTTCGGGAAGGCAATATAGTCGCGTATTGTCTCCTGACCTCCAAAGAGTGCGCAAAAACGGTCAAACCCAAACGCAATCCCACCGTGAGGCGGTGCGCCAAACTTAAATGCATTTATGATAAACCCGAATTTATAATCTGCCTCTTCGGAAGAGAAGCCCAGAACTTCGAACATCCTTTTCTGAACAGCAGAGTCGTGAATCCGAATAGATCCTCCGCCAATCTCGGTTCCGTTTAACACAAAGTCGTATGCATTGGCAGCAACATCTGCAATATCCTCTCTGTTGTTGCTGTAAAACTTATCCATATCCTCCGGCTTAGGTGAGGTAAATGGGTGGTGCATAGCGTAGAAACGCTGGCTCTCTTCGTCCCACTCCAAAAGTGGAAAATCATAAACCCAAAGTGGGGCATAGTGGTCACTCTTGCGAAGACCAAGGCGGTTACCCATCTCTATCCGAAGTGTTCCCAACGCCTGCTGAGTCCCCTTTTTATCTCCCGCCAGGATGAGAATAAGATCCCCAACCTTTGCCTCCATTCTATTTGCAATTGCAGATAGATCTTGCGGTGTATAGAATTTATCTACGGAGGATTTGATTTCATCTTGTGCAACCCTAATGTAAACAAGCCCTTTTGCACCTATCTGGGGGCGTTTAACCCATTCGGTAAGTTCGTCCAGCTGTTTCCGGGTATAGGATGCTGCCCCCTCTACACATATCGCGGCAACATACTGGGCAGAGTCAAACACAGGGAAGCTTTTCCCGCTAACCAAATCTTCTCCCTCACTCTGTAAATCACCATTTGTCCCAGAGCTTTTTTTGCCGGAAATGTTTTTGAGCTCCGCTATCTTCATTCCAAAACGGATATCCGGCTTGTCTGACCCGTAATATTTCATTGCGTCTGAGTAGGAGATTCTTGGGAATGAATCTGCAAACTCAAGACCTAGAACATTTTTGAAAAGAGCCTTGGTCATCCCCTCAAAGGTGTTGAGGATATCTTCGCGCTCTACAAAAGACATCTCACAGTCAATTTGAGTAAACTCCGGCTGCCTGTCTGCACGAAGATCTTCGTCACGGAAACAACGAACTATCTGGAAATATCTGTCATATCCGGCAACCATTAAAAGCTGTTTAAAGGTTTGAGGGCTTTGTGGCAAAGCGTAGAACTCCCCGGAATTCATCCTTGACGGAACAACAAAGTCGCGCGCCCCTTCGGGTGTGGATTTTATTAAAACCGGAGTCTCTATCTCTATGAAACCTATGCTGTCCAAATATTTACGAGTCTCCTGAGCCATTTTGTGCCTCAACTCAAGTGCCCTTTTGAGCGGGTTACGGCGAAGATCTATATATCGGTATTTTGCACGAATCTCCTCACCGCCATCGGTCTCATCTTCAATTGTAAAGGGAGGTGTAACGGATGCGTTAAGCAGATTTATTGCAGATATCTTAATCTCTATATCTCCTGTTGGCATCTTGGCATTTTTACTGCTCCTCTCTACAACCACGCCGGTTGCCTGAATCACATATTCGCGTCCCAGTTTCTCGGCCACCTCATTGAGTTCGTGGCTGATGCTGTCGTCAACAACAAGTTGTGTTATCCCGTAACGATCTCTCAAATCTATAAAACTCATCCCCCCCATTTTACGGATTCTCTGAACCCATCCGGCTAAAGTGACCTGTTGACCTGCATTACTTATGCGTAGCTCTCCGCAAGTGTGTGTTCTGTACATATAATATTTGCTTACATTTAAATAACCCGCAAATATAATAAATCTGCTCGCCCTATTCCTTATCCGCAAAAAAATGTTTCACAATAGAGCGCTTAAAAAGCATTGCAACGGCAGATAATGAGTAGACAATTATTAGTGCAAATCCAAATCCGAAATAGGATAGTATTTTGGATGTAAATTCATTATACTTAAAAACATCTGATATTAGAGCCAGTGAGAAGTAGGCGCAAGCCAACAGAATCAACGACCCAACTATCAAGTCCAGCCAGAACCTGTTGAGGAGCATCTGCACCATAAGTACTATGAGAATTCCAAAAACATAGCGGTTAAAAAGATTGGTGGTGACCAACTCCGTAACCAAATAGAAGAGAGCGGAAAAAATCAAAATAAGACCGGGCAGATAATTAATCAATAATTGGTGCCCTATTTTTTGAGAGTTGCTCATAGTTTTTATCTTAGTCGGTTATATCCTGCAGATAAATTACCTGGCAGGGGCGTAGGTTGCCGCCTCCGGCAACACCTTTTTAATTTGGGCAATCCTGTTGGCGTCAGATGGGTGAGTGCTAAAGAACTCCATTTTACTTCCGCCGCCGGCACTCATCTTCTCCCAGAAGCCCGGGGCTACATTTATATCGTATCCGGCCATTGCCATTATTATTAATCCCAGTCTATCTGCCTCGTATTCGTGTTTCCTTGAGTATGGGAGCAGCACCCCTAGTTGTGTTCCTACTCCAAAAGCCAGCCCAAACAACATCTGCGTCTTTTCGCTCTCGCTTCCCAGATATGCATTGAGTGCCTGGCCGGCAACCCCGACAAGAGCCTCCTGACTCATTCTCTCATTTCCGTGTTTGGCAAGGGCGTGGGCAATCTCGTGACCCATAACAACTGCAACCAAGTCGGGAGTGTTTGTAATCTTCATTATCCCCTCATAGAAAACAATATTACCATTTGGCAGGCAAAACGCGTTTACCTGATCGCTCTTTATTACATCAAACTTCCAGGTAATCCCCTCCAGCGATTTCTCCCACCCTTTCTCTTTGACATATCTGTCAACCGCCTTAGTGAGATCCTGCCCCACCTTGTTTACTATTTTTATATGAGATCCGTTGGTTGAGGGTTCACTTTTACTCATAATCTCTGTGTAGGCCTGGTTGCTTAGAGATGTGAGCTCCCCCTGGCTAAAAAGAAGCATCTGACTCCTTCCCGTAATCATAACTTTGCCGCAGGACACAACCATCACTGCAATAACAACAATGTAGAATAAATTGGTAAATCTCTTTTTCATAGCACTGATTTTATGTGGCTTCTTCCTAATTCTATTTCTAACTCGACTAATCTGAAAACAAATTTACCAAAAAAGGTTTACTTTACCAGAGTCCAAAAAAAAAGTATACCTTTATACAAAATATTACACTATTATGGAAAGTTATTGGTATTTAATTATTGCCGCTGCGGTTTTCTTTTTATTCGCAGGGATTCGTATTGTAAGGCCGACACAAAGAGGTCTTATTGAGAGACTTGGTAAATATTTAAAATTTGCCGGGCCCGGTTTTCACTGGATAATTCCAATTATTGACAAGATTTATGTTGTTAATGTTACTGAGCAGATGATTGATGCAGAACCTCAGGAGATTATAACTAACGATAACTTGAATGCCAGCGTAGACGCACAGGTTTACTTCCGCGTTAAATCTGATGAAGAGAGCGTTAAGGGCTCAATATATAATGTAAACAACTTCAAATGGCAAATCGTTAACCTTGCCAGAACCACTCTTCGTAACATAATCGGGACACTAACCCTAAAATCTGCAAACAGCGAAAGGGGTAAAATTAATGCAGAGCTTTATAAAACTCTTCACCTTGAGACCAAGGGATGGGGAATCGAGATTGTTCGTACAGAGCTTAAGCAGATAGACCCTCCAAAAGATGTTCAGGAGACTATGAACAAGGTTGTTAAGGCAGAGAACGAAAAGATTGCCGCAATTGACTCGGCCACAGCAGCAGAGACTGTTGCAGATGGTGTAAAGAGAGCCAAGATTAAAGAGGCAGAAGGTTACAAGCAGTCTAAGATTCTTCACGCAGAGGGTGAGGCCGAGGCTATCAAACTTGTGAATGAGGCCGCCGATAAATATTTCGTCGGAAATGCACAGTTAATGAAGAAGCTGGAAACTGTAGAGGCATCTCTTCAAAATAACAGCAAAATCGTTGTCCCAACCGGCAGCGAACTGGTAAACATCATTGGCGACCTCGCCGGTGTGCTTCCGCTGAAGAAAAAGGATTAACCTTGCCAAGAGATTCTATGAAAATTGGAATATTTATTTGCGATCGCTACAAAACCTGCGCAGGCGGGAAGTGTTTTCGCGCGGTGCAAAACAGGGAGGGGGCCTTTAGCATCTACAGCAAAGATACCCCTCTGGAGGTTGTAGGTTACACCAGCTGCGGAGGTTGTCCGGGTGGTAATATTGAGTATGCACCCGAAGAGATGATTAAAAACGGAGCAGAGGCAATACATCTGGCAACCGGTATGGTGGTTGGGTACCCGCCTTGTACTCGTATCCGCTATTTTAAAAACTTTATCGAAAGCCGTTATAATGTTCCTGTTGTAATTGGAACTCACCCCATTCCTCAAAAATATTTCATAGTTCACGACAAGCTTAAAACCTGGGAGGGTTCCGGATGGAGTGAGTTGACCAAACCGACTTTGGTTTATGAAGATATGAGGAGGAGATATGACTGATGAAAATCATTGGACTTATCGGTGGAATGAGTTGGGAGTCTACTCTCACTTATTATAAGATTATAAACGAAGAGGTTAAGAGACTCCTGGGTGGGTTCTCCTCTGCCAGGTGCATTATTTATAGCGTTAATTTTGACGAGATTGAGAAACTCCAGAGGGCAGACAAGTGGGAGGAGAGCGGAAGGTTACTAAACGAAGCGGCAAAGAGCCTGGAGAGGGCCGGAGCAGATCTCTTTATCCTGTGCACAAACACAATGCATAAGGTAGGGGCTCAGATAGTTGAAGGTGTAAATATTCCATTTTATCATATTGCCGAGATGACTGCCAATGAGATTGTTGCAAAAAACATAGGCAAAATTGCTCTTTTAGGAACTATCTATACAATGGAGGGAGATTTTTACAAATCAAAATTAATTGAGCGGGGGCTGGAGGTGATTGTACCCGAAAAGGAAGATCGTGAAACGGTGAACAGAATTATCTTTGGGGAGCTTTGTATGGGCAGGATTGAGGCCGATTCCAGGCAGCAATACCTGAATATAATCTCAAAAATGGTGGAGCAGGGAGCTCAGGGAGTGATTCTCGGGTGCACCGAAATTGGCCTGCTCATCAACCGAAATGACCTCACCATCCCGGTATTTGATACCACAATAATCCACGCAAAAAAGGCAGTAGAAAAAGCACTTGAGAGCTTGTAAATAGTACTCAGGTAACTAATCAGTCCAATTAATTTACTTTAACACAGCGAATTGAAAAACCGTAGCCCCTTAATCCATCTCCAATACTGATAAACCCTGATGTGAAGTCAAACCCTCTTGCAGAAGATTTCATAATATCATCCGACCAGTAGGCTCCGTAAGTACTCCTGCTTTTTTGGGAACCGGATTTATAGTCACGATAACCTGCTGCCGGAAAGAAAACACTATTCTCTCTCTTTTTGTCACTATCGGGACCAACCCATCTGCCTGGCAAATTATCAACTCCCCCACTGTTTGCCTTCACCCACACACTTCCAGTACCTAACAAATCCTTCATTTCCGGATTTGTCGGAACTCTCCAACCGGCAGGACAAGGATTATACTCATCTTTCATTGACCAAACAGGCTGCTGGTCTGCACACCAATCACTCGAAGAACTATAAAACTTCTCGGCGTTGGAAATATCATTCCCCTCTTCAAGTTTAACGGGACCGGTTACAACACCTGTATTGAGATAATCCTGCCCATACTTTCTATGCCATTGGTATAGAAGACCATATTTTACAGAAGAGTTGTATCCTGCATTCACTGGAGCCCACCACAGACCCTCAATTTTTACGGGTTTGAGAGATGTTCCGGGATATGATGGGATCTCTTCTCCTTTTGACGTAAAATTTTTCTCCTCTCCGTAAGAGGTTCCCAAAGGATTTGTGGCATAAGCCCTTACATAGTAAGTTGTGTTAGGGCTTAACCCCAAAATATTAGAAGTAAAACTTCCTGTTCCATTGCCATTGCTTGTTGTATTATCAGATAATGTTGGTGCCGTATCCGTGCTCCAGCATATACCCCTCGCAGAGACAGCTGCTCCACCCCCGTTTGTTACGCTCCCGCCGCAAATGGCAGAACTTGATGTAATTTCTGTAATATCGGCAGTTGTAACAGAAGGAATGGTAGGGGTGTCACCCGGTATTTGATATATTTTCTCCTCATCTGTATAGCCACTACCCGATAGATACCAATCTGTATTGCTGGCTCCCCCAGAAGTTGCCCAGGATGCAAAGTGAGTATAGGCCGATGTAATTGAGTTCCTCTCTGCAGGATAGCGGAAAACATCCGGGAACATCAAACCCCACATCATACCATCCAAACTCTTAAATATATCTCCGGGGTATAGTTTATAGCCATTTGCAAGAGAGGAGTTAAATTTTGATGTCCCTGCATATGTAGGTATATGAACCTCTCTATCTCTTGAGTTAATTGCTATAAACAGATTAAAGGCACTCATTGTAACATCTGCCTGAGATATTGGTGCAGCAAATTTAATATCTGCATACATATAGGGAGAAGCCGTATAGCTTCCGTTAATTGTATTCAGGAAATAGGGGAATGAGGCATAATCTCTCTGATTGTTAAACAGAGGAATAACTGCCAATGATACCCCATTTTCTGTTCCGTTTGAAGATATCGAAAATGGTGCGTTTCCGACTATGTTTCTTCCAGATACAGACATTACATTTGAGGCTGGAACGTTGTCCAGTTGTACTGCTGCTCCAAGTTGATATGAGCATCCCGCTGCTCTTAAATTATAGTCAATCTTCATTTGAGTAACCATATTTGAAGAATTGGAGAGATAGGTGATATTAAACCCAATAACTAAATCGTTTATATCATAATCTCCCTTTACCGGCCATAGATCTTCAAAAGCATAGGTTCCCCAGGTTCCTGCAGATGGAAAATAAGATGCAAAAGCAACATTGGGGTCATTATCATCAATATCGGACCAGACCGATACCCCATCTCCGTCATTGTCTACAAATGCGACTACATTCAAAAATATTGCAGAGTTCAATGCGGCAACATCACTCTTTGTAAAGCTGCTTTTGGCTGATGAGTATGTATCTGACCCTTCAAGACCCTCCGGTGGCATTGATTTGGAAAATTTAATATTTAGTAAGTTTGTTGTTACATCTACCTCTGTGAGATTTTTTGAACCATCCGGTAAAATCTCCTGAAAAAAAAGCGTAGGGACAGATGTGGCCAGTGATATTTTAACACTATATGGCAACAGTGGGGTTGCACCACCGGTTGATATTAAAGAGGCGGCATCCAGTTTTCCGGATTTGTAAATCTTTATTACACGAACCATATTATCTCCAAAATCGTCATTTGAACTAACATTAACAACGCATGATATCTCCTTAATAGTTTTCCAGTCAAAATCTTTTGGAATAACTCCTATTGGTGACTCCGGATTTGTTACAGGATGATATTTTACACACCCAAATAATGCTGTTAAAGCAATAATAAACAGGTAAAAAGCTCCTCTAAAATTTCTCATAGCTGTAATAATTAGTCTCAAACGATAATTACTCGTAAAGTTATGATTTTTAATCTATTTGTACAACCTCCTTTTTTTGTTACATTTGTGTTGGTTTGAGAATCTATAATTTATTTTGAATATAATGAAAAGATATATTTTATTACTCACCTCTGTCTTATGGCTTATTTCCTGCGTAAAACCTCCAAAGGGTATTGCAGATAATGATACAAAGGAGTATTTTGATTTTGCAACAATCGGCAACTACACAATTACGATAGATTATAAACTTAAGTTCAACTCTCCTATCGTTTTTTATCTATACGATGAGTATCCGTTTCAAAAAGATGAGACAGACCCCCAGATTGAGACTTTCAACGAAGAGCTCAAGCCTGTGCTCAAAGGATTAACAGAGAATTCCGGTAAGTACTCAGGAATTATCAGCATAAAAAAAGTTGTAAAACAGTTATATCTGTATAGCCCGACAATTGGAGTTCCACAACTTTTAAAGAGCACATTTGCCAGCAATACCTTCACAGTTGATGCAACTAACCCATTGAACCACATTGTCTCTGTAGCAGTGGCTTCTGCCTTGAGGTCGGAATCTGCCCTATTTTCTGTATATGGGGATGTCAATTCTCAAAATGCAATTATCACAGGAGGATTCCACACGCTGGGAACGTGGAACAGCGAAGGCTTTCCGAACTATCTGAAAACCCCGGGAGCATCTATGTCTGCAGCCTTCATCAATGACATCAATGCAACACTACCGGAGAATAAAAAAGTTCCGCTAACAAATCCACAGTTTATTTCCAATGGAGAGAATTCATCTATTCATATAATTGCAGATGCCAAAGTGGAGATGGTTTTTGTCCACGAAGGGGCAAGTATGAAAAATGTTCTGGGCTACTTTCATTACCCCACTAACAGCCCGCCAAAAAACACCTCAGAGATTACTCATATGATTGCTTTTCCAAACGCCTCCTACACCGGAAGCGGAGGGGCTCTCTCTTCCGGAGACAGAGTAGAGCTTAAGTATTGGAATGGAAGCACATACTCAGATATTTTTCCTCCGGGAGTGAGCATTGGTTGGTATATTATTGCTTATGGATTTCGGGGAGATGCAAGTATAAGCGTAAAGGGACCCAACTACTACTCTTTTACCGAATTTAATCCGGAAACTGACCCTCTGTTAAAACCACATAATGTTCAGATATTTGATTCTGAGAGGATGGTTGTTCTTGTTGGGTTTGAAGATCAGAACAGGACAAAATCTGACGATGACTTTAATGATGCACTCTTTTATGCTGCAGCAACTCCGGAAACAGCAATTCAGTACACAGGCATACCAACGCTTAAAAAGAGTAGCGACAGTGACAGTGACGGTATCCCGGATGATAGGGATGAGTACCCATATGATGCTTCTGTGGCATACTCCACACACTACCCTGCACTTAACACATATAATACACTGGCATTTGAAGATTTATGGCCAAATAGAGGAGATTATGATATGAATGATGTTGTTGTCGGTTATAACTCCACCCATTATTTAAATAATAAAAACCAGGTTGTAAAGGTTATTGATAGAATTAAGCCTGTTTGGTCCGGCGGAATTCTTGATGTAGGATTTGGATATCAGCTTGGGGTTTCAGCTTCATCTGTTAAGAGTGTTAACAAGAGTGGCGACTTTATCGATAACAATTTCCGTTATACACTATCTGCAAACGGAACCGAAGCAAAGCAAAGCAAAGCGACCATTATGGCTTTTGATAATATAACAGAGATGAGTTTAACCTCGCCAGGGGCAAAACCAACTCTAAATTTTGAGATAGTTTTTAACTCTCCTGTAAGCACCTCCGATCTTACAACCCCGCCGTACAACCCATTTATTGTGATTAATAAAAATAGGGGGATGGAGGTTCATATGCCAAATTATCGTCCTACAGATCTTGCAGATTTTACCCTTTTCGGAACATATGACGATAAATCTAAACCATCTCTTAACCGGTTTTATGTTTCCGATTCAGAGATGCCCTGGGGAATCCTTATTCCCGGAGAGTTTAATTTCCCGACAGAGCGAGTAAGCATTGTTAACTTTTATCCCAATTTTCTCTCCTGGGCAAAGTCATTTGGGGTTGAATATCCGGACTGGTATCTATTCTCTGATAATTAATTCCATTTTAAATGCCAACTCTTTAACATATCCTTTTCAAATAGAAATCGGTTTAAATAATAATAAATATGGACGATAGGGCAGCAATAGAGTTTTTGCGGGATTTTGCAAAACGCACCAACAGAGAGTTTGAATCTGATGAATCGAGGTATCCGTTATCTTCATACCGAAAAATCGAGAGATACAAATCATACGCAATAATTTCGGATAGCGACCGGGAGAGTTGCTATTTCGTGTGGCTTAGCGATCCATATTATGCAATTGGCGAGTACTCGGTTTTTTGCGGAATATTTATACCAATCTCTTCAAAATACTCCCACAAGTTCTATATTAGAAAAAAGAATATCCTGGATAACCTTAACCTGATATCTGCAATTAAAAACATCGGGAAAAAAGAGCCCGGATTTTTATCAAAAGTTGTCATCTCCGGAGATGACGGGGGATCTGCTTTTGAACTGTTTTCGGGAACAATGGCCGGGCACAAGGTTCTTGAAGCGCTGGAGATATCTCCCGCAATGAGGGTATCCGTTAACGAGCCTAGGGTTGATTTTGTCCCGGGCCTTAACGGAAAGAGTTTCGTGGCCATTTTAAACCCTCAGAACTGGTTTCTGGATAAGGAGACTATCGAAAAAATGTTTCGTTTGGGGAGGGAGTTGGGTAAACACATTAAATAAAAATCACCCGGTTATCTCACTCTTTGAGGTTCATATTTTTTGCTTGATATAAAATATTATATTTACACTAATTTTTTATTATCCTAGCTAAAATATCTAAAATGAAAAAGGCCTTCTCGCTCAATATTTTATTGCTTATAATTGCCGGTGTTATTATAACGTCTTGTATTAAAGCACCTCCAAGCAATACCGATGAGGAAAACAAGGAGTATTTTGACTTCGCAACCATTGGTACATATACACTTTCTTTAGACTACAAGTTAAAATTTAACTCCCCTATTGTTTTCTTTGTCTATGACCAATATCCATACAAAGCATCTCCAAACGACCCTAATCTGGAGGTGCTGGATACTCAAATCAGCCCCATACTAAAAGGACTGGCAACAAACTTCGGCAAATACTCCGGAGTTGTTACTATTAAAAAGAGTGTTAAGCAGTTATATATTTACAGCACAACCATAGGGGTGCCGCAACTGCTCAAGAGTACATTTGCTAACAATATTTTTGCCGTTGATGCTTCCAATCCTGCCAATTATGTCGAAATGAGCGTTTTAAAAAGCAGTTCGGGGGTTGCACAAAACGCGGTATTACCCGGAGATTTCCGAACATTAGGAACCTGGAACAACTCCGGCCTGCCCAACTATCTTATGTCACCTGATGCCACAATTACGGCAGAGTTAATTAATGTTGTAAATGCCTCTTTACCGGAAAGTATGCCGGTTCCCACTTACAACCCTCAATATATTACAAATGGTGTCAGTTCTGCACTGAGGGTTATTGCAGATGCAACTGTTGAGGTGGTATTTATTCACGAAGGTGCCGGTTATAGGAATGTTTTAGGCTATTTTCACTACCCTACCAATAGTCCGCCAACAAGTGTAAGTCAAATTAACAAGATTATAGCTTTCCCAAATTCCTCTTATGCGGGAAGCGGAGGAGCTCTAAGTTCAGGGAATCGTGTTCAACTCAAATACTGGAACGGGACAGATTTGGTAAATGTCTTCCCTGCCGGTACAAGCATAGGCTGGTATATTGTTGCAAATGGATTTAGCAATGGATCTATAAGTCAAAGCGCCCCTCGTTATTACTCTCTTGAACAGTTTAACCCGGAGACAAACCCTTTGCAAAAACCTCATAATGTTCTACTTTATGACCCTCAAAGGCAACTTGTAATTATTGGTTTTGAAGACCTTCCCCGAAGCGGAGGTCACTCGGACGATGATTTCAACGATGCAATTTTCTATGCTGTTGGAACACCTGTAACGGCAATTGATTATGGAGATCTTCCTGTGGTTGAAGATCCGGAAGATTCGGATGGAGATGGTATCCCGGACGACAGGGACGAATTCCCGGAGGACGCGGATGTTGCTTACTCCACTCACTATCCGGCTCAAAATGTTTATCACACTCTCGCATACGAAGATTTGTGGCCAACCAGAGGGGACTATGATATGAATGATGTGATTGTAACCTATAACTCTACCCACTTCTTAAATGTCAATAATAAAGTTGTTAAGGTTATTGACCGATTCAAGCCTGTTTGGTCGGGCGGTATTCTTGATGTCGGGTTCGGTTATCAGATGGGTGTAGCATCATCTGTCGTAAAGAGCGTTACGAAGACCAGCGATTTCATTGATAACAATTTCCGCTACCAGTTGTCGGCTAACGGTACAGAACAGCAGCAAAGTAAGGCTGTAATTATGGTACTGGATAACATTACAGAGATGGGTCTTACATCGGGAGGGGCTAAGCCTAATATCAATTTTGAAATAAAATTCAACTCTGCTGTTAGCGTCAGCGACCTTACAACTCCCCCTTACAATCCATTCATTGTTGTAAACAAAAATAGAGGAATGGAGATTCATATGCCAAATTACAGACCAACAGACAGAGCAGACTATACCCTTTTTGGCACTTATGACGACAGATCTAATCCTGGTTTGAATCGGTTCTATGTCTCTACTTCCGAAATGCCTTGGGGAATTATAATTCCGAATGATAATTTTGACTTCCCAATTGAGAGAGAGAGTATTGTAAAATACTATCCTCAATTCCTGCCTTGGGCAGAATCGTTTGGAGTGGAGTATCCGGACTGGTACCTGCACCGCAGACCGTAAGTTTCTATATTTAATCTACCCTTAGCTATGAGAAAAATGAATTTGTATAAAATTTCGTTATCTCTTTTTGTGTTTTTTACCCTTATATCCATATCGTCTCTTGCACAAACAGAAATTACAGCAGACAACTCCTCTAAACCCAAAGAGGATTTACAGAAGTTGCTACCCGAACACTATTTGGTAACCCAAAGAATTCTGTGGGGGGAAAATGGTCTGATGCGAAAAATGAAAAAGTTTGAGCTCTCAAAAGAGAATCGTAAATATGAACTGGGTATTCGTAAGACTATGATGAAGGCTCATCGTTATATTGGATATGCAACACTTGCCGGAATGGTGGCTCAGGGAATTGTTGGAGAGAAGCTCTATCGTGGAAACACAAATCTTTTAGACCTTCACGAGGGTTTAGCCGGTGCAGTAAATATAGGTTATTTCACATCTGCCGGGCTTGCCCTGTTTGCTCCTCCCAGAATAAGTTACGGATCAAAGAAGTTCAGCAAATTAAAACTTCACAAATATCTGGCAGTTGTACATCTTTCCAGTATGATAGCCACAAACATTTTAAGCGGGATGATTGAAAACAATCCAAAGCTAAAACCTTATCACAGAGGCACTGCATACATTGGATATGGTTCTTTTTTTGCTTCTATAGTAGTTCTCGAATTTTAACTGCTAAGAAATTGATATAACCTATAATTTAAAACTTTATGGAAACCAAGACAACTATGACCAGAAAATCTGCAAAAATACTTTTTCTGAACCGTGTTCTAGGCATATTAACTCTTTTACTGATTGGAGGTTGTGAAAAGATCGAGGTTTCGTCTGTTGCTGTTTTTTCAGAGCAGATTCCGGGAAGTAAGAATCACGGGCCAAACGGCACCTGGTGGGGATACAATCAGAGCAAAATTGTGAGGTACGGCAGCACTGTATATATGTATGTTGTGGAAAATGAGAACATAGACAACAACCCCAACCCAAATGCATCCAACCCATCAAAAATTGCCATCTACCGGAAAGAGGGCGAGGGGGCCTGGCAGAGAGGGGCTCGTTTCAACACCTCAAGACCGGGAAATATTCTTATGGACTCCGAGGGTATTGTTCATTTGATTGTTTTTGAGCCTACCTATACCTTATCTACCGAAAACGGCTCTTACGGTCGTCTGAAACACTACTGGTTTCCAAATTGTAAAACCGGAGATATTACCTCTTTTCAGGAGGAGATCATCGTTGACAACGACGGAGTCTCTCAGGGAGAGACGGTGAATATCCGGGTAGGGGCATCAATAGGCGCTAATGATATGATTGCTGTTTCGTATGGTATGATTAAGAATCACGTCGTTTGTTACAAAGAGAAAAATGGAATTAAGTGGACTCAGGAGTTTGCCGGAACTGCTCTGGGCAGCGATTTTTTCTACCCATATGTGGCTGTCACAGATTTCGGGATAACTATTCTTGCAGTACAGGATGACTGGACAGGACCAAATCAGCCTAATCTATATCAGAAATCCAGATATTTCGAGAAGAGAAGCGGAACCTGGATAAATATGGATGTGATTAATTTACAAAATCACGCTCTGGCACAATCAAGGCCCCATTTGGTAGATAACAGCGATATTTATATTGATGAAAACGGATTGGTTAACATAATCTACCTCACCTCATTAAATCCCAGTGATAAATATCAGAACTCATTTATCCACGGAACCCGCAGTGGGAATGCCTGGACAAACCAAACCCTACTAACAACTGACCAAAAGACTAACTGGGTGAGGATGTTTGAAGTTGCCGGGCAGATGTACTATATATGTACAACCTGGGACAAAGTTTATATCAAAAAAGGTATTAACGGAGAGTATAAAAGATTAAGTGTTCCAAAACTAGAGGGCATCTATCCATACCTTGCCGCACCACGCGGGGGCACCAGCCAATCTGAAAGCTATATAGACCTGCTGCTCCTTTGCGGCAGCAGCGACTCTTACCCGAACGCCAAAAACTACTATGTTCGTATAGCTAAAAGTGAGCTTGCGAAAATCTAAGCTTTCAAATACTCTTGGCAAGGTTACTTGCGAAGCTTTCTGTAGGCGATTTTCATCTGAGTTTTAATGGTATTTACCGAAAGACCCAGACGACTAGAGACATCTTTGTAGCTTAGATTGTCTATAATGCTCATTATAAATATTTTCCGGCAAGAACAAGGGAGCTCTTCCAGTTTGATTCTTACACTTCGAAGTTGCTCTTCAAATTCAATATCCGGCTTTTCGGAAAAATCATCTTCGTCAGGCGAAAATGCATCTGGACACTCGTCTGATAACGATTTACTATGTTTTAGAACTATTTTGTCGTGCCGGATATAGTTGAGACACATATTTTTGACAATCTTTCTCAGGTATGCACCAAGTATTGAATTTTCTGACAATTGACCTCTTTTTCTCCACATATAAAGGAATGCCTCCTGAATAATATCTTCAGATGCCTCAACATTATTCAGATACGCCATTGACAAAAAGTATAACTCTCTGGAATATCTGTGATAAACTATTTCAAAAGCTCCGATATCCCCAATAATTAATCTTTTTACCAACACCTTGTCGCAATCTACTTTATAATTTGCCATTTGTCAATTATAATACAACTGATGTTTTAAATAGTAAAGCACATAAGTTTTAAAAAGGGTGAAATTACTATAAAAGTGCGGTATGACTTCACCCTATTTATAATTGGAGTGCTTTAGAATAAACGCAAAACTATGAGAGAGAGTAGTAATAATCAAAACGAGACATACAAGAATTTTATAAAATTCCTTAAGCTGTCTGGCGCTAAGTCCGGCGGTCATAATTCTGATGACAATTCAAATAACATATATGTAAAGGCTATTTCACGAATTTACAGTATAATGTTTAAAAAGGAGCCGGATTATGAAAAAATTCTTGACAGACTAACCACAATAATCTCGTCGGAAGAGAGAAGAGCCAAAGATAGAAGAAAGAGGGAGCGGTTTCTATATATTGCAAGTGCTGCAGCCGGGTTATTTGTTCTGCTAAATTTTAGCGGAGTGATAAATCTTCCCAACCTTTTTAACCAAATTTTTATCTCCAGTGATACCCGCCAGGTAATGAGCAACATCTCTCAGGTTCCTAAACGACATAAGGCCACGCTTATTATAAATGACAGTAGTGTTATAAATATTGAAAAAGATTCCGTTATATATAGCGGCAGTCATATGGACAAGAGTATTGTCAACAAGATAGCTGAACTTAACATCAGTGAAAAGATAGAGAATCAGATGCATACCCTGGTTGTTCCTAAAGGTGGGGAGTTCTTTTTAACTCTTCCGGATGGAACTGAGGTGTTTCTAAATAGCAACAGCCGCCTAACATACCCTTGCCGCTTTTCTGAGTCAAGCAGGGAGGTATATCTTTACGGAGAGGCCTTTTTCAAGGTTAGAAATACCGATAGTATTCCATTTCTCGTTATCTCGGACAGAAGTGTAACAAGGGTTTTGGGAACAGAGTTTAATGTTAAATCCGATTCCAGAGAAAGTAAGATAACACTTTGCAAAGGAGTGGTAGAGGTAGAGAGTATCACCTCTAAAATAAAAAGAGTTATTGCCCCGAATGAACAGGCCACCATAACCGAAAATATGTTTAGTGTCGAGGAGGTGGATTCATATGAAATAAGAGCCTGGACAGAGGGGAAGTTCTTTTTCAGAGGAAAAACACTAGAAGAGATTAGTGAAAAACTAAACGAATGGTATAATGTAGAGTTTAGTTTTAAAGAGGAGAAGATAAAATCAATTCAATTTACGGGTATGATTAATAGAAATGATATTCTTAAAGACATTTTTGAACTGTTTGAAGCAAGTTATGACTTGAAATTCCAGGTAAACGACTCCGGAGTTCTGGTTGTAGAAAAGTGAAAATAACTTCCTTAACCTAATACTTTTAAATATGAAAAAAACCCTTTTCATGAAAGTAATTTTACTCTTAATCCCTTTACTTTTTACTTTCTCATCTGCCTACTCAATCTCTGATGCTTTTCCAATAAGCATTGAAGAGATTCTGTTACAGAAAAAAGTAACAATAACTGCACAAAAGCAGCCATTGAGTAAAATCTTCAAAGAGATCGAGAGTCAAACAAAACTGACGTTCTTCTTCTCTAACAATTGTGTGGATGTCACTAAAACAGCATCCATCAATGCTCAGGATGAGACCCTGGATGTGGTACTAACCACACTTCTTGGGAACAACTACTCCTATGTTCTCAAAGACAGCTATATTGTTGTCAATGAAAACAAAGTGCAACAACAGCAGCAACCTCAACGGAGTGTCAGGAAAAAAGTTGAAGGAGCAGTAACAACTATAAAAGGAGAGCCTGTTGTTGGGGTTAATATTTTACTAAAAGGGACCCGATTCGGCACCTACTCAGATCAATATGGCCGGTTTACCCTTGAGTTCCCGGAGAGTCCAGATATGGTAATCCTTTTTAGCTGTATTGGAATGAACCGGGTAGAGATTAAATATACCGGACAAGAGACTCTTAAAGTAATAATGGAGGAGGCTCTTGCAAGTATCAACGATGTTGTGGTTGTCGGATATTTTGAGGCAAACAAGAAGACCTATACAGGATCTGCAACAACCATCACTGCAGAAGATATTGCTAAAATCAATAGCGGAAATATCCTTCAGACCATTCAGGTTCTGGATCCCTCATTCCGGATTATTGAGAATGTAGACCAGGGTTCCAACCCAAACGCATTGCCCGAAATTGAGCTACGTGGGAGCGGCAGTTTACCGGGCTTAAAGAGCGAGTTTCAATACAGTCCCAATATGCCCACATTTATTCTGGACGGATTTGAAGTTTCGGCTCAAAAGATTTTTGACCTTGATCCAAGCCGGGTTCTCTCCATCACCCTTCTCAAAGATGCTGCAGCAACTGCTATTTACGGATCCAGAGCAGCTAACGGAATTGTGGTAGTTGAGACAAAAACCCCTTCAAGAGGCAGAATACAGATAAACTATAAGGGCGATTTCAAGACCTCATCTGCAGACCTCACCGGTTACGACCTTTTAAACGCATCTGAAAAGCTTGATTACGAGCTTCTCGCCGGGGTATATCCCGGTTCAAATCGGGTGAGCGATATGGAGCGTAATATGGACGAATATTATCAGAAGATGAGACTTGTGGCAATGGGTTATAACACCGACTGGCTGGTTCAGCCAATTGACCCGTTTTCAATTGCACATAAACATAGCCTTCAGGTTGAGGAGGGTGGTGAGAATTTTCGCTACAACCTCAATATGTTTTATGACAAAGACAATGGTGTAATGAAAGAGTCATCCCGGGACCGTTTGGGAATAGGTGTATATTTTCAGTATAGATATAAGAACCTGTTGTTTATGAACAACCTCACTTACAATAATGTGGTTGCAAAAAACTCTCCTTACGGCTCCTTTTCCGAATATGCAAAGGTTAACCCATATTTGCCGTACAAAGATATTAACGGAAACATCGTTAAATTTTTCGAGTATGTAAATACTCCAAACCCGCTCTACAACGCAAATATTGGTGTAATTGACCAGGAGGCATACGACGAAATAATAAATAATTTCAAGCTTGAGTGGAGAATTGCAGATGGTATCAAACTTAAAAACACTGTCGCTTTCAGTAAAAAAGTTTCAAATAACAAACTGTTTTACCCTGCAGATCATACATCTTTCCGGGATTTTTATAACAGCCAGATTGGTTCCGAAAAAGATAAAGCAGGGATTTACAGAAACGAGTACGGAGAGGGTGTTTCATTCAATGCAAACTCTGTCTTCTCCTATTTTAAAGAAATTAAAGACCACTACGTTACATTTAACGGAGGGGTTGAGATAATTACTCAAAGGGGAGACCTAAATGTTTTCCAGACAAGAGGATTTCCAAACAGCCTCCTTGCATATCCAAGCTTTGGTACCTCTTACGATATGGTCTCTACCGGTTCCGGTGGTATCAAACCGGGCGGTTCGGAAGATATTCTAAGATCTGCAGGATTTTTCGGAACACTTAATTACTCTTGGAAAAACAAATATTTTGTAGATTTTTCTGGTCGTGCAGATGGTTCTTCAAAATTCGGAGCCAACAACCGATGGGCAAAATTGTGGTCTGCAGGTGTGGGTTGGAACATTCATTACGAAGATTTTCTCAAGGACTCGAAGGTTATAACAATGCTCCGGCTAAGAGCTTCTACCGGATTTACCGGAAGCCAGAACTACAACCCGAACCAGAGTCTCACAATGTTTGACTACATCCGTAACTACTACTATCAGCGAAACTATGCAGGTGCTCAGTTAACCGCAATGGGAAATGAAAATCTCAAATGGCAGAGAACCCGCAAAAATAATATTGGTATGGACCTGGAGCTCTTTAGCAAACGCTTCACAGCAACTTTTGACTACTACATTGATGACTCAAAAGATGCACTTACCCAGGTAACACTACCGCCATCTCTCGGATTCTCCTCTTACACAGAGAACCTGGGGCAGGTAAGGAATAGCGGGTATGAGATTAAACTCAACATCGGAATAGTCTCCAACAATTCGAAAGGGATGTACTGGTCTATTTTTGGGAGCGCTGCTCACAATAAAAACACCTTGCTCAAAATCTCCAACTCTCTTGATGCCTGGAACACTCAACAAGATGCAATTGTATCAAGTAAACCTAAAGTCCGTTTCATTGAGGGACAGGATATGAAATCTATCTGGGTTGTTCCATCTATGGGGATAGATCCTGCAACAGGAAGCGAGGTTTTCCGGAAACTCAACGGTGAATACACAACCACCTGGAGTGCCGCAGACCAGATTGTTGGTGGGACAATGACCCCCGATCTGTTTGGAAATATCGGGACACAATTCATTTACAAACAGTGGCAACTTAATCTCTATCTGCTTTACAGCCTGGGAGGCGAGACCTATAACCAGACACTGGTAGACAGGGTTGAGAATGCAGACCCTAAATTCAATGTAGATCGCCGGGTATTTGAAGGCAGATGGAAAGTTCCGGGAGATATTTCCAGATTTAAAAACATCACAGACCTGAGCATCACAAAACCGACATCAAGATTTATTGAGGATGATAACTACATCCGACTGAACTCAATAAATGTATCATATGAATTTGAAAAAAAGCAACTTGAGAGACTTAAGCTCCAGAGGCTAAAGATTATTTTTTACGCCAACGAAGTGTTTAATATTTCTACAGTTAAACAAGAGAGAGGCCTAAGTTATCCGTTTGCCAGAAGCTTCACTTTAACATTTCAAATTGGCATCTAAAAAAATTATAGAGATATGAAAACATATACTAAAATATTATTTGTCACGCTGTCAACCGTTTTGCTGCTCTCAAGCTGCAACAAATGGCTGGACATCTCCCCTAAATCTTCGCTTAAGAAAGAGGATTTATTTAAAACAGAGGGTGGCTACCTGAATGTTTTAAATGGGGTCTATATCGGAATGGTAAACGATCGTCTCTACGGACAGGAGTTAACATATGGCTTTATGGATGTTCTTGCTCAATATTATAATAACATCCCAAGCACACCTCTGCACAAATATGCAAATGCCTCAAAGTACAATTACGAAGAGACCGCTACCAAAGGAATAATAACAAATATCTGGAACTCAATGTACAATAACATTGCAAACTGTAATGTGATCCTTGACAATATTGATGCAGATAAAGATATTTTTACAGATAATAACTACAACCGGGTAAAGGGAGAGGCTTTGGCCCTGAGAGCATTTATGCACTTTGACCTGCTTAGGATGTTCGCTCCTTCCTATGGTACAACAACTAAAAATCTGCCCGGAATACCTTATGTAGATAAGTTCACAAATGTGAGAATTCCATTCTCTTCTATCGATGCTGTTTGTAACAGAATTAAACAGGATCTTCTCGCAGCAAGGGAGCTGCTTAAAGAGTTTGACCTAATGGGACCGGTGGACGAAACTATTGATGGCTCTCTCTCATACACTGTAGCAGACAGGAAGGCCTGGTTCAACTACTATGCAGCAACGGCTCTGCTTGCAAGACTAAGTTTATATATGGGAGAAAAGGTGGCAGCACTTGGGTATGTAGATGAGATTACAACAGATCACGCGAAAACGAAGATTTCGTGGTCGCAACAAACCCAGTTCTACTACTACTTCTACTCACGTGAGAGAATCTTTGGAGTTTTTATGGTGATAGATCCATATATGAAGAGCAAGGTAACCGACTACTTCGATATAGCATCTGCAAACAATAACAATATCCTAAAGGTGAGTATCCAGAGAACTATGGAGCTATATGAGACCTCAAGCGGGGGAGCTTCGGACTGGAGATATCTGGACTGGATGAGCAAAACAGACGACAACTATATCACTAAGTTCAACACATTAAGCGGAATTCCTGTCCTCAAACTGGCCGAGATGTACCTTATCGGTGCAGAGTGCACCATTGATAGCGATCCTGTAAAATCACTGGAATATCTTAATACAATACGCACCAACAGGGGTCTTCCCGCACTGCCTTCAAATGCAGTTCTCTCGGATGAGATTCATAAAGAGTATGTAAAAGAGTTTCTTGGCGAGGGACAGTTGTTCTATTTCTTCAAAAGAAAAGGGTATGGGAATATCCCTTACTGGGGAACAGCGGTTGACAATAAAGAGTATGTACTCCCGGTTCCGGACAAAGAGAAGGAGTTCAACAATTAATAATGACAACATCAAATATTGTAAAACTTATAATATATGAAGCAGATAATTACATTATTAATAGGTATTATTTCTTGCTTATTAATAACATCTTGTGAAAATGATATTCAAGGGTTGTATTCGGGTGAACACGCAATATATTTTTCTGAATATAACTCTACTGCAGATAGTGTTACCTACTCTTTTATAGGCAAAAACAGAGAACAGGATACTGTTTTCCTTAATGTTCGCCTACTGGGTAATATGCTCACCACTCCCGCAAAAGTTGTTTTGAGGGTAGTTCCCGAGAAGACAACAGCAATATCTGGCAGCCACTTTGAGGCTATCAAGCCTTCCTATCAGTTTGGCTTAAATACCTTTGACTATAAGCTGCCAATTATTTTGAAAAAACACGCAGACCTCAATTCGGGTGCTTTTGTTTTGGCGCTCGAGATAGTAGAGAGTGAAGACCTGCTTGTGGCCTTTAAGGAGAAGTCAAGTGTAAGAATAAGGTTCTCCAACATCTTTATGAAACCATCTATTTGGGATGCAACTCTGGCTCCGGTATTCGGAATTTACTCCAAAACAAAGCACGCCATCTGTATGGATATAATGGGGAGGCCATTCCCGGAGACTCTTGTAGAGTTCAACGTTGAGCGGAACCTTTGGAGAAATTTCGGCTGGCAGTGTAACGCCTACTTTAAAGACAATATTGTGATGGACAATGACCTTGTTCCACCGGCACGTATTTTACCTTGGTTCTAAACAAGTAAACCTTTTAAAAGAGTTAAGTTATGAAAATCATAAAAATATTAATAATCTGTACATCAATATCTACACTATTCTTTTCGTGTGTTAAAGATGACGGAAATTATAATTACTCTGCGATAAATGATGTGGAAATTTCCGGTATTGAGGCCAATTACATTGCAACAATGCTGGATTCGTTCAAGATAACTCCGGTTTTAAGCCGCGCTATTACCGCAACAGAGGCCAATCTCGAGTACTCCTGGACAATTTTTAACTCTATGAATACCTACAATTTCCCGGATACTCTTGCTAAAACCAGAAACCTGAAAATATTGGTAAACACAATCCCCGGAAGTTATAAAGTATCTTATAATGTGTTTGATAAAAACACCGGTGTGAGATACCGGTATGAATTTAATGTTGTGGTCACATCGGAACTGCAGAGGGGATTTCTTGCCCTGAGCGAACTCAACGGCAAAGCTAATGTAACATTCATTGGAGTAAGCGGAAAAGTTTACCCTGATATTTACGACAACATTAACGGAGAGGCTGTAGGTACAAATCCTGTCTCTATCACGTACACTTACCAAGCTCCTATTGACTATGTTGCAATACTCTGCAACGATGCCAGAGGCGGAGTCTACATAAGCAGTACATCCTTTAAAAAGCTATCCGACCTAAAGGATTTCTTCTATGATAACCTTACGATAACCAATCCGCAAGCGTTTGTGGTTCAGGAGTACTACGGCTCAGTCTCTGATTATCAAGCCAGTGGGTCAAAACTTTTTTTAACGGCAGACAACAAGCTCTACTATAGGGATGCCAACTACAATACAACTATAGATGGTGTATCTACCCGTATCGAGACAAAATTCTATAGTGCTTTTCCCGGAGACTATGAGATTTCACCTGTTTCGTTCCAGGCGCTGGGGCGTGAACTCTTTTACGACAACAAGTACAAGAAATTTATGTACATCGCAGATTATGCCAAACCAAATCTAATGGTAACTGCGGCCAAACCTACCGCTATATTTGATCCTGCAAATGTTGGTCTTACTTTTGTGTGGGGTAAATTCACAATAAGCGCCCGTAACACATACAACTGCAACTCCATATTCAAAGATGGCAGCGGTAACTACTTCTATCTAAAATTTGATATGACCAACAAAGCGGCAGTTACTCCACTTAAAAAGGTTGCAATTCCTGCCGGATTCAAAATTCGTGAAGCCAAAACATTCGCCGGAAACGCTTTGCAGGACTACATCTATTTTGCCGTTGGAAGTAAGGTCTATGTGTTTGACTGTATCCTCAACCAGGAGCGTGAAATCTACGACTTTGGCACAGGTAAAAGCGTAGATAATATCCGTTGGCACGAAGCAGTCCTCAGTTCGCGCATAATGCACGTCTGCACAAGCACCAGCGGCTCTACAGGCAGAACCGGCAGCATATACGAAATGAACGTTGCTACTGATGGTACTCTCTCCATTAAAAACGCCTACACAAATGTTTGCGGCAAGGTGGTGAGTACACACTGGAAAAACTAAAGCCTATGATTTTTTATTCTGAATTTATATATAACATTAATTAATAAGTACTTACATATGAAGCGAAGTTTATTTACTATCTTATTTACTATAGCAATATTAATAAGCTATGGACAATCTAAAGTTACTTTTAAAGGAACTGTAGAGTATAATGGAAAAGATAAAGTGGTTGAGGTTAAAGAGAACAATCGCACAATTAAAACATTCCCCGTGAATGAAAATGGAACATTTAACGGAGAGATCTCTCTTGATAAATTAACGCAACTCTCTCTCGGATACAGTTTTTGCAATCTTCCAATTATTGCAAAACCGGGGCGCGACATAACTGTCAGCCTGGGAACACAACCATATACAGGGAAGTTGATTTCAGGAAGTCCTGAGACGCAATATTATCTGGATATGAGGTTTCTTATTTATCCTGCCGATCCAAAAATTGTGTTTCATATGCCTTGGCACGTTTATAAAAAGTATCAGGAAGATGCTCTTTTAACCAAAATGAGATACAGTGAGATATTTTGTATGGCATACAACGATATGCCTCCTCTGTTTAAAAAAGAGGTTGAGCAATATAATAAATATGCAAATTTTAGTTTGCTTATTAACTGGCCTCAGTTTCACGTTAATACAAATAAGTTAACCGAATTCAAGGAGGAGGCAGACTGGCGTGCACATATGGAGACTTTATTTGAGCAAATCGAGTGGAACGACCCTTTCCTTTTGGGTATCCCACAGTATGTGAGTTTTGCAGAATATGCTTTAAATGAGAAGATTAAAAAGGTTAAAAATGATAAATCATTCTTATTAAACTCGTTTGATCATATAAAAAACACAGTCATAAATCCGGAGATTAAGGAGTACTTTATCTATCATTACACCAACAAATACCTAAAGGATGAATCCCCTTCGGGAAGGGAGGCTGTTATGGCAGCATTCCGGGAGAGTGTTAAAAATCCAAAATTCCTTGCACAGGCCGAGAAGATTCTTGCAGATGCAAAACAGTTTGGAAGTGACGCTCCTGCATTCGATTTTACCCTTGAGGATGTTAATGGAAATATGGTAACTCTGAGCAGCTTTAAAGGCAAAGTTGTATATATTGACTTTTGGGCAACCTGGTGCGCACCTTGTAGGGCAGAGATTCCTCATATGAATAAACTAAAAGAGGAGTTAAAAGACAACAAGGATATTGTAATGATATGCGTCTCTACAGATCAGGCGGCAGACAAGGACAAATGGAAACAGATGGTGAAGGATATGAAGATGGAGGGGTATCAGTTATTTGCCGGCGATAAATATCCCGATATCCGCAAATATTACAAAATAAGCGGAATACCACACTTCACAATGATTGGAAAAGATGGTAAGATCTATAAAAATATGACCATTCGTCCATCAAACCCACAGACAAAATCTGTGTTGATTGACCTGGCTAAATAGTGACATTGCCAAGAGAACTTGGAACCTAATGTGGTGTATCTAGAATACACCTGGTGTTAGGAATGATATTGGGCTGAGGGGTTGGTATTTGAGTAATTTTTAGGTTGTGTTTAGTGGTGAGTGCACCCGGGATCTTACAAGGATTTCGGGTGTTTTTCGCCGCTATATTCCACAAACCTTATTTTATCTCCCGGTTTGAGTTGTGCTACTCTGGGCAGCTCTTCTGTCAATATATTTGCAATTCGTGCGTAGCCGCCGGTTGTTTGACGATCTGACATTAGAATGATTGGCAGGCCGTTACCAGGCAGTTGAATTGTTCCAAATGAAACTCCGGCAGAGATAATATCGTGACCTTCGGCCCCCTTAATGTGTATGGGTTGACCATCAAGCCTGAGCCCCATTCGGTCGCTGTTCGCAGAGACAGTGTATTCGGTGGTGAGAAAGGTGCGGATTCCTTCAAAATCCAGTCGTTGGAGCTCAGGGCCTGGAATAATTCGGATTGGCCGTTTTGTTTGGTAGTCTGGAATTATACTCGTGATTTTTGGGGAGCTATTATTGCCTGCCAGATTGGTAAAAGATCCCAATGGAATAACATCTCCAGCCTTAAGGGGCCTGCCCTCTAAACCTCCAATTTTTGCGCGCAGGTATGTAGATCTGCTCCCCATAACCATCGGCACATCCAGCCCTCCGGCAAATGCGATGTAGGTGCGGCATCCGTTTTTAAGACCGGTAAAAGTAAGTCTGTCGCCACTGTTAACTTTTACTGGCCGGTACATCTCTATTGGCCGGCCATTGATGCAGGGCTGCATATCTGCCCCGGTTATGGCGATTATTGTACAGCGTGTGACCGGATGAAAGTTGTCAATTAAGGTTTGTAGAAAGTTGTCTGATGAAGCCGACTCACAGCTTCCACTAAAAAGAATTTCGGGCCCGGTAAGGGTTGCCTCAAGGGCGGCGGCACCGGAACTGTTCCCGACAAGTGTGTTGGCAGTTTGCAGGGCAGGCAGGTCCATTGCTCCGGAGACTGGCATCCCATAACGCTGGTAGCCGTGCCGCCCGCAATCCTGGATCGTTGTGAGCATTCCCCCTTTCTCAATAATTATCTCTGCCATAACTATTTTAAATTACTGCTCTTGTTTTAATTTTAAATACTCGTTTTCGGAGATTGGTTTAAACCGGAGCGTGTCGCCAATCTGAAAAAGGAATTCCGGTTGGCGGTTTGGGTTAAAGAGTTTGAGGGGGGTTTGGCCAATAAGTTGCCAACCTCCCGGGCTTTCAATGGGATAGATACCTGTCTGCTTGTCGGCTATACCTACAGACCCTTCCGGAATCTTAAGCCTGGGGCTCTCTTTACGGGGCATAGCTATTCGGCTGTCCATCCCGCCGAGGTAACAAAAGCCCGGGGTGAAACCAAGCATATAGACTAGATAGGTAGCAGAGGAGTGTATCTGAATAACCTCATCAACTGATAGTTTGTTGAACCTGGCAACATCCTCCAGGTCGGGTCCGATCTCCTCCAAGGTATCTCCTTTGTAAAGAACCGGGACCTCTTTTAATGTTGAGGGGGGCAGATGAATATCTGCAATTGAGGGTTCGAGGGAGCGTATGGTGTCGACCAGTTTATGAAATCCGGTTAATGAGGGGTTAAAGCAGATCATCAGCTCGTTGTAGGAGGGGATAAAGTCGGTAATCCCGGGAATACTCTCCATCTCTACTCTCGTGAGCAGTCGGCGGATTGTATTGTTAATCTCTACCGAGATTTGGTCTGATGCCTTCACAATTATTGCCGAATCTCCGGACGGAAAATATTTTAACATTGCAAATTTGCGTGATTATCTTATGGTTACTCCTCTCTCTGTAAGCTCGCTATAGATAGCTTTTGCAAGATTAGGGGCCTGTTCGTTATCTCCGTGAATACAGATGGTGTCTGCCTGAATAGAGATTACTTTACCATTTATTGTTTCAACCACGCCCTCAGTTATCATCAGAAGAACTCTCTCAACAACTTTATCTTCATTGGTTATAACAGCTCCAGGAATATCCCGGGAGACCAGAGAACCATCATCGTTGTAGGCCCTGTCTGCAAAAGCTTCACTTATATATGGTAAACCCACATCGTGTGCTGCATCAATCATCTTGGATTGAGAAAGACACACCAACTTTAATGACGGGTCTATCTCTTTTATTGTCTCTGCAATCACCCGTGACATCTCATAATTTGAAGAGGCACTGTTGTAAAGAGCTCCGTGTGGTTTAACGTGATTCAACACACCTCCCAGGGTTTCGGTCATACTTTTTAGAGCACCCACCTGGTACAGTATTGCAGACCTCAGCTCTGCTTTGCTAAGATGCATCGGGCGGCGACCGAACCCCTTTAAGTCATTATAGCTTGGATGCGCTCCAACAGAGACTCCGTATTTGAGAGCCAGACAAATAGTCTTCTCTATTGTGAGCGGGTCACCGCCGTGAAACCCGCAGGCAATGTTTGCAGAAGAGATGAAGGGCATAATGGCAGAATCATTCCCAATGATAATCTCTCCATAACTCTCGCCCATATCGCAATTTATGTCAATCCTCATACTCTGTATTTGCTGCCAATTTAGTTAATATGTGGCAATTACCAAATTTTTATTTACTAAAAAACGCCAAAAACGTGAAAAAGAGTTCTCAATCCTATTCCCAGGGCCACCAAAACAACTACTACTCCAATAATATTTGATAAGGAGCCATTCGTATTGCTCCCCATTACCCGCTTACTGTTCATAACCCATAGCAGATAAATTGCAATTACCGGCAATAGCACTCCATTGGCAGCCTGAGCAAAGAGTATTGCTTCTAAAGGCTTGAATCCGATAACAGAAAAAATCACTCCAACCAGCAATATCGCCATCCACACCAAACGAAATCTGAGTGATTTAAGGTCCCTTTTCCATCCCAGAATACCCGATATAGCATATGCTGCTGCAAGTGGAGCCGTAATTGCAGATGATATCCCTGCCGCAAAAAGTCCTACACCTATAAAGTATTTAGACCATCCTCCCATAACCGGTTCCAGCTGCAGAGCAAGATCGGAGCCGCTGGAGATAGCTATCCCTGTACCAAAAAAGGCAACTGCAGATGTAACCACATTTGCAATTGAGATTAACCCTCCAAGAATTACCGATACCGAAATATCCAACCTCGCTTCGGGAATATCCTCCGGTTTATTCCACCTCTGCTGCACTGCAGATGCGTGTAAAAAAAGATTGTACGGGACTACTGTTGTACCTATTAGCCCTACCAGAGCCAGCAGTGAGCCGGCAGGCAAAGTTGGAACAAACATCCCACGCAAAATATCTGCAAGCACCGGAGAGATTATAAATGCGGTAGTCAGAAAAGCAAGGCTCATCATTATTACCAGACCGATAAGAACCCTCTCAATTAGTTTATAGCTTCCCGCAAAAAGCAGAATAGATGCAAGAGCCCCAATTATTACAGACCAGGTACCCACACTCAGGTTTGCGGTGGGCACGAGGGAGCCTATCCCCAAAGATGCCCCGAGAAGATTTCCGGTTTCAAAAGCAGCATTTCCAATGCCAATAGCAGAGATTACCAGTACAGCGGAGACAAGCCTAACCAGCGGGCTGGTAAAGTGTTTGCGGAGAGCCTCTCCCAAACCCTGTCGGGTAATTATGCCCAGCCGCGCAGACATCTCCTGCAAAACCACCGTGGCAATGATTGAAAAAACCAACCCCCACAAAAGTGCGTACCCAAATTTTGCTCCCGCAATGGAGCAAGTGGTAATAGTACCCGGTCCAATAAATGCCGCCGTAACCAGTGCTCCCGGTCCGAACTTAAAACGGATTGGTTTTTTCATTATTTTATAATTGTTGCATCAAACTTTGGCAAATGGCAACATCTGCAGGAGCCCACTCAACACTAAAAAGCTCCTTTCCCTCCAACCATTTGTAATCTATGTGCTCTGTAAGAGCAATTTCAAAAGAGTCCTCCCTCAAAGTGCATAAATAGCTATGAAGAGTAATCTCAAAATCCGGGTAGAGGTGGTTAACTGTCATAAAGTGGCGATTAATCTCTATCTCCAGTTTAAGCTCCTCCCTAATCTCACGCCTTAAAGCATCCTCTTCTTTCTCTCCCTCCTCTACCTTTCCGCCGGGAAACTCATATTTTAATGAGACATACTCATAAACACCTCTTCCCCTTTTAACACAAAGTATCTTTCCCCCGCGAACAATGATTGCCGCCACTACCTCTATATGTTTCATTTTCTTTAAATTTTGCATACCGGATTTCGTCCCAAATTTTTCCATTTTTAAAAATTGATTTTCTAAAAACAGCCTCTTTAACAAATCCACACCTCTCCAGCACTTTTTGCGATGCAATATTATATTCAAAAACTCCCGTATAAATTCTAACAAGATCCATCTCCCTAAAACCATATTCACAAATAAGATCTACCGCCCGGGTCATTATCCCTTTGTTCCAATATTTTTCATCCAGCAGATACCCGATCTCTGCAGATTTTCTGTAAACATCTGAACACTTAATGAGTGAAATATTTCCAACATAAATCCCGTTATACTCAATTGCAAAAATCTGGTCCTGGAGGTTATTTACAACATTGGAGAGAAACCTCTCTGCGTCCTTCTCCGTATATGGATGCGGGAATCCGTCCCGCAAATTAATGCTGATTTTTTCATTATCGGCAAATTCCAGTAAACGCTCTTTATCCTCTATTTTAAGTTTGCGTAATCTTATGTTATCCATCACAATAGCGGTGTCAAAATGGGATTTTTAAAAAATAGTGTAAAAATAACAGACCGAAGTTAAAAATTATTTTATCTTTGGTAAGCAAAAAATTGAAAAAGAATCCAATTAAATATGGCATTATGAAAAACTTAGCTTGTAACCGGATATTCGCAATTGTAACTATTTTGATGTTTGCAACTGCTTTGCTTGTTTCGTGCAACAAAGAGAACAGCGAGATAAATAATAACGAGACTGTTGATGTACTGGTTGAGCAGGCCGCTCAGCAATATTTGAACACCCCTGTTGCTACAGGTGGCGAAGACGAAACATATTCACTTAACAACAGCGGCCTTCCCGAAGTCTATCTTGCAACTTCAAGTGGTTTTGACACCAAGGCTGCCGCCAATCCATTGATTAGCTGTTTAAAATCTGTAAAACTCACAGACAAACAAGCGCTTGAAGTTAGAAAAGCCCTATCTGTTTATGAAGAGCAGATACAGATTATTATGAAGGGTCAGCGGGAAGAGCTTGCTAAAATGGAGGCCCGGTTTATCGCAGCCAAAAAGGAGCTTCTAAGTTTGGCTAACGGAGTAAAAGCAGACAGACACGAATTGGAGAAGAAGATTATCGCTCTTAAAGCAGAGTTCGAAAAGGCAGTAAGGGCATTTAAAGAGAAGAACTCTCCAACTCTCTCTGCCCCGTATAAAGTTTTGATGACCTCATTAGGTACCATTCTGGATAAGCGCCAGTGGGAGGCTTTTAGTAAATGTCTCTCCCGCTGACACATCCTTTCGTTTAGACCAGATATAATTATTTTTTCATAATTATTGGAGTGAGCTCCGTTTTGAGCTTCTCATATTCGGCAGCATCCATAAGTCCAAGATCTACCAGGTCTTTTGCCTCCTTTAGCTTTGCGATTGCCTGCTCTCTGTTAAGAGGTGCGTTCTTGGTTAGAATCTCCCCGGCCAATACGCTCTTTTCGTAATCGTTGATAGACATATATTTATTAAGCCCAAAAGCACGACCATTTGGTTCTCCGAGCAAAACAGCCAAGGCTAATGGCTTTTTGCTGCTACCTTTGTGATAGACCCTCATATCTGCAATTACCACAATCTCACCCTGCATATTGGCCTTGGCAGTAACATTACTATCGTCACTCAGGGTGCTGATATAGGTTCCGAAACCAATCTGCTTACCCATAAGAATTGTAGCAAAGACGCTCTTACTCTTTGAATTAGCTCTTGCAACACCTGCAGTACCCTCCGAACCGCCGGCAACAGTAGTTGTGGTGGCCGTTCCCGATGGAACACCCAAAATAAGGGTATCTCCAATTTTAAGCTCAGATCCGTTTGCCGATATATATTTTAACACCTTTGTGTTGTTTTTTATATTTAGATAGATTTTTGAATATTGACTATCTGCATAAGTTAGCCTTTCAATCTCCCCCTGTGCAAAAAGGCACGTTGAGAGCGAAACAAAAAGAACAACAAATATTTTTTTCATATCATTTATAAATTTGTTAAAGTTATCAAATAAGGTAATGTCTCTAATCACATACCTAAGGCTTTTAAACGCCCGATTGACCAGATAAGTTCATTTTAAATCATAGTATTTTAGGCTTCTTAGTTCTTTCTCTGTTCAAAATCTTCGGTTTTTTTTATTCTAACTCTTCTTATAATCAAGAAGATTATAATAATTAAACAAATGCCTATGAAAATCCCATAAGCACTTAATATAAACTCCCCAATATTATCCATCTTAAGAAATTTTTACAGCTGTCCCGTATGCAAGAATCTCCGAAGCACCCTGCATTATCATCGATGTTGCAAAGCGGACATTAACAATAGCATCTGCATTAAGCTTTTTAGCATCATCAACCATTCTTTTAATTGCCTGCTCTCTTGCCTGAGCCTGTAAAAGGGTATACTCCTCAATTTCACCTCCCACAATATTTTTAAGACCAGCCATTATGTCTCTTCCAATATTTCTTGCACGAACTGTGCTACCCCTTGCGATTCCAAGGATTTGAGTTATCTCCTTGTTTGGAATTTTGTCTGTAGTTGTAATTATCATAATAAAAAAATTAAGTTAACACATTTCACTGACATTCAATTTGTGATATTTGCAAAAGTCCTTTCGATTCCTCTCCTGTATTTTACGGCAGAGTAGCCGAAAATCACGAAAAGCCCCTCTCTGCTTTTGTATTTGATTCCATATTTGTTACGAAGCTTTGCAGCTTTTTTACCGTTTTGGATAAGTGGGTGAACTCCGCCCAGCATACAGGTACCAAGGCCAAGGGCCTCTGCAGCTATCATTGCATATGTTGCTGCTATAATGGGGTCGGCTGGGTCGCAGTATGGAGATCCGTAAAAGTAGATAGCTAGCGGTGCATCGTAGTTTATATGGTTCTCTCCCGCTTTCATCCCCTCTGTATAGGTTTTAAAGAGTGGTTTTACAAAACCTCGGAACATCTCGTCGTTTGCTTTACCCCAAAGGGGGCGCATCAGTGCCAGAAACCACTTGGATACGAACCACTTCATCCCCTCCAGGTAGTTGGCAAAATCTTGTGCAAAAGCCCTTGTTTTATCTTTTCCATCCAGAATAAGCAGGCTAACGTCGCTAGGTGGAAGCCCCATTGGGGCTGTTGCTGCTGCTTTAATTATCTGCTCCCGAATGTGGGGCTCTACACTCTTGTTCAAGAACTCCCGAACACTTCTCCGTCTTTGGAAAAGTGAGAGAATCTGCTCGTAATTTGCTGCACTCTCTTTTGGTGGCAGGTCAAAAAGATCCTGCGGTGAGAGCTCCCGTCCGTGAATCTCTATTGCTCCGGTTGGACAGATGGCCATACAGTGGCCGCAAGCAATACAACCGAATAGCGGTGTTTTACTCACCTTCACCTTACCATCTTCCATTATCAGGCTGAAGTCTTTGCACACAGATACGCATAACCCGCACCCGTTGCACTTTTCGATATCTATTGAGATATCTGCACACTCTTTTGCTCTTGTTGTTGGTATTGCCATAATCTTGTCCGGCATTTGTAATACAACGTAAAATTAGATATTTAATATCTTGCAGCCAACAACTGCCAAAGCATCTTTCAATTGCTCTCTACTGCTAATGTCAATAACCAGAGGTTTGAGTTTCCCTATTGGCTTAGTAGATAAGAATGTTTCTTTCAAATCCTTCTCGATTTCCAGCGCCAATATTGCCTCCATACTCTTCTCGGTAAAGTAGAATCCGGTTTTAAAATATCCACTCCACACCGAGAGCCACAAGATTGTCTTTTTCTTTTTTGAAACCTTGCACAACCACGATTTGCCATCTTTGTAGTAGTTCCATTGTGTCTCAAGAGAGTACTCCTCCCCTGTAACTATCTCTATAAATTCACGATAAACCGGATATAGATCACCCAAAACTGTTTTTAGTACATCTTCGTCCGGGAAGATATTTTCGTCTCTTAACAAAAGTTGTTCATTCATACTGGTTGAGATTTTTTAAAAAGATTAGCCACCAATGCACCGATGAGGCTCATTCCGGCTGCTATGGCGGTTGGGAGCGAAAAGTCATTGAGCAGATCGTATAGTAATCCTCCTGTAACAGGCCCCAGTATCCCGGCTAATGAGTATCCTAAAAAGACGTATGGATAGATTGAACCGAAATTTTTTAGCCCGAATAACTGAGCTGTTTCTCTGGCAAAGAGCACGAAATTTGAGCCGAAGCCAAAGCCGATAAGTGCTGCAAAAAGCAGATATAGTGACGGAGTTAGGGTAATGTGTCCTATGAGGAAGATCGATATTGCCTGGAAAGTTAAAGCCAGCAGCACAGAGAGATTTGACCCAATGTAGTCACTGAGAAATCCCCACAAGATGCGTCCCAGGAAATTAGCCAATGCAAAACCCGAGACACCAAGCACTAGAATATGATTCTCAATATTATTTTGAGCTCCAATGGCCGTTAGGCTCCCTATTACAAGAAGTCCGGCAAAGGTCCCCATAAAAAACCCTATCAAGAGCTTTACATATGCTCTTGTCCTTAGAAAGCTGTAGTCTATTTTTACCCTATCCTCCTCCCCGTAGCCCTGCGGGTTGTAAATGAAAAGCGCCATCACAGTCACTATTGCCCCATAAGAAAGTCCAATTATTTTTAACGTTTCCAGCACGCTCTTGCCGGAGTTAAGCAAATGCTCTGCAAAAAATGAGAAGAACACGGCAGCAAGACCAAATCCTGCAACCACTATTCCGGTTATAAGCCCTTTCCTCTGAGGAAACCATCTGGCCGGTACTGTTAATGCTGCAAGATATCCGAACCCGGTTCCTGCTCCCGACAGAACACCCATACCGGTAAGAATCAGAGGATAGCTACCCGCGGAGAGAGAGCTTAACAGATATCCTCCCGTAAAAAGTGCAGCAGATATTAGAACCAGGAGTTTTGGCCCTGTTTTTCTCTCCAGTTTTCCTGCCAGCAACATAGTGATAGGAAAAAAGGTGAAGAAAACCCCGAATACAAGTTGTGTTTTTGAAAGGGAGAAACCAAAATCATTTGCCAACTCCCTTGCTATAACGCTCCAGGCAAACATACTCCCCAAGCAAAGCATCACTATGAACGACGATATTACGGTGAGATATTTTTTCATTTGGAGACTCCACATATTTATTGCAAAATTATCCAAATTATTGAGACCGGCATCTCTTTTCTTATGACCCATATTTGGCTATATTTGCATTAGCCTCACGAATCGGTTCCGGGGCACAAAATCTATTTAGAATGAAAACATATATCTCTCTACTTGAACATATAATGAAAAACGGCATCCTAAAGAGTGACCGTACCGGTACCGGCACAAAAAGTGTTTTTGGATATCAGATGCGGTTTGACCTCAACGACGGCTTTCCACTATTGACCACAAAAAAATTGCATCTGCGCTCAATTATTTACGAGCTTCTCTGGTTTATAAAGGGCGACACAAATATTAAGTATCTTAATGACAACGGAGTAACTATATGGGATGAGTGGGCAGATAAAAATGGAAATTTGGGACCGGTCTATGGTAGTCAGTGGCGCTCGTGGAGGCGGGCAGATGGCGGGTCGGTAGATCAACTATCTGCTCTTATTGAAGGGATAAAGAGTTACCCGGATTCACGTCGTCATATTATCTCCGCCTGGAATGTGGGGGAGATTGAGTCTATGGCGCTTCCTCCCTGCCACGCACTGGTTCAGTTCTATGTTGCAGATGGCCGGCTGAGCTGCCAGCTTTACCAGCGAAGTGCAGATCTTTTTCTGGGTGTTCCCTTTAATATCGCCTCCTATGCTCTCTTCACAATGATGGTTGCCCAGGTGTGCGATTTAAAACCCGGTGAATTTATCCACACATTTGGAGATGTCCACATATATACTAACCATTTTGACCAGGTGGCCCTCCAGCTCTCTCGCCAACCTCGCCCGCTTCCAAAAATGGTCATCAACCCGCAAATAAAAAACATCTTCGACTTCCGCTATGAGGACTTTACCCTGGAAGACTATGACCCACACCCCGGCATCAAAGCCCCCATTGCAGTTTAAACGGGGGGCACAAATTCAATGTAGTTATGACAGAATCAATTTAGAAAGGTAATAATGACAATCTCAATAATAGCAGCAATTGCAGATAACGGCGCCATCGGGCGCAACAACCAGCTCCTATGGCACATAACGGAAGATCTCCGTTACTTCAAGCGTATAACCTCGGGCCACACCGTAATAATGGGGCGCAAAACCTGGGAGTCACTGGGCAAACCCCTGCCCAACCGTCGCAACATTGTAATTAGCCGCAGCCTGGCCGCAATTTACGACAGCAATTCACCCGCAAATCCGGGCAGCAATTCACCCGCTAATCCGGGAGTAGAGGTTTACTCCACAATTGAGCAGGCCCTTGCCGCCGCGGCAAATGAACCTACAGTCGCTCCAGGGCAACCTATCAAACACAATGTTTCCAATAACTCTGCTCAAGAGGTTTTTATCATAGGCGGCGGTGAGATATACCGGCAAACACTTCCCTATGCACATAAACTCTATCTGACATTGGTTCACACCAACATAGCCTATGCAGATACCTTTTTCCCTGCTGTAAACCAAAACGAGTGGAGAGAGATCTCCCGCGAATCCTTTGACCGTGGCGAAAACTTTGAATCCCCTTTTGAATTTGTTCTATTTGCCCGGGTTTAATCTTACTCTTTTGAACTATCTCTCATTTTTTCTGTTTTACTCTAAACAGAAAAAATTAACATCTGCATTATGAAACGCATATTATTAATGGCTGTAATCTTTGCATTGCCTGTTGGGGCTTTTGCACAAGGCAGCTCAGAAACAAATAGAGAGAAGGATAACACAAAGAATGAAATTAATTCAAAAACACAAAAGAGTATGAACACACTAAATAAAAATGAGTTCCCGCAACTTCCATACGCATACGATGCGCTTGAGCCATTCATCGACAAGATGACAATGGAGATTCACTACAGCAAGCACCATAAAGCATATTTTGACAATTTCGTTGCCGCAATTAAGGGCAAAGAGATGGAGTCTATGTCTCTGGAGCAGATTTTTGCCAATATAAGCGACCTCCCTGCTGCTGTCAGAAACAACGGTGGAGGATTCTACAATCACCATCTGTACTGGGGCAATATGAAAGTTAACGGAGGTAAACCATCTGCAAAGCTTCACGCGGCAATAGTAAAGGCTTTCGGCTCTATGGATGAGCTTAAAAAGCAGTTTTCTGATGCGGGCAAAACTCGTTTTGGAAGTGGCTGGGCCTGGCTGAGCAAAGATGAGAAGGGCAACCTTTTTGTTTCATCAACTCCTAATCAGGACAATCCGCTTATGAATGTTGCCGAGAAAAAGGGCACTCCAATTCTTGCAATGGATGTTTGGGAGCACGCATACTACCTCAAATACCAGAACAAACGCCCGGATTATATTGAGGCATTCTGGAGTGTAATCAATTGGGAAGAGGTATCTGCAAGATTTGAATAACCTTGCTATTTAGACTAATTTAACCGCCTTTGAGGGCGGTTTTTTTTGTATAAAACTGTTTATATGCCTCATTTTGAGCCAAGCCCCACGACCCTTGGCAAGGTTAACTCGTTCAAGATATCTGCAACACTCTCCTCTTTTCTAATCATTGACGCCACCTGCCCTATCTCAAGTTCGCCCTCTTCCAGATCGCCTTCGAATATCCCTTTTTTGGCGCGGCCGCGGCCGAGAAGCTCTTCCAACTCTGTGGCAGATGCGCCCCGGTTTTCGGCCTCTTGAACTGCTCTTGAGAATTCGTTATCTACAAGTCTTGCCGGGGCAAGCTTTTTTAGCAGTAATTTCGTCTCGCCCTCTTTAAGGCCACGGCACCTCTCCTTGAATGCAGGGTGGGCAGAGCTCTCTGTACATAATGCAAACCTAGTACCTATCTGCACACCATCTGCCCCAAGAGCAAAGGCGGCATCGTAGCTTTCGCGGGAGGCCACACCTCCGGCAGCAATAAGCGGTATTGTTATCGCTTCTCTAACCTGAGGAATGAGACAGAATGTGGTGGTCTCTTCGCGCCCATTATGGCCGCCTGCTTCAAACCCCTCTGCAACAACAGCATCCACTCCTGCCTCCTCACACTTTACCGCAAAAAGAGAGCTTGATACCACGTGAGCCACAATAATCCCGTGCGACTTTAAGAAGGGAGTCCATTTTTTAGGGCTACCTGCAGATGTAAATACAATAGGCACTCTCTCCTCAACAATTATCTTCATAATCTCCTCCACCTGCGGGTACATAAGCGGCACATTAACACCAAATGGGAGCCATTTTTCTCCCTGTGGGTCTGCCTCTGCTAAAATTTGCAAAGCTGCTTTACAGCTTTTTATATGGTGCCTCAGGTTATCCGGGTGCATAGAGCCTGCACCGATAAGCCCCAAACCCCCGGCTTTGCTAACAGCAGAGGCAAGGCGCCAGCCGCTGCACCAAACCATACCGGCCTGTATAATAGGGTACTTTATCCCAAAAAGTTTACATATCTTGTTTTCCATATCTTGTTTCTATTGGCCTGTTTAATTTGCAAATCACACAAATTTACTCATAAAACCAACATTTTTTTATCTTTGTTGGCACAGTGTAAAAAACTTAAACTTTAAAATATGTCAACTATTAAGAGAGACGGTTTCGGAAGCCGGTTCGGAGTTCTTGTCGCAGTGGCCGGTTCGGCCGTAGGTCTTGGTAATTTATGGCGATTCCCATATATGGTGGGAACAAATGGTGGAGCAGCATTTATAATTGTATATCTGGCATTTGTAATCGTTCTGTGCCTTCCTATAATGTTCTCCGAATTTGTGATTGGAAGAAGGACACAGTCAAACGCCTTTGGAGCAATTAGTAAGATAGCACCAAGATCTGGCTGGCTCACAATTGGTGTCATAAGCGTGGTTGCATCTATCTGTATAATGTCATTCTATAGTGTAGTTGGGGGGTGGACTCTGGATTATATTTTCAAATCATTCTCCTCCTCTTTTCTCACATCGGACAGCAGCTCTCTCTCTTCACAATTTTCCGGATTTACCGAGTCGTCGTATCTCCCTGTTATTATGCACCTTCTCTTTCTGGGGCTTAGTGCTCTCATTGTGGTTGCCGGGGTTAAGAACGGTATTGAGAGGTACTCAAAAATTCTTATGCCGATACTTTTCATTCTGGTTGTTATTTTGGCAATACGGTCATTAACATTAGATGGAGCAATGGAGGGGGTAAAATTTCTTCTATACCCCGATTTTTCCAAAATCACCGGCGACACACTGCTTGCTGCTCTGGGACAGGCCTTCTTCTCTCTAAGTTTAGGAATGGGTTGCATAATTACATATGGCTCTTATGTAAACAAAAAAGAGAATCTGTTTAAAATCTCCTTCAGTGTTGCTGCTGCAGATACCGGATTTGCAATCCTTGCCGGACTTGCGGTTGTCCCTGCCGTTTTTGCTTTTGGAATCCCTCCGGGACAAGGACCAAGCCTGGTGTTTATTACTCTTCCTCAAATCTTTGCCCAGCTTCCGTTTGGAAATATTATCTCAATAGCATTCTTCTTTATACTAATGATTGCCGCTCTTACATCTGCAATTTCTCTTCTTGAAGTTGTTGTCGCCTACTTTACCGAAGAGCTTAAGATGACCCGTAAGGTTGCAGTAGCTGTGACCTTTGTTATTATCGGTGTATTTGGGACTTTCAGCTCTCTTTCTCAGGGTGCTCTTGCAGATGTTACCCTTTTTGGAAAGAGCTTCTTTGACCTGTTCGACTACACCTCATCCAATATCCTGCTCCCTGTGGGCGGGTTGCTGGTGGTTCTGTTCGTTGGATGGAGAATGAAGCGTGCAGATGTTCTTGACGAGCTTACCAACGGTGGCACCATTGCTCTGAGAAAATCTCTCTTCACCGGAATTATGCTGGTTATTAAGTTTCTCGCCCCAATCGCTATATCGATTGTCCTGATTAATAGTTTGATTTAAGGAACCCTTGCAAAGGATTTTAAACTCAAAATTTCTTTTATTGCGTTATAAATATCTAATTACAAGTAATATTGTGTGATTACAAAATTATCTTTGTAATGTGTTTTTATTAAGTAAATAATTGTTTACCTTAGCGATAAATAAAATGAAATGCTCCCAATTTTATCGAATATTAATTCAAGATGGGTGGTATCCTGTATGTCAATCTGGCTCTCATATAAAAATGAAACATCCGGAAAAACGAGGAACAATTATATTTCCTAATCACGGAAGTGATGAGATTGGGTATGGGCTTTATAAAAAAATTAAAAGAGATGCAGGAATTAAATGATTTTAAAATGGTTGTAGAGAAGACAAGTACCGGCTTCTCTGCCTATTCTTTAGATTATCCGGTTTTTACAACGGGTAAAAATATGAATGAACTTCTCGAAAACTCTTTTGAAGCTGCAAATATGTATCTGGAAGAGACTGGAGAGAGTCTTGAAAAGAGTAGGATTAGTTTTGAGCTCAATCTGGAACAATTTTTTAAGTACTACAGAGTTATCAATGCAAATTACCTTGCTGATGTCATTGGTATGAACCCTACATTACTATCTCAGTATGTGAGCGGGAAGAAAAAGCCTTCTGCACAACAGACCAAACGGATTGTAGAGGGTATTAATAAAATTGGTCGGGAGTTATCTGCAATTGAGCTGCGATAGCTCAGTTGTTTAACTCTTGAGCTGTTTCTGTCTGTAACCATTAAGTATATAGCCAATAGCTGCTGCAAAAAGCAGTAAAACAAGGACTCCGGATGTTATGCGCGACCAGAGCTCTCCTTTTGCAAAGGATTCGGGTTTAAACTCAAATATCACTATGTGCTCTCCGGCAGGGATGTTCAAAGCCCGGAGTGTGTAGTTTGCCCGAAGTATCTTAACCTCACGTCCGTCAATATAGGCTTTCCAGCCGGCAGGGTAGTATATCTCGCTAAAGATGGCTACTCTGTTCTGGTTTGAAGATGCTTTGTATTCAAGTTTGTTAGGGGAGTATTCGGTTAAAACAATTGCTTCTGATGCCTGCAGTGAATCTTGTGAAATCCCTTGCAAATCGGTAGAAAACTCATTGTGAACAACCGCTGTAAACGAATTCTCAATCTTGCTCAGAGAGCTTATCTCCTCGGTCGCCGAATTTACATTTATAACACTGTTTACAAACCATCCGTTTCCAAATGCACCGCTATTAACAACCGGAGCATTCTCTGCCCCCAGCACAATATAGCGGGTGTTGAGCATATTAAGAACAGGGTAGTTGCCAATTTTCTCCTGAGCCTCCTCTATGGTTTTGCTGCCGGAGATATCTGCTGCAATCTGCTGCATCTCTGCAGAGATGTGGCGATCTATCAGATCCTGATATCGCTGCATCTTCACAGGGCTATAGCCGCCTATCGTTTTATGGTGATAACTTACGTGTGCATCGTTGAATGTGTTGATGCTCAGGTCGAGCACCCTGTAGTTAGGATCCCTGTCTTCCAGAATCATCTTGTCTACAGGCCTCAGAGCGTACTGGTTTTCAAATTCTCTGCTCTTTACAAAATGAGAGTCGTTCAGATATCTTTTACCAACAACCCACAAATCGGCAAAAATGAGAAGCGCCAGAACTCCGTAAAAGAGATTCTTCTTAAGTTTTCCCGTATATGTAAACCAGATTGCAGCGGCACCAAGAAGTATGAAGATAAGGGAGCGCAAAGCATCTGCACGCAATAGCGACATCCTGTCGTTTACAAGAGTCTGTTTTAGAACATCCGGCATCTGAGCATCTGCCATCGAGACAAATGTCCCGGCCAGAGATGGAATTAACGCAAAAATGAGAGAGAAACCTGCTGTTAAAGCCAGGGCAATTAAGACTCCCCTTTTAACTCTATCCTCCTTAATCTTTTCGCCTCTCTCCCCACTCTCTTCCAGCAATTTCGACAATGTGAGCCATCCAAGCAGAGGAATGGTAATCTGCAAAACTACAAGAACCATTGAGACAGTCCGGAACTTGCTATACATTGGAATATACTTGAAAAAGAACTCTGTGAAGAAGAGCATATTAGAGCCCCACGAGAGAAATACTGCAATTAGCGAGACAACTGCAATCCACCACTTTACGGCACCTCTCAACAGGATAAGTCCAAGAATAAATATAAAAACAGAGATTGCCCCCATATACATTGGCCCTGCAGTAAAGGGCTGCGGACCCCAGTAAAGCGGCATCTGCTTTATAGCCTGCTCTGCCCCTGCGTATCCCGCATCTTTGAGAGCCTTGTATGTTTGAGAGTTTTGTGAAAGCTCTCCGCCCGATGCTCCACCGTTAAAATTTGGAATCATAAGGTTTGGCATCTCTCCCGGGCTATAAGACCAGCTTGTGGCATAGGCAATATCCAGACCCTTTTGCTCTTTACCCTCCTCTACAGCCAGCTCCGAACCACCTCTCATTGTAAATTTTGAGTACTCATAAGTGGGCCAGAGGTGATTTATGTTTGCAGCAATTCCCAGCAATCCCGCGACAAGCAGAATAAGGGAGCGTTTAAAAAATGCGGGAAAGTATCTCTCTTTTATTGAGTTGTAAAGCTCGGCAAAACCAAATCCCAACACCATAATAGCCAGGTAGTATGTTATCTGTGGGTGGTTTGCCTTTATCTGAAAACTAAGGGCAAATGCAAAAAAGAGTGCTCCGACGAGAGCTCCTCTAAAGCTCTTGCTTCTGTATGCAAATACCACAGCAGCCAGCACCCACGGCATAAATGCAATTGCAACCATTTTTGAGTTGTGCCCAACCTGAATAATTTGCAGGTTGTATGAGCAAAATGTAAGAGCCAGAGCCCCTATTGCCGAAAGCGGAACACTTACCCCAAAAGCAAGGAAGAGGAGAAACGCCCCTATCATTGAAATCAAAAGATAGCTTGGAGGTCTGGATCCGGAGAGCTTATGAATAAGTTTGTAGATATAATCGGTATAGTCACCTTCATAAATAACCGAAATTGAGGTTGCCGGCATTCCCGAGAACATAGAGTTTGTCCAGAGAGCCGGCTCTTTGTCCGGATTTTTCTCATTGTATGTGATTATCTCGTTTGCCATACCTCTCCAGGAGGCTATGTCGCTCTGATTTACCACCTTTTTCTGAAGAACCTGAGGTGTAAAGAGATAGGCAGCAGCTGCAAAAGAGAACACTGCTATTACATAAGGCAGATACTTTTTATAATTTATCATATTCAATATTTTTAATCACTCATTTATTCACTTTTTGCAAATCTCATCCAACACTGCAGCCATCTTTTTTGTGAGCTCTCTTCTGGAGTATTTTGAAATATCTCCCTCCATCACAGGGGCTGCCCCAATTGTATAAAGGGCATACTGAGCGTCAATCCACTTAGCAACTCCGTCATAATTTTCGTAGTCGAACATCTCTCCCGCCCTGCTCTCCTCCAGCGCAATATCCATATCTCCCCCTTTTGGCCCGAATCCTAAGATTGGCCTCCCCGCTGCCAGGTACTCAAAAAACTTTCCGGTCATTATTCCCCCGGACTCCGGTTCCCGCCCGGAGGAGAGGAGTAAAACGGTTGCTTCTCTTTGTAGTTTTATCACCTCGTTATGAGGCATATAATCCATCTTAACCAAATATGGCTCCAGTTTGTATTTTGAAATATCCTCCAGAACAGAGCTATCTATGTGGCCGACAAGACAAATTTGCAGGCTCTCTGCAAAGCCGGTTGTACCGGCCCCGACTCTCTCACCAAGAATCCTCCATAAAACAGTCGGGTTTTGTGTCCTCACAAAGAGACCTGTATAGGTTATGGTGAACCTCTCCTGTGAAACAGCATCAATCTGAGGAAAGTCTGCACTGTCGTAACCGTTTGTAATTACCTCTACTCTCCTTTTTGGGTTTAGCTCCTGAAGCTCTGCGGCAATTGTGTTGGTTACTGTAACAACAGCATCTGCACACCTTATTACCCCTCTCTCCAGCTTTTTATGTAGGGCCTCTACCGGTTTTGTGCAGCCCAGGTATTTGAAGTTGTACATCTTTGTCCACGGGTCGCGAAAATCTGCCAGCCAGGGGATTCCGGTTGCTTTAGAGACCCTCTTTGCAATAAGGTGCATCGAGTGTGGCGGCCCAGTGCTTACAATCACATCTACAGGGCTCTTCTTTAAATGTTTAACCAAAAAGCGTGCAGATGGTGAGATCCATAACATTTTTGGATCCGGAATAAAGAGGTTGCTTCTAATAAAGAGCGAGGCTCTCTCTGAAAATTTTGATTTGCCGTTACCGCTTTTTATAAACCCAGGTTTGACTCCGCTCTCCTTCTTCCCGGTCAAGAGTTTGTAGATAGAGTATGGCTCGGTAATCTCTCTCTTGATTACCTCTACTCCGGAGGGGATCTCGCTTAGAAGAGTTTTGTCTACAGCCATAAACTCCGGGTTGAACGGGGTATATACAACCGGCTCGTAGCCAAACTCCCGCAGGTATTTAACAAACTTAAGCCAGCGCTGAACTCCTGACCCCCCGGCCGGTGGCCAGTAATAGGTAATAATGAGAACTCTCTTCACCGGATAATTTTTCTAACCCCTATTTATTTGATGAAAATCTCGTAAAGCGCCCTTGTAACATCTCCCTGAATTGTGGTAAAACCATCTTTATATTTTGGGGAGTAGCCGTTTGTCATCATTACGATGCCGAATCTCTTCTGTGGTTCAAAAAACATTGCGCTGTAAAGACCGTAAGCAGAGCCTGTGTGGCCAACCATCTTCTCTCCCGGGATAAGATTTTCACTTGTCCTCAAAGCAAGGCAATAAAACTCGCCGGTCCCGGTCTCAATAACAGGGGCCTGCATCATTTTGGCACTCTCTTCTGAGATGATCCTGACTCCGGTAGCAGGCACCTCTCCATAGTTCATATGCATTAACATATAGCGGGCTAGGTCGTATGCAGATATCTTCATTCCACCTGTTGGCGAAAAGAGAGGGGTGCTGTAACCCATTACATAGGCAGAGTCAATCTCTTTTGCCCTGCTCACATATGCCATCGGCTGATGTTTGAAGATCCTCTCCGACCCCTCAAGTGTGTCGATTGGTTCGTAGCTGTAAAGGGGAACAAACTTAGCCGCATCCAGTGAGTCCGGGTTAAAGTTTGCATATAGACCAAGTGGTTTTAAAAGCGCCTCAACAACATAGTTGTCAAATCTAACACCTGCATATTTCTCTACAATGGCACCTATTGTGTTGAATCCCAAGTTACAGTACTCATATTTTGAGCCCGGCTGGTAGTCATTATAACACTTCGCAAAATCCGGATTGGTTGCCGGATTGAGGTAGTCCAGACGAAAATATCCCTGAGTATCGTTAAGACTTGATGAATGCGACAACAACATCTTCAATGTAATTACTACATCCGGGAACTTCGGATTTCTTACCCGGAACCCGATGAGGTCACTTACATCCATATCCAGGGCAAGTTTCTCCCTCTCCACCAGGGTCATAAGCGCAGTTGTTGTGAATGACTTAGATATTGAAGCTATCCGAAAGATGTCATTCTGAGCAATTGGAGATCCCTCCTCTATGCTCTTTTTCCCGAAGGTAGCACTGTAAATTATCTCTCCATCCTTAACCACAGTAACGGCAAGACCTACCGCCTTAGTGCTGTCTAAGATTATCCCCATCTGCTCCTGAGCCCTCTCCTCTTTAGTTTGACTACAGGCCGAAAACATAGTTATGGCCAGGATTAACGACAAAATCTGTCGGATGTTAAATCTGTTTTTCATAAGTAATTCTTTGATTAGTTACAAAAATAGTGAAATTTGCTGTATACTGAATGCCCGCTTTGCTGCAAGTATGAATCCGGGAGGAATTAAAGTCGTTTATATGAGTGGTAGAATTTTATCAACACCCTTTATTGCCGTAGATTTCCCGTGTGACCCGCCGCTAATTACTATATACTTTTTATTTTCTCCTCTCCAGGCAGCAAAAATTTCATCACATCCCGCTTTTTCTACAAGCTTGTCTCTCTCCCCGTAAATTAGCATCAATGGATAGTCTGCCAAACGAGCATTTCTTACCATCGCATCCATTACCCTCTTTGATTCATTCATATAATGCATACTGAAATACTTTACCAACAGAGTATCGCGGTTTCTTTTGTACGACTCATCTCTGTCTGCATCATCTTCAATAGTTGCCGGATCTCCTCCCATATTGACTATCGGGATATGTGGTGCAAAAATGTAGTAGCCTATATATTTGAGATAATCTCCGAAACCAGGAGACATCCCTTTGACAGGTTTTAGTTTATACGGAGGGTTAACCATAATTAGAGCGTCAATTTTTTGCAGTTCATTCCCCACTACAAGGGCAACTGCACAGGACATACTGTGTCCGTATAAAATTACTTTACCGGTTCTATCGTTGTAAAATTTATCGCTCTTGATTATTTCTACGTAGTCTCCAATAAAATCGTCTAAATTATTGTCGTCGCCCCTTTTACCCTCTGAATATCCTGTACCGCGGGGATGTATAACAACCACACGATTCTCATTATTGCTTAATTTCTCAATAATATCTCTCTCCTCTTTATGGTTTATGCCTGTAATTCCGGAAATAATATAAATTGTATTTAAAAAATTACTCCCTGGAACATACTCATAAACAAATATTTTAAGGCCATCTCTCACTGCAACAAAGCAGCCCTCTTCACCCTCTTTGGGGAGAACTCTCTCTGTGTTTTTCATTCCGCTGCACGAGGTTAATATAAGCGTGAGCAACAACAGCGCACCTTTTATCATATTAGACTTTAGCTAACCGGATGCTTGTATTTTGATTCGCGTATTTTTGACATAGAAGAATTAAATTTTTCAACAGCCAATTTGTATTTCTCTGTCATTGCATATAGATCGGCTAACTTATCATTAGCAGTATTCTCCGACATTTTTTTATCCGCATTAGTAGGTGTTGCGATTTTAGCAAATTCTTTGCCGAAGAGAGAGATGTTGAAAAACACCAAAAATAATAATACTGTAATCTTTTTCATCCTCATTATTTGTTTTTAAAAGTTACAATTAAATGACTGGTTTATAATGATTACATTCCCCTTTTTATGTCCTAACTCGACATATCGAAAAGCTTCTGCGGTCTTTTCGAGTGGAAATGTTCTATCAATAACCGGTTTTAACTTTCCGGATTCTATAAGTTCAATAAAGAAATTCAGGTTTTCTGCACGCTCAATTGATACCCCTCCCTTAATTTTTTTACCTCCAACTAATGATCTCCACATCATTATTAGAATATCCTTTAGTTCAAGGTTGTTTTCAAGATAAATTCCCTTTTGTTTTAATATGCCCTTGCATTGTAAGAATGTAGTCTTGCCTACCACATCAAAAACAAAATCATATCTCTCATCGGTTTTGGTAAAATCCTCTTTGGTATAATCAATTACCTTATCGGCGCCTAAAGATTTAACCATTTCTGCATTAGTGGCACTACAGACTCCTGTAACTTCTGCACCATAGTATTTAGCAAGTTGAACGGCATAGGTCCCGATTGCCCCGGAAGCGCCGTGGATAAGTATTTTTTGTCCGGTTTGAATTTTTGCCAAATCTCTAATAAAAAACAGTGCAGTATTTCCCGCTAATGAAATAGCGGCAGCCTCCTCCCAGGACATAGTAGCCGGTTTTATAGCCAGTGCACCATCTTCGAGAACACAAACATACTCTGCGTGGGCACCGAATTTGGTTCCGGGTGATCCGAAAACCTGGTCACCCTTCTTAAATAGCTTTACATCTTTGCCTACAGCTTCAATTTCCCCAGCTAAATCAATCCCTAGTATATTTATTTTGGGGGTTTTGAAGCCAAATACTAATCGTGCGAAAAACATAAATGATTTAGGGACAAATGTGAAGTTACGAGCGTTGCAGTCCGTAGTTGTTACTGTTGTCGCGTGTATTTTTATCAACACTTCATTCTCCTTGGGAACTGGTTTTTGTACCTCTTTAAGCTGTAGTTCGTCAGGAGGTCCATATTTTGTGTGTACAATTGCTTTCATTTTTTTTGTATTTCACTCTCAAATTCTGTGTCATATCCTATCTTTAAGTGCTTTTCAAATAGCAGTTTCAGGTAATTTTTACCTTTTAGGTCATTAGTCTTGTCGTATTTTTCAGATAAATTTACCAAAGTGGTGTAATAACCGGATACTATTATGCCTGAAATACGAGGCATATTGCTATTCATTAATGTTTTAAAATTTACAAGATTTTGTTCTTGAAGTAATTCTTCCATTTTTATATAATCGAATGCATAATCGGTATCCTTTGTCAAAACAGGTGTTAGGCGTGAAACCAGCCCACAGTTTTGAAAAAATGAATTCAGTCCCCCAAAAAGTGTTGGGGAGCAAAAGTTTGAGAAATAAATTGGTCTGTGAGAGAAATTATCCTCAACTATCTGTAAAAGTATGGCCCTTTGCGGGCTTAGGTATGCGCGCTTTTTTGCTGTTTCACTTTCTATTTTTGAGTGCATCCTTTCAGAAAACAGGTCAGGTTCAACCTGCCATTGAAACAGATAGTTATCTGATAACCCAAATTGCTTTTTGTCCTCTGAGGATAATTTGATTGAAACCATTGTAGTGTCCCACTTAAAAGGGTGTATATCCATTATCTGCTGGTCTGTGAGGTTTAGATCAACTTTTGTAATTGTACCATCTAATCCGGTTTTAATGAATTTCACATACCAGGGCCGGTCAATGTTTCCAATGGGCAAAAGGGTAATATCAGTTCGCACGTTTTCGTGTAATTGTAAATAAAGACAAACATCAAAGTCGGCATTTCCGCCTGTAAATAAAATTGCGTTAGCATCGCAACTTTTCAGGAAATTTCGCCCGAACTCTTTTAGCCAGGCCGGATATGCACCTTTGTCATTGGCCAATTTATAGAAATACCTTAACTTCTCCTCATCATTATTCTGCATTGCAATAAAGGCGTTTCCGCTACATTCCGCACCGTAAAAGTACTTTGCATCGCCATAATCGGGCTTGAGTTCAAGGGCTTTGTCCAAATATTTGAAAATTTGTTCGGAATATGAAAAGCTGTATCCGCTCAATGGTCGACTATCGTATGCCCTGTAATGGTTGAACCATCCCAAATAGTAAAAAATTTCCGCATCCTTCGGGGTCTCTTTTGCCGCTTGTTCCAATAAGAGAATTGCTTCTGAGTAATGTTCTTTTTTGAACTTATCCAGTGCCTGTTCTTTTAATGATTGCTTTTGCCCGAATAAATTAAGGCTTACACCTATAAATAGAAATAGTAATGCTGTATGTCTCATTTTTGGAATAATTAATTACAAGGCTTAAGACACTTAAAGTTTTTATCCTTTTTTTTGTCGTATATAGGGCAAGAAGTTGAAGAGCAATTCATTCTGCCCTGAAGTATTCTGACGCCCCACGGAATGTATCCGGCACACATAAGCAAAGCACCCGTTGCACTAATTAGTTCAATATCTGGGTTGTTAAGTAACAGAAGCCCAAAAATAATGCATACTCCTTGCCATTTGCTGATAAATTTTTCTTTTAAAAGACCCAGTGCTTGTATTGATGCACCAATTGGTAATAATGGTAATAACCAAACCACCCAAAGCAAGCCGGCTTTGTTTACAACAACACTAAGAAAAGGGGCAAACTCTTGAAATTGAGCCTCCGGTAAAGTGTCGAATGCAGATAATACCAAACATAAAGCGCCTTTGTCTACAGCTAAGATGAAAGCACCAAATAAGCCGATAACCCCGCCCCAAAAACCTAATTGTTTGCCCTTCCCTTGCAGCACATTCATAAAACTAATCAGAGCTATCATTATAACCGGGACGGCAAACATTACAAGCAAGTGCCCAAAATGGAATATGGGCTGATTATGAAATCTTCCAACCAGTTGTTCAACCGTTTGAAGAGCCTCGAGATTTAGAATGTTAGGATGCATTAAAAACCCTGCTAGCAGCATTACTGGAAATACTATTATTGAGATTCCGAAACCTCTCTTTTTTATTGATTCAATTGTCATTTATTTAGTTTTGGTTACTATTATTTTATTAGTGCTAAGTAATTATCTATCACTTTTATAGTATATCTGATATCTCTTTCCGATGTCTCTTTACCGAAACTGATTCGAAGAGTTTCTGTTGCTTCTTTATCGGATAATCCAATAGCTTTTAAAACGTGGGACGGTTTGTTTAATTGACTGCTGCACGCAGAACCGGATGATACGGCAATGCCGTTATAATCTAACATCATCATAAGTTCTTTGCTGTTGATATTCGGGAAAGTAATACTGACTGTATTTGGCAAACAATTGTCTGTTGGAGAGTTGATTATTATATCGGGTTTGATGACTTTCAGTTGTTTTATAAATTGTTCTTTTAGTAGTCTTGTTTTTTCGGAATAGGCTATAAGGTTTGTAACATCCTTACAAGCCACGCCAAAACCTGCAATATTATGAACCGATTCTGTGCCCGCACGCATTCCCTCTTCCTGATGTCCGCCGTGGATGAATGGCTCAAGGGGACTGCTTATTTTTGCATATAATGCTCCAACTCCCTTTGGTCCATAGAGCTTATGAGCAGAGAATGTTGCATAATCTACCCCCAAATCCTTCACATCAACCGGCACCTTGCCAAGTGCCTGAACACAGTCAGACAAAACAAGAACATTCTGTGATTTTGCGAGTGCAGATACTTCTTTGATATTTTGAATAGTTCCAATCTCATTATTTGCAAAAATACAGCATATTAAAAAGGTATCTTCATCTAAAAGAGCCTCCAGCTCTTTGATGGAGATGAACCCATAATTATCTACCGGACAATATTGAACAACTACTCCTTGAGTTTGTAGATATTCTAATGTACTCATTATAGAAGGGTGTTCAACGGGAGTAGAGATGATTTTCTTCTTTTGAGGATAGAAGTGATTAGTTAATGTTTTTAAGACAGCGTTGTTAGATTCAGTGGCACATCCTGTAAAATATATCTCGTGTGAATGGGCACGAACGGCATCTGCAACTTGCCCGCGGGCCTTCTCAATAATTTGTGCCGACATTTTACCAATGTGATAACCCGATGATGGATTGCCCCAATAATATTTTAATACCCGCATCATAATTCTCTGCACACGTTTGCTAACGTATGTTGTGGCATTATTGTCAAGATAGACCTGCCGTTTATAAAGAAATCTGTTCATCGTGAATTTGCCAGTGCTTCAATTATGTTTTTACAACCACCGCTTCGAATATAATCTGAGTGTTCGTCAATTGATTCAAATTGTTTCCCGCAAATCTTCCTGCACAACATTTCGGAGTCAGTCTGGATATAAAATGACCTTAATAAACTCTTTACATCCTGATTATTAAAAAAGGCAGGGTTTTTCCCGGTATTCTTTTTCGCCCAGTCTAACATTTTATACCATATTGCTGCACTTAAAGCCCCGCAACCATTTCCGCTCAGGCCAATTCCTCCTGCAAAACCCGAAACTATAATACTCTCTTGCTCACTTGCCCCCATTTTTTTTACAACCTCGGATGCACAGCTTATACAATTTTTGCTGTATATCTTTTTACCTGCAAACCCTTTGTTAGCTGCCTGAATGGCTTCAGGGGTCCATTTGTCAATAAGTTTGAAACAAGGACTGTATACAAATCCCTGCAGAATAGTTTTTGCCATATAGAGGGCAAAATCTAGTTTGTTTTCCCAATCAATTCCTGAAATATCCCTGCAATTAACTGTTTTGGTTCTCTTTTCAAAAGATTCTACTATGTATTGTGACGCTATTATTGAAGATGCAATTGCATGGTTTTTGTCACTGTGTCTTTTGAGTGATTCTACTCCAACAGCCAGAGAGGCACCCCAAAGCATCCCGCACTGATGCCCCTTTTGTGCTACCCCTCCTGCTAAAAGGTCACACGCTTTTTCCTCTGTCTCACTCAGGTTGTCAAACTCCTGATTAAGCAAATGGAACATAGCACTGCTGCAGGTTCCGCATTTCATAAATGCCTTTTTGGGTGTTAGTTTTACTTGTTTCATTTTTTAAAATATCTCTATTTGCTTCAAAGAAAGTACCAGAGTCAATAAAATAAACTATAATTGTGATTAGTGGTCACATAATGTGATAAGTGGTTAGCTTCCGTAAATATTATGCTCATCATATAACGTTAATACAACACTGCCTTGCTTGTTCCCGCTTTCAAAATATCTGTGTGCTTCGGCAGCCTCCTCTAATCTATAGCATCTGTCTACTATTGATTTAATCTTACCCGCCTCTATAAGCTCTTTAATGAAAATCAAATCTTTTGTGTTTTCATTAACCATTACACAGACTATTTTCTTATTTCCCGCTATTGATCTCCATAACATTTGAAAAACCTGCTTCATCTTAAAACTTACATAAAGGCAGCTCCCGTTTTTCTTAAGTGAGCGTTTGCACATTTCAATTGAACATTTCCCAAGAATATCAAAAATATAGTCATAGGTCTCTCCGTTTTTACTAAAATCCTCTTTGGTGTAATCGATTACCTTATCTGCACCCATAGAGATAACATACGGTATTCTAGGTGTCCCGCAAACTCCGGTTACAATTGCATCAAAATGATATTTTGCAAGTTGCACCACAATAGGGCCTATGCCGCCGGAAGCTCCGTTGACTAAAACGCTCTGTTTAGCTTTCAGATTTGCTTTTCTGATAGAACCTAACGCCATAATTGCACCATAAGGTATAGCGGCTGCCTGTTCATATGACATATTGGTTGGTTTATGAGCAACAACGTCATTTTCGTTCATACACAGGTACTCTGCATAAGCACCCATACGTGGGCCACGATATCCGAAGAGCTGATCTCCCACGACAAACCTTTTTACATTTTTACCGATAGATTCAACTTTCCCGGAAAATTCACTCCCTAATATCTCTATTTTAGGTTTTTTGAAACCAAAATAGAGCTTTCCTAAAAACCAGAATATGAACGGCATATGGAATTTTTTAGGGGTAATGGAGTTGAATTTTCGTACAAGTGTATCTCCAAAATTTAATGGCGTTGCGTAGACCTTTATAAGGATTTCATTATCCTTTGGCTTTGGTTTTGGAACCTCTTTGAGTTTCAGGACCTCTGGTGCACCATATTCTGTAAAAACAATTGCTTTCATATGATCCCCCTTTTAATTATTCATTTTCCCAAGTCTGGCTGTTGTCTTAACTGTCGTAATCTTAGAAAAGAAGCCGATGCCTAGTACCGGTCTTAAAATTTTTGTTTCATATTGAGGGTAAAAGACCACATCGTACCCGGGACTATCACTCATCAACTCATAGAGAGAATAATTTGCAGTCCTGTCTGATACTATATTTCCAATTACAGGAATACATACCAGATTGATTGTGGAAGAGCTGCTACCATCAACCACCCCTGTTTTTTTCTTAAAAAGTCTGGCCCAGTCGATGCCAATAACCTTTACTGATGTTGCTGTTGCTGTTACTTGGTTTGATAGTGAGAAATCGCTCATTCTTAGATTAACCCTTGTATCGGGCTCTCTCATACTGCGATTAATTGTGCTGCAGCTTGAAAAAAAGGCTATTACAGCTACTGTGATTAAGATTTGTCTTAAAAATTTTGTTTTAGATGTCATAAATTATTTCGCTTTTATTTTTTTAATTGCCCAAAGGAAATATCCCTGCAGATAAACTCAATGAAAAATATGACTAGCGGTCAAATAATATGATAACTGGTGCTATTTTTAGAAACCATTTTTACAGATCCAATTCGTTTGTATACATTTCAAAATATTTTTTCAGTTATTTTGTAATAAATCTTCATTCCGTGATACTTTATAAGTAAAGAATTTTAATATGAAGTCAATTAAGGACGATTTTCTGGAAATATTATCAAATTATCAAGGCATACTGCATAAGGTAAACCTTATCTACTTCAAAAATGCTTCTGACAGAGAGGATAATTTTCAAGAGATCATTTATCAACTTTGGAAATCATTCCCGGGTTTAAAGAATAAGAGTAGTATAGGCTCGTGGATCTATGCTGTATCTATTAATACTTCAATTTCGAAATTGAAGAAAGAGTCACGAATTGAGTACCGAGAAAATCTCCCCGAATCTTTTGACAAGATTGATATAATTGAAGAACTATCCTTAAGTGAAGTAAGTAAGATGCTATTGGGAGCGATTTACAATCTTAATGAAATTGACAAACCGATAATGCTTTTATACCTTGAAGAGAAGAGTTATGATGAAATTGCCCAAATAATTGGTATATCCAAATCCAATGTAGGTGTACGAATTAATAGAGCTAAAGAACTCCTGAAACAAAATTTAAATCCCCTCAACTATGGAAAATAATGAATTGCAAAAAATATGGAAAAATATTGATTCCGAAATTGATCTAAAAACAACCGGGCAACTGAATCAATTATTAGATAACAAAATCAGGAAAACAATTAATAAATTTTTCTTTATTCTTAGTATAGATATTATTGTGAGTTTTGGTTTGATTGTCTTTTTGATCGTGACAGCTCTTAACAGGCAGGATGACATTTTCTATCTGATTAATAATTCTATACTCATTCTTATAACATTCTCCGCTTTAATTATTTCTCTATTTTCATTGAATAAATTGAATCGTAATCGATGCAGCTTGTCGTTAAAGGATTGGTTGGAACAAAGAATCAATTTGTTGTCAAAATGGTTATTGGGTAAATACAGCAAATTATATATTGTAATAATTCCAATCCTTTTAGTGATGATAAATATATCAATCCACGTTTATTATGAATATAAACCGTTTGTTGAAGTAATGAAGAGTGAAGAATCAATAATCGGTCTTATCGTAGGGTTTCTGGTTGGCTTATTCGTCTCCTACTTTGCAATTAATAAAATTCGCAAGTATCAAATAAAAAATCTTGAATTTTTGAAAGAGTTGCATACTCAACTAACTTTTAATAGCGAATCTATATGAAAAAGATTTTAATATTATTGATTGTTATTAGCTTAAGTATCTGCGCGTTTGGAGAAGAAATTGTGAAAGTACGGTTGTCCGATGGAGAAAGCATAGCAGGACAACTGAAACTTCCTCAGGGGAATAAAGTTCCATTACTGGTTGTTTTCGTGCATGGTACAGGCCCGAATACCTATCTTAATAAAAGAAAAATTGGGAATACCGAATTTAGCTATTTTGATCTGTTTGCCGACGAATTTAACAAAAGAGGAATTGGATTTTTTTCCTATAACAGAAGAGGGGTAGATATTGGAGATACTCCTCCTTATTATGATAAAATTGATTCCGTAAAATACTCTAAATATCTTCCCATGACGGAAGCAGAGGATATTGAAGCAATAATTTCAACTTTAAGGAATGACAAGCGATTCGTAAACGCAAAAATAGCTTTGCTGGGTTGTAGTGAGGGAACAATAGTTGCGTCAATAGTTGCAGACAGGAAAGTTGAAAAAATTGATGCACTACTGCTATTTGGGTATGCTAACGACAACTTGTTTGATATAATAAAATGGCAATACTCAGGAAAAGCGTCTATTATTAACCTTCGAAAATACTTTGATTTGAACAAGGACAATATGATTAGTAAAAATGAGTATGAATCATCTGACTCAATTGCCGTACTGGGCAGAACTAGAGTGCTGGGGAATGCTTCGTTTGAATCGCTCGACATAGTAAAAGACAGTGTTCTTGATTACCGTGACTTTGGTTCTAGGGCTGCTCCATATTTTGAATACTTATTAAAAATGATTGATTCAGACAGTGATGCCTGGATATGGAAAAATTATTTCAGAGTAAGCAGCAGGTGGCTTAAGGAGCATTTTAAGCTTGAAGCCAATAAAACAAGATTGTTAAGAATTGATATTCCGACTTATATATTTCATGGAATTGAAGATGGTAATGCTCCTGTCGAAGGAGTATACGACATTCAATCCAGATTCAGGCAAGCCAATAAGTCAAATCTAAAATGTTTCTTTTTTGAGGGACACAATCACGATCTGAATTACCTGGACTGGCCGTTTAAAAAGAAGATACCTGAAGGTTTGAATTCAATCTTTAAGACTTCCGAATTGCTAATGTGAGATACTTTCCAAATATGCAGCTTCAACTTTTTAAATAATGTCAAACCCATTATCTTCCATAAACAACTCCCTTATAATATCTTAATTACTACACCACCTCTTTTGTGTCCGAGACCAACATATCTGTGAGCCTCAACAATCTCTTCAAACTGATAGCATCTGTCAATAACAGGCTTCAGGAATCCGGCCTCTGCCAACTCTTTTATCCGCTCAAGACGTTTAGAATCTAACAACAGAGCGCTATCATCGATTGATGCATATTTTCCTCCGAGTGCGAGAGCTTTTTTACAAGCACTTTTCAGTTTTGAAGTTTTTCTTTTACCAACAGCATCAAGTATGAAATCAAATTTGACTCCCGGGGCTAAATTCTCTTCTTTAGTGTAATCAATTACAGTATCGGCACCGAGAGTTTTTACCATCTCCAGGTTTGCTGTGCTGCATACTCCAGTAACATTTGCTCCCAAGTATTTGGCATATTGGATTGCAGTTGTCCCTGTTGTCCCCGAAGCTCCATAAATAAGCACATTTTGCTTAGGTTGAATATTCCCTTTTTCCATAAACTGAAATGCCAGAAGTCCTCCGTAAGCTGCAACTGTAGCCTCTTCAGATGTTAAATTTGTTGGTTTTAAAGCCAGGCACCCATAGGTCGAGTCTGTCTCCTTCATACATTTATACTCTGCATATGCCCCAAAACCAAAACCGGTAAGTCCATAAACCTGGTCACCTACCTTAAATCGCGTTATCTCTTTTCCTGCTGACACAATCTCTCCTGCAAGCACCAATCCAATTATTGATTTTTTTGGTTTTAACAAACCCACCATAAGCCGAAAAGGGATCCAAAATTTGATGGATACCTGAGAACTCCTGACAAAGATATCACTATTGGTCACTTCTGTAGCATAAATTTTAATGAGTACTTCATCATCCTTTGGAATGGGCTTTGCTACATTTTTAATTTTAAGAACCTCGGGAGGGCCGTATTTAGTACAGACAATTGCTTTCATTTGTTTCTCACGCTATTTTTTTCTCCTTATACAATCTTGACCCGACAATACCGGCCAGTAACAATTCTCCCAAGCCCCAGATGGTTCCTATAACGGTTAGTTTAACAGGCATAAAACCATATGCCAGATTGCTTAATGGAGGAAGTCCCCGAATTGCAAGAACCACATCCATTTCATTCCCGACAACGGGAACCATACTAATTGCACTAAGACTGATTACTAACCCGGCAACCAATCCTGTTGTAAATACACTTTTTAAATTAATTTCCATTTTTTTCTCAAAGAAAATAGTGAGAAATTCAAAATCAATGAGAAATATGACTAGTGGTCAAATAATATGATGAGTGGATTTTAGTTTTTTCGCATACCTACGGCTAACATCAAGCGGTTTTGGTATGTTTTTCAAAAAAACCCGGTGTTGAGTTTTTGAATCTATTTCTATGCGGTCTACGTGTTCAATATTTATAATGCAAGAGCGGTGAATCCTTACAAAATAATTACCGGGCAGCTCTTCCTGCCACTGTTTTAATGTTTTTAGTACCAAACAATTTTTGCCGTCGGTGGTAAAGATTTTGGAGTAATTTCCCACCGGTTCAATAAGTGTTATCGTGCCGATTTTTATGAATCTGGAAGCATAATTACTTATCCGCACATAGATACTGTCGGAATATTCATAACTGTTTGCTACGTTTTTCTGAACATCTTCTCTGTTTATCAACCTATCCAGAGAGACTTTTAGACGCTGTGGACTAACCGGTTTTAGCAGGTAATCGATGGCATTAACCTCAAAGGCGCGAATAGCAAAGTCGTCAAATGCTGTAACAAAAAATATTTTAATTGATTTGTCAATTGATTCCAATAGATCAAACCCGGTCTCTCCGCTCAACTGGATATCCAGAAAAACCAAATTGGGTTTATTGGTATCAATCAAATCAATGGCGCTTTTACACGAATCTGCCTCTCCCACTATCTCAATTTCCGGGTAAGGTTCCAGCAACCTCCTGAGGCTAACCCTGGCAAGTCTTTCGTCATCTACGATGATAGCTTTTATAGGTGTCATTGGGTGATGATGTTATTGATCTCTATTGTTGCAAAAACCCATTCGTCCACCTCTTCAAGCGAAAATGAGTAGTTGTCTCCAAAATATAGGGCCAGTCTGTTTTTTAAATTATCTATTCCATTACTTGTCCCCTCTGTGTTCTTTTCATTATTGGTGGGTAATTCAAGTAGTTTACCCGTATTTGAGACTCTTATAAAAAGGTCCTTTTTGACAAGTTTAACTGAAAGATTGACCAATAATTTTTGTTTAGTAGTCTTTGTGCCATACTTTATGGCGTTTTCTATGAGAAGGTGAATAATAAACGAGGGTATTAAAAGCGGCCTTACTGCTTCGTCAACAGATATCTCATATTGAAACTTCTCTTCGAATCTTGTTTTTTGAATTTCAAGATATTTAACGATAGACTCTATCTCGCTTTCGATAGAGACACACTCTTTTTGTTTAGTAAGGGTATATCTGTAATAATCCGACATATCAAGTACAAGTTTTTTCGCCTTCTCTGTATTTTCATCTATTAAGGTATAGATAGAGTTTAAAACATTAAATAGAAAATGAGGGTTTATCTGATAGCGAAACATCTTAATTTGTACGTCTTTGATCAATGACTCTGCATTATGAGCCGCCTCTCTTTGACTTGCAGATTGAATCTTAAGGTATGTAAGGAAGTATGTTGCACTTAAAAACAGGATAACCATACCTGCTCCCGGAGTGAACTGTTCAATAAGTTTAAGTGTAACAGGTTGTGTTTTGGCTCTTAATAAAGTTATCTCCAGCCAGGTACTAAAGCAAAGTACAAAGAGAGGGGCGAAAACAGCATAAAATATTATAAGAGAATATATAACTGTTTTTGATCTCTTTTTTAATGCCAACCCGTAAGTGTATATTATCAAGAAAATAAATGGGAAAAAGGAGATGAATTGAAATAGATGTTCAAGTAGTAAGGTTTTTGTTTTATCCGGATGTGGAGGATACCAGGCAAACCCATCCAGCAACCTGGTAATTACCAGCAATGCCAGAACAGCAAAAATATTGAAAAAATATTGGTGCTTGTTATAAAGTGCTTTTATCATTGTAAAAATTCAATACAAAGATAGCATTACAGATTATTAATCAATCCAACATATTTGACTATTTTTGTGGGGATGAACATAGATAATAAAATAGCCGACACACCACTTATGAGGCAGTACTTCGCCATTAAGGCGAAGCATCCGGAGGCCATCCTGCTCTTTCGTGTCGGGGACTTTTATGAGACATTTTCACAGGATGCTATAATCGCCTCTAAGGTTTTAGGAATTGTTCTTACCCGAAGGGCAAACGGAGCAGCCTCCTATGTAGAACTGGCAGGATTTCCCCACCACTCGATAGACAGCTATCTGCCTAAATTGGTAAGGGCAGGATATAAGGTGGCAATCTGCGACCAACTGGAAGATCCCAAGCTTACCAAGAAGATTGTAAAGCGCGGAATAACAGAGTTGGTTACCCCGGGGGTTGCATATAACGACCAGCTCCTCTCCAACAAAGAGAACAACTACCTCTGTTCGCTCTATTTCCAGAAAGAGCAGGCAGGGATAGCATTTCTGGACATATCTACCGGGTCTTTTCACGTGGCATCCGGCTCCTATGCCTACATAGAGCTGCTGCTTGCAAGTATGTCTCCAAAGGAGGTCCTTATAGAGCGCTCATACCGAAAGGGTTTTGAGGAGAAGTTCGGGAACGACTACTTTGTCTCAACAATGGATGAGTGGGCATTTGTCCCGGAGGCGGCCCTGGAGAAGCTGAAAACCCATTTTGGTATCCCATCTCTCAAAGGGTTTGGAATAGAGAATATGCCCCTGGCAATAACCGCCGCCGGAGCAATCCTCTTCTACCTGGAGCTCACCCGCCACGAAGGGCTGGGGCATCTCTGCTCCATCTCCCGTATAGACGAAGGGGAGTATGTGTGGATAGATAAATTCACCTTTCGCAATCTGGAGGTCTTTGGCGGATATCAGGAGGGTGCAGCATCCCTCATCAAAACCATAGACAGGTGCTCTACCCCAATGGGGGCCAGAACCCTGCGGAACTGGCTGGCAATGCCGCTTAAGAATATTAACGAGCTAAATATCCGCCTTAATATTGTGGAGCACCTCTTTAATGCAGATGAGAGTGTTTCCATCAAAGAGCAGCTTCGGGCATATCTGCACGATGTGGGCGACTTGGAGAGGGTTGTCTCAAAAGCTGCAGCAGGCAGAATCTCTCCACGCGAGGTGACTATGCTTAAAAGAGGGCTCGAACAGGTCGCCCCAATCAAAGAGCTCTGCACAAACTCCGGATCTGTAGAGCTTACCGCCCTTGCTGCGCAATTGGATTGTTGTGCCACCCTGTTGGAAAAACTTGGCAGGGAGATGCTTGCAGATCCTGCCGGAATGATCGGCAAAGGAGATGTTATTGCGACAGGAGTAAATGAAGAGCTGGACACTCTGCGCAATATCGCCCGCCACGGCAAAGATATTCTAAACGATATACAGCGGCGGGAGAGCGAGAGAACCGGAATCAGCTCGTTAAAGATAAGTTTCAACAATGTGTTCGGGTACTATCTGGAGGTGCGCAACACTCATAAAGATAAGGTTCCCGCAGACTGGATCCGCAAACAGACACTGGTTAGTGCAGAGAGATACATTACAGAGGAGCTCAAGGAGTACGAAGAGAAGATTCTTGGGGCGGAGGAGAAGATGCTCATTCTGGAGCAGCTGCTCTTTAACGAAATTGTATCTGCAATCCAGAAAAACATCCCCATAATTCAAAAAAACGCTTTTGAACTCTCAACGCTGGACTGCCTTGCTGGCTTTGCACACTTGGCTCAGGAGAGAAAATATTGCCGTCCGATGCTCAACCTTGGCACAACTCTGGAGATAATCGAGGGGAGGCACCCTGTTATAGAGGCTCTTATGCCTGCAGGGGAGGAGTATATTGCCAATGACCTCACTCTGGACAACGAAAACCAGCAGATTATAATTTTAACAGGCCCAAATATGGCCGGTAAAAGCGCTCTGCTCCGCCAGACTGCTCTTATTGTACTTATGGCCCAAATAGGGTCGTTTGTTCCCGCAAAAGCGGCAAACATCGGAATCATAGACAAGATCTTCACCCGGGTGGGAGCCTCGGACAACATCACAAAGGGGGAGTCCACTTTTATGGTGGAGATGCTGGAGACCGCCACAATTCTGCACAATCTCTCGTCTCGCTCCCTAGTGCTGCTGGATGAGATTGGTCGCGGAACCAGCACCTATGACGGAATGTCAATAGCCTGGGCTATTGTAGAGTACCTGCACGAACACCCGGAACATAGGGCAAAAACCCTCTTCGCAACACACTATCACGAGCTTAATGATCTGGAGGATAAGTTCACCCGGGTAAAAAACTGGCACATATCTGTGAAAGAGGTAGAAAAAAGAGTTATCTTTCTGCGAAAATTGTGCAGGGGTGGTGTTGCTCACAGTTTTGGGATACACGTTGCAAGAATGGCAGGAATGCCCAGGGATGTTGTAACCAAAGCAGAGAGAGTGCTTAAACAGCTCGAGAGCAGCGGGAAAAAAGGTGGAACAAAACGGAGGGTTTCAGATAACGAAGATGCAATGCAGCTGTCGTTCTTCCAATTGGAAGACCCTCTTCTGATATCAATACGGGACGAACTGCGGGAGATGGACATCAACTCTCTCTCTCCGCTGGACGCCTTTGACAAATTAAGAAATTTAAAAAAGAGACTCGGTCTTTAAGGAGGGCAGATGATTAAATTTTACAGAAGAGTTACGATGGTATCTAAGCTTATGGCAGAGAGTATCATCTTTGCATTTGGATCACTTAAGGGGGATAAGTTTCGCACCTTTCTCTCTCTCTTTGGCGTTTCAATTGGGATTTTCTCCATAGTTACGGTATTTACAGCTATTGATGCCCTTAGATCAAATGTAGAGAGCGGCCTTAACAGCTTTGGGTCAACCACTGTCTATGTTCAGCAATTTCCATTTGCTCCGGAAGATGGCCAGGAGTACAGGTGGTGGGAGTTTCGCACCAGGCCTCTCCCAAAATATGAGGAGTATACATTCTTAAAAACTAACTCCAAAACTCTTGACGCCATAGCATTTGTAACATTCACCGGAATGAATGTAAAGTACCGCAGAAACTCATTTAACGGGGGGTTTGTCACCGCACCCACATTTGAGTGGAATATGGTTGCAAATGTAGATATTGAGATTGGCCGCTACTTCTCAATTTATGAGACACAATCTGCAGTGCCCGTTGTTATTTTAGGTCACTCGGTTGCAGATATAATCTTTGCCGGAGAAGAGCCTATTAATAAGGTAATAAAGGTGGGCAACAGCAATGCCCGGGTTATCGGGGTAATGAAGAAGGCGGGTGAGAGCATAGTGAACATCTTCGATACCGACAACTCAATCCTTGTCCCATACAGTTTTGCCTCAAATCTCTTTAATGTAAAGAGGTCCGATGCTATGATCTGTCTAAAACCTCTGGACGGCGTTAGCCGAGATGAGTTTATTCAGGAGATGAGGCAGTTACTTCGCTCTGTGAGAAGGCTAAAACCAAAACAGAAAGATAACTTCGCCCTGAACGAAATGACATTCCTGCTTAACTCCACCAAAGAGATCTTTGCCGGAATCTCGCTTGCAGGCTGGATTATCGGTGGGTTCTCAATTCTAATCGGAGGTTTCGGAATCGCAAATATAATGTTCGTCTCTGTTAAAGAGAGAACAAACCTAATAGGAATTCAAAAAGCATTAGGGGCAAAAAAATATACAATCCTCACCCAGTTCCTTGCAGAGGCTGCGGCTCTTGCAGTTGTCGGGGGTGCAATAGGGATATTTATGGTCTTTCTTGTTGTGGCTGCAATTGGCAGCAACGAATCCTTCCCGATGCAACTTACCGCCTACAATGTGATTCGCGGATTGGTTATCTCTTCTGTTATAGGTATTATTGCAGGGTTTGTTCCTGCATATACAGCAGCCAACCTCAACCCTGTTGAGGCAATCAACTCTAAGTAATTGGTTGTCGCAAACAGCTCTCCAACAGATTTGTAAGCTCTACAAACTGCTCAACCGAAAGTTGCTCCGGTCTCTTTGTCATTAGTATATCATCCGGGAGAATCACTCCACCCGCAATGGGTTTAATTGAGTTTCTTATGGTCTTTCTCCTTTGGTTGAAAGTTGTCTTAATTACACTTTTAAACAACACCTCATCGCAACCCAGTGACGTCCTTAAGTTTCTCTTTATCCTTATGACTGCAGATTTTACCTTTGGTGGAGGTGTAAATGAATTTTCGTCAACGGTAAAGAGGTACTCAATATCGTACCACGCCTGCAAAAGCACAGAGAGTATTCCGTAACTCTTGTTTCCCGGAGGAGAAGCAAGCCGCTCTGCCACCTCTTTCTGTAACATCCCCACCACCTGTGGAACCCTCTCGCGGTATTCGAGTACCTTGAAGAATATCTGAGAAGATATGTTGTACGGGAAGTTACCTATTACCATAAAATCTCCGGTAAAGATCTTTGCCAGATCCATCTTTAGAAAATCCCCCTCGATAAGTGTCTCTCCAAGGTTGGGATAGTGAATCTTAAGAAACTCTACAGACTCGCTGTCTATCTCTGCCAAAACCAAATTTATTCTTGGGTCATTAACAAGAAATTGAGTAAGAACACCGGTCCCCGGCCCAACCTCAATAACATTTGTGTCGCCCGCTATGTTGCTCTCAGGAATCTGGAGCGCATCTACAATCCGCCGGGCAATCTTCTGGTCTTTCAAAAAGTGTTGACCAAGTGCTTTTTTCGCTCTTACATACATATCGCAAAGATAGGAAAATTAAAAGTATGCCTGCAGATGGTCACCAATTTCTCTTAATCTTAAGAATTACAGGTAGATGGTCACTCACACCCCCGTTATACCTGGGCCCGACATAGCCTCTTTTGGGTTTGAACCCGGTATATGCCCTGTCCCTCTCCAGAAGATAGGTTGGGGAGAAGAGGCTAAAATACTCATCCCCGGTAGAGATGGGCTCCCTGCTATCCAAAAGGTTCTCCGACACCATAAACATATCTATCTGCTCCCACACCCCCTTATATTTAATGGTTCCTGTGTTTATAACCTTTGCAGCTCTCTTTGTGAACAATCTGCTATCAATTTGCCTGTAGTTTCTCAGAACCCGCAACCTGCACCTCTGCTCAAAATTTTTAATAACCTCGGAATCGGGCGTATCATTAAAGTCACCCATCACCAAAATATTTGCCCGGCTGCTCTTTGCAAGAATTGAGTCACACACCCCGGCCAGCGCATCTGCAGCCGCCTCCCTGTATGGAGCGGAGGCATCCTCCCCTCCAAATTTTGAGGGCCAGTGGTTTACAAAGATATGCAGCGTATCCAGATCGTGTAACACCCCTTTACTATATAGAATCTCTCTGGTGACATAGGCAGTTGCAGAGTCTCTTGGAGTAGAGTCTGCGACATTAACCCGGATAAAGCTGTTTTTGAGCGGTCTAAACTGACTCCGGCAATAGAGTAGCGCCACATCTATCCCACGCCTGTCCGGGGAGTCACGGTGAACAATTGCATACCCACCCATCGCCAGCATGGTCTCATATATCAACTGGTTAAGGACATACCTGTTCTCAATCTCTGCCAGCCCAATGAGAGCCGGGAATGACTCTATGTCAATAATTGTTTTTGCAATCCCGTTTCGTTTATCGATAAACCGGCTCCGGGTCCAACGCTTCTCACCTGTGGGGATAAAGGTTCCATCCTCCTTGCCGGGATCAAACCTGGTGTCAAAAAAGTTCTCCACATTCCAAAAAACAACCACATAATCTCTACCGGCAACCGGCGAGATACCCTGAGCCCGGCTGTTCACCATATACACACAAAATGTAAAACAGATTATAAATGCAATTCTTACCATTTGGGAGAGTCGCCATTAAATGCTTTACAAACTTAATAATAATAGAGCAAAAAGAAATTTTATGGAAGCATAAATATTTGATCCTAAGCATATATTATCTGAATTTAGATTTATCCCCCTTTTTTTGCTAATTTCGCACCCTCAAAAAAGCAGTAGTTTATAATTTTAAGTAATAAATAAGGTAATGGCACTTCAATGTGGAATAGTTGGACTTCCCAACGTAGGCAAATCGACTCTTTTTAATTGCATCAGTTCGGGTAAGGCTCAATCTGCAAACTTCCCTTTTTGTACAATAGAACCCAATATAGGTTCAACTGTTGTTCCGGACGAAAGGCTTCAGGTTCTGGAGAAGCTGGTTAAACCCCATCGGGTTGTTCCTGCAACTGTAGAGATTGTAGATATCGCGGGGTTAGTAAAGGGGGCCAGCAAGGGAGAAGGTCTTGGTAATCAATTTCTTGCAAATATTCGTGAGACAGATGCAATAATTCACGTGCTGCGCTGTTTTGACGATGACAATATTGTGCACGTAGATGGAAACATCAACCCTGTAAGGGATAAGGAGATTATTGACACAGAGCTGCAGATAAAGGACCTTGACACTGTTGAGAGTCGTATAAACAAGGTTCAGAAGATGGCACAAACCGGTGGCGATAAAAATGCCAAACGGATGTACGATATCCTGGTTAGGTTCAAAGAGGCTTTGGTTCAGGGGAAATCTGCCAGAACCGTTATCTTCGAAAACGCCGAGGATGCAAAGATGTCCAAAGAGTTGTTTCTTCTCACCAACAAACCTGTTCTGTATGTGTGCAATGTAGACGAGGCCTCGGCCAAAGAGGGCAATGCATATGTAGATCAGGTTCGTGAGGCAATCAAAGAGGAAGATGCCGAGCTGCTGGTTGTGGCAGCCAAGATAGAGTCAGAGATTGCAGAGCTGGACACCTTCGAGGAGCGGGAGATGTTTTTGAACGAAATCGGCCTCAACTCATCCGGTGTTGCCCGCCTTATAAGATCTGCCTACTCTCTGCTCAACCTGGAGACCTATTTTACGGCCGGCATCCAGGAGGTGAGAGCGTGGACCTATCCAAGAGGGTTCAAGGCACCACAGGCCGCAGGAGTGATTCACACAGACTTCGAGAAGGGTTTTATTCGTGCAGAGGTTATCAAATACAGCGACTATGTAAAATATGGAACCGAAGCTGCCTGCAAAGAGGCCGGAAAGATGGCCGTTGAGGGAAAAGAGTATGTAGTCCAGGATGGCGATATAATGCACTTCCGGTTTAACGTTTAAATACAACCTTCTGAATTCGTTTTCAAAAAAGAGGGTGTCCAAAAGTTATTTTGGCGCTCTTTTTTTTGTAATCAGTCGTGATATTTTTATGCGTGGAAAGCTCACCGGCAGCAACATCTGTTTTTTAGCTTGTTTTCTGACGTGTTTTTCGGAAAAAGGCCGAGGACCGTTCAACGACCGTAGGGAGGCGTTCCGGAGGCCCTGAAAAACACAAAGAAAAAAGCGTTTGAAAAAACTGCGTTGCTGCCGGTGAGCTTTCCACGCAGGAGTAACGACTGTACATAAAAAAAGGGCGACTTAAATATTTAGTCACCCTCTTATCTCACGATGCTTGGCAAGGTTAAAAAAACTTCGCTCTGTTATCTTGTACCTTTGCTTTCTTCTCCAGAATTGATGGAATCATTTGGATTTGGTAACTGAAAGCTTGCAGCCCTGCAGTTTTTGCATCGTCCTCTGTGAAGAATGCTCCTGTCTCCCTTGAATCTACCTGGAAGATGTAAACTCCCACATTACCCGCAACCGGGCCTACAAGGGTGTTTGGCTGGGCACCGGCAACGAAGCCGATGAATTTCGGGTCAAAGCTTTGTGAACCGGGAGCACCAAAAGAGACTCCGGTCTGTTTGCTCACTGTTGTTCCAAGTTTCTCTGCCATAGCATCAAGAGATGTAAGGCCGGAAACCTGCTCTTTAACTTTCGCAAGAGCCTTCTCCCACGACTTCTCTCTCCTGATTGTGGTTGCAATCTCTTTCTCTATCATCTCAAAAGGAGGAATACCCTTCTCTCTGATGGCTGTGAGTGCAACGACAAAGAAATATTTGTTGTCAATAGATATTATCTGAGATACGTTTCCAACCTCTGCCTCATAAGCCCATCTGGTTATCTCTCTTGCATTGTTGTAGTTGGAGATACTCTTTGCCCCCTCTGCAATATTATTCGCCTGCAGTGGATAGAGATTCATTTGAGCAGTAAGCTCATTGAACTTTTCAATCTTACCGTCAGACTTGGAAGCTAACTCATTTGCCTGAGAGTAGAAGCTCTGGAAGGTCTCTTTGCTGGCAACGGCCGCCTTCTCAAGAACAGCTACCTGTACCTTTGTAACAGGTTTTGTCTTTTGAGATACCTTAAGGATATGAAGACCGTAGTTTGTCTCAACTGTGATCAGTTTGTTAATCGGTGAAACAAAACAGGTGTCAAAGCCGGGAATAAGAGTTGCTTGTGTTAGCCATCCCAGTTCGCCCGGTGTTACATTCGGGTTTTTGTCCAGTGAGTTTGCTGCAGCTATCTGTGAGAAATCTGCACCCTTCTCAATAAGCTGGATAAGGCTATCTGCAGATCTCTTTGCAACCGCTTTGTCCTGATTTGCAAGAAGAATATGATTTACAAAAACTGAGTCCGGAAGTTGTTTTGCAGATATAACTCTTGCAGAGCGGAAGATATCTCCCTCTTTGTAAGGCGCAAGTACCTCTCCAATCTTTGCTTTAAATGCGAAGCTGTCCAGAACCGGAGATTTTGCGGCAAGTTCGCCAGCTTTATAGTAATTTAGATCCAGAGGTTTATCTGAGTTTCTTACAAGAAATCCTCTGAGGTTAGTAGTTGTAGAGAACTCCTCCACAAGTTTCTGAATTTCGCTCTCTGCTGCGCTGATATCCACAGCCGATGGAACCACCTCAAGCACTACATACTCTAAATCTCTCCCGGCAGGTTGCTCAAGGTTATGTTTGTATTTTGCATAGTAATCTTTAGCCTCTTTCTTAGAGACCAGGATTGTTGTGTCATCGGCAAAACCGTAAGGCTGGATAATAAAAGAGACATCCGAGGTGATGTTGTTATCCTCAATTACTCTTCTCAGTTGAACAGGATTCTGAAAATTACTCTTGGAAAGAAGAGTAACATATTTGTTCACCATCTGGTCTACTACCATATTTTTCTCAAGATACTCCCAGTATGTTGCAAGATCACCGGTGTTGTCCTGTGGAATTGATTTGATAAACTGAATGAGAAGGTTTCTGTCAAACTGCCCGTCTGCTCCCAAAAAGCCCCTCTCACGAGAGAGAACCTGTGAAATAGATGAACCCTGGCTTAAATCAAAAAGCTCCTCCTCTCCAACTGCAATGCCTGCCTCCCCTATAGTCGGGATAAGAACATTGTCGCTCAGCAAGTCCTGCCACGCACTTTGGTTGACCATTTCGGAACCCTTTTCGTCAAGAGCTGCCGAACCTGTCATTAGTTGGTTTATCCGGGTAAAGTAGTCTACCCTTTTCTGAAAATCTTGATAAGATATGGCCTTACCATTCATCTCTCCAACATTGTATCTGGATGAGAACATGGATACAGCCGACTGTAGTGTGTCTGCGTCAACAATAAATGAAAGAAGTGCCACACCGATAATTACGGTGATAAAGACACCCATTTTAACGCGGATCTTCTCGAGAACTGCCATTTTATTTTTTTTTAATAGGTTATTTTCTTGTAAGGCGCGAAGATAGTAATTTTTTATTAATGATTTGTCTATTGCTCAACAATTCGAAGAACCACACTCTCCAGCCTGTTTGTGCTTGTTTTAAGAATAGTAAACTCCAGATTTCTGTATAATAGGGTCTCACCCTGAGAAGGAATATTCTCGTGAAAATAGGTTATGAAGCCACCCAGTGTTTCATAATCTTCATTCTCAGGTATGTCAAGATCGTAGGTTTTATTCAGATATTTGATTTCAAGCCGGGCAGAGAAGATGAATTCTTTGTCTGATATTACCTTTTCCACTAAATCTTCTTTATCCAGCTCGTCCGATATCTCTCCAAAAATCTCCTCAATTAGATCCTCCAGAGTAACAATCCCTGCTGTTCCTCCGTACTCATCATTGACAACTGCAATTGAGCGTTTATTCTTGATGAGTATGGTAAGCAGTTTTTGAGCCCCCATCTCCTCCGAAAAAAAATCAATCTTCCGGATAATATCCTTTATTGGTTTTCCTCCGGAAAAGAGATCCTTGGAGTGAACATAGCCGGTTATCTTATCTATACTCTCTCTGTAAACAATTATTCTGGAGTATTTTGAATCTGCAAAAAGAGTTAAGAGATCTTCCACAGATGCACTTTCACAGATTGCGCAGATTTCGGTCCGGGGAATCATACACTCTTTAACCTTGACCTCCGAGAAGTTGAGTACATTTTGAAAAATAACCATCTCGTTAGACTCCTCTCTTTCCGGAATATGGTTCTGAATCTCTCTCTTTATAAATGGCGACAGTAGTGTAAGTACCCCCTTTGCAAAGAAGATGAAGTGCTCTATTATGAAATGTGCGTTAACTGTGGCCACAGCCATAGGCAAGACCTTTGCGAGCAGAAGTACTGCAACAAAAGCAAGCGGTACTCCCCATAGAATATTATCAAAGATAAAAGCAAATGATACGCCGAATATTATTAGAAAGATATCTGTAGCCACCTTCAGCGAACTTATCAGCTCCCCCTCCCTCTCAAGCAGCTCCTCCGTAACTAATGCATAACTCTTCTCCTGCTTCTTATCTACCTCATAACGAAGTTTGTTGAAAGAGCCCAATGCCCTCTCAATGGCTGTAAATAGTGCCAGTAAGATTAGTGAAACCGAAGATATGACTATTTGAATCAACATATTTGTTAAAATTCTCTACTTTAATTGCGGTAAAAGCGGCCCGATAAAATTGGCAGTATCAATATAGGGAATTTCTGTGGAATCTCTCCTTACGATTGCATAGCTGTCAAATGGATTCTGAATGACTGCGTTTCTGGCCATCTCATCTGACTCCATTCCATAACCCTGCATAAAAAGATCTAGGGTTGTAATCTTTACCCAGGAGTGAGTGTAGATTCTTTTGGAGAGTCTGTTCCAAAAGAGGGTATCTGTCTCAATTCTATCTCCGTTTATATAGTTGTTTATTACTACATTCCCGTGAGCCTCCCAAATCTCCTCGTCCGGTTTTTTCACGTGCTTGGCATAGTTTGCCCTGATTCTGGTTTCTAGCAGCCCTTCGGGAGTGTATCCCTTCATTACAATTCCGGATGGAAACACATCATACGGAGCCTGATTATCTGTATATCTCTCCATTAACGGAGCATCTACGATATAGGCGGTTATCCCTTTTCTGTACTGCACAACCGTCATATTCTCGATCTTTTGAGTGGGGAGCTCCTCAGTTGCGGCAATATCGGAGAGAGGGATATCATCTTTACAAGATAAAAGAGCGGTAGCAACCACAAGAGTGACTGCTACCATATTCTTTACTCTATGAAAAGAGCCGGACTTCATATTGTTATTTGCGGGTTCTTACTGTTGTTACAGCACTCATTCCGTTGCAGTTAACTGTGTATGAAGAGCCGTCAATTATATTGTACATAAACGCCTCCTCTTGTGCAGGGAAGTATTGGCTGTAAGTGGAGATGTACCTGGTGGCCTCTTCTGCAATTGAAGGATCTGCATTTCTTGCTCTTATAAGATAATCTACGGCAACCCAGTATTTAGCCCTTACTTCAATCTCGTTTCCGGAGCATCTGAGCGAGCCCCAAACAAGGCCAATAATAAGGTTTGCTTTTCCGGCAACAGTAGGACTCTTTTGAATAGCCTGCTTTGCTGCTTCGGCAGCTTTACCTATATTCTCCATCTTACGCATATAGTAGTCAGAGAGTTCAAGGAGCAGAGCTGCATCCTGTTCGTCCGGAGTTGCATCGCTGTCAATAGCCTCCTGCAGCATCTTTATGGCAGTTGAGTGATCACCTTTTGCGCTACATAGTTTATAGAGGTAGTATGCAGATTGATAGTTAGGCTCCATTTTGTGAAGAGCCTGTACTGTCTTTAAGAAGAGTTCTTCATTTGTACACTCCAGGTCGCTAAGTAGTTTCACGATTGTGGTCACCAAAGCTTTATCATTCGGATTCGCCTCAAATCTTGGAGTGAAGAGTTCTACAATGTTTGCACAGCTTGCTACACCGCTGGTTGCAAAAAGGTTGTCGATATCCTTCTTCGCCGCATCTGCATCCTGGTGTTTTGCCACTACTTGTGCATCGATCATCTTTTCGATACGAGTGTATGTCTCCAACACCTTCTCTGTTGTAACTTTTTTTGCTTCATAAAGGCCGCTTACCTTTTGCATAGCTAGTACCAGAATTGATGGCTCAGTCTGGTCTCCTCCCAACTCCATCGCCTTCTCTATGGCAGAGAAGATCTTCTCGTCACTCTGTGTCAAATAGTGATCCATATCGTAAACCTTGAACTCTGATGCCATTTTTGCACTTCCCGGAAAATATTGTATTCTCAGGTCGTACATCATCAGTAGAGAGTCTATTAAAGCATTCTTTACCTTCGGATTATCCTTATTCTTCTCTATGAAATATTTGAAAAGCTTCTGTCCGTCCTGGTAAAGCCCCTGTCTAACCCCCGGAGGACAAAGACGGAACGCCTCTCTCCAAAGCGGAGCTGCCTCGGCATAGTTATCCTGTTTCATCCAGTCGTTGTAAAATGACAGATTCAATTTACACTCTTCGCTGGCACCTGCAAGAGCACCTTGGGCATAACCAAGAGTTGCAACCAACGAAAGAATGGTAGAAATTAGTAAAATGCGCACTTTTTTCATGATCTTAGAAATTATTATATTACCGGTAATTAATCGTATCTGTATTTAATAAACCATATGTCGTGGAGTGAAACGCTTATGTTAAACATCACATATCTTTCACGAATAATGTTGTTTTTAAGCGACCCGCGTTGTCCCATATCCATAGACAGCCCAACTCCGTTATAAAGTCTAAAGATTGGCAGAGTTGCTCCCAATGTTATTCCCATTGCACTAATCTGCTTATCTGCAACCTTCATATATGTGTTTTCGTAATAGGCCCCACCTCTGTATGTCACTCTTTTTGAGTAGTATCTGATATCGTATCTATTTGGTATAAACTCAAAACCAAGTTTGATTGAGTTGCTAACAGAGGGTGTGAAGCTCACTCCTGGTGTCTCTGAGAACTGCACCTTGCTCCAATCTTGTCTTGTGTAGTCCAGGGCAACCATCCATTTATCTTTTTTCCTTAAAGAGAATCCTACTCCCAATTCCGATGGAATCTCCATATGAGTATTCTCCTCTACATTATGGTAAATTGTATCCTTAAGTCCGCTTGCATTTGTTGCATATGCAAACTTTGTAAGATCTCCGGAGAGTTTTGACCCTGCAAGCCAGGTTGCTCCCATTGTAAAATTAACATCCTCTGCAAAATCCATCTTGTACTGCATACCCAGCTTGGCAGAGAGAGAGCTCACAACATAGTCCATTCCTGTGCTTATGCTTCTGTAACTCTGGTTTGTAGTAAAGATTATATTTGAGTTGCGATCGATTGTCCCAAAATAGTAGACCCCATCTGCTCCAATTGAGAAGTTTTTAAATACGCCTATTGAAGCTCCCAGGAAAGCTCTGTTTATTCCGCCTGTACCGAATCTTTGATATCGTATATCGCCCAACTCTGTTATAGTGGCAGGATCGCTCTCTGCCTCTTCAAATTTATAACCTACGCTGCTATATGGAGTCACCCCAAATGCAAAGGCAGATTTTTTGAAAAGAGGAAAACTCATTACCATATGGTGCATATTGAATACGTTATATGCAGATTTTGTTGATTGTCCGGAAATAAACAGATTTTTCTGATCCATTCCGAAATCCATCATAAAAGAGAGAGTGTCTCTCTCCGAATAGGCAGCGGGATTAAGTATGTTTATGAGACGATTGTCTCTTATACCTATGCCCGTACCCCCCATAGCTTTGTTAAAGGCTGTTCCGGCCCTGTTAATATCTCCTACGCCAAATACGGAGTATGGGGTAAATGTACCCAATGCATCGGTACTCTGTGCAGAGGCAAAAGCTCCTGTGAAAAAAATTGCTGCCGTTGCTGCAATGATCCTAATATTATTCCGATTTCGCATAATTCTCTGCTACGCGGGCTAAACCCATCAATACTAAATTGTAAACTACAAATATCGAACTTTTCAATTTTTCTGCAAAATAAATAGCATCTCCGCCTGTAAAAATATAAATATGGTTCGGATACTCTTTAATATAACCACTAACTTCAAAAATCAGACCTAAAACAACTCCCGACTCAATCGCCTCTTTTGTCGTACTACCCACATCAGCAATTTCCGACGGGTTGCCCAATAGCGGAAGTCGCTGAGTATAATCATTTAAAGCTCTAAATCTGCCTCTTAATCCAAGTGAAATATTTCCCCCTAAATATTCTCCTTTTCCTGAAACAAAATCAATTGTAAGGGCAGTGCCGAAATCAAAGATCATTACATCTCTCTCCGGGAAGATATGCCCAGCTGCAACTGCAGATAAAATCCTGTCACTTCCAAGGGTTTCGGGGCTTTTGTATCTGTTGATAACAGGTAGCTTCATTGAACTGTCTACCACTATCAATTTATTACATTCGCTCTCCAGCTCCTTAAAAAAAAGAGCACCTTCTCTCCTTACAGTCGATATCGCAATAACATCAATCTCTCTTCTCTTTGCAAGATTGGCTATAAACCCGTAAACATCCTCTCCGTCATACCGTATAATCTCCTCAAGTAAACCCCCTTTGGCATAAGAGGCTTTTACGGAACTATTGCCTATATCTATCAACAGATTTATCACAATCGGCAAAGATAAAAAAAATTACAACTTCATCTCTAAAAATATATTGTAGGCCTGCTCTACGCTCAACACATTATCTACCGTTATATATAGCTTCTCTTTCTGCTCTTTCACCCTGAACCTCTTATGCTGTTTTTGAAGGAACTGTAAAATTGAGGCAAATTTAGCCGACGAATAGTACACGGAGAGTTGGTTACTTACAAAATATGCGATAAGGATTCCGTTTTTCAGGATTATCTTTTCGAAGCCCAACTCAATGGCGAGCCATCTTAATTTCACAATAAAGGTGAGCTGTCTCGCCTCCTCGGGCAGCGGCCCAAATCTGTCCTGCATCTCATCTGTAAACCGTTGAAGCTCCTTTGCATCTTTGATCGCATCCAACTCTTTATATAGCCTTATCTTCTCTGCAGTAATATTTATATAGCTGTCCGGTATAAGAATCTCCAGATCGGTATCTATAGAGCAGTCGTTTATATATATAATCTCCTCTCTCTTTACCCCTGCTCTGAATCTGCCTGCACCCCCACCCTCTTCATCTTTACTCTCATTAGTGCCGGCAAGCTCTCTCTCTTCCCTTATCTCTGTAAAGGCCTCTGCCAAAATACGCTGGTAGGTTTCAAATCCCATCTCTGCTATAAACCCGCTCTGCTCTGCCCCCAGCATATTCCCTGCTCCCCTTATGTCCAGGTCCTGCATCGCTATATTGAACCCACTCCCCAGGTCGGAGAAGGTCTCTATTGCCCGTATTCTTCTCCTGGCCTCGTCTGTGAGGGATGAGACAGATGGTATTATCAGGTAACAGAATGCCTTCACATTAGACCTCCCTACCCGGCCTCTTAACTGGTGCAGGTCACTCAACCCAAAATTCTGCGCCTGATTAATTATTATTGTGTTGGCATTTGGTATATCTATTCCGTTCTCAACAATGGTTGTGGCAATCATCACATCGTAATCTCCCATCATAAAATCGAGAACCGTTTTCTCAAGTTTTGCCGGCTCCATCTTTCCGTGACCTATGCAGCTCTTCACTCCGGGGCACAATCTTCTTACAATCTCCTCTACCGAGCGAATATCCTCAACCCTGTTGTGCACAAAGAACACCTGGCCTCCGCGCTCCATCTCATAATTGATTGCATCCCTTATTATCTCTTCGTTAAAATCTATCACCTCTGTCTGGACAGGTAGTCTGTTTGGCGGGGGGGTGTTAATGATTGAGAGGTCACGAGCTCCCAGCAGGGAAAACTGAAGGGTTCTGGGGATAGGTGTTGCAGTAAGGGTGAGAGTATCTACATTCAGCTTTAGTTGCCTGAGACGCTCTTTGGCAGATACTCCAAACTTTTGCTCTTCATCTATAATAAGGAGTCCAAGATCTTTGAATTTAATCTCCTTGTTAAGCAGCCTGTGAGTTCCTATTATAATATCTGTTTTTCCGCTCTCAATAGATTCCGATGTCTCTTTAATCTCGCCGGCAGTTTTGAGACGACTAATATATGATACATTGCAGGGAAAATCTTTTAACCTGGCTGTGAATGTCTTATAGTGTTGCAGAGCAAGAATTGTTGTAGGCACAAGAACTGCCACCTGTTTACTGTCGGCCACAGCTTTAAATGCGGCGCGAATTGCAAGCTCTGTCTTCCCGAATCCGACATCTCCGCAAACCAGTCTGTCCATCGGGAATTCCATCTCCATATCCTCTTTGATTGCGCTGGTCGCCTTAATCTGGTCCGGTGTATCCTCATAAATGAATGATGCCTCCAGTTCGTTCTGCATAAATGTGTCTCCGGAGAAGGCAAAGCCTCTTGCATCTCTTCTTTTTGAATAGAGCTCTATAAGGTCTCTGGCAATATCCTTGACCTTAGATTTAGTTTGTGTCTTGAGTTTTTGCCAGGCACCTGTGCCAAGTTTGTAAATTTTAGGGGGTTGAGAATCCTTGGATTTATACCTGGCTATCCTGTGAAGGCCGTGTATGGAAACAAAGATTACATCCCCGTCTTTATAGATCAGTTTAACTGCTTCCTGCTGTCTTCCTGCTGTTTGTGTCTTGACTAATCCTCCGAACTGCCCCACCCCGTGATCTATATGGACAATGTAGTCCCCTATCTCAAAAGAGTTTATCTCGTTAATGGTAAGCCGCTCACTCTTCTCTACGGTCCTGTGAGGTTTAACTCTGTGGTATCGCTCAAAGATCTGGTGGTCTGTATAGAGGCATATTTTTGCATTATGGTCAATAAATCCCTCGTGAATAGATATCTTCTCTGCATCAAAATGGGTGTGTCCCACTCCCTCCAGGGATGAAAAAATTGAGCTTATCCTTTCGGTCTGGTTAGGATTTTCACTAAGAATAGAGACCTCATACCCCTGTGATATCTTTTGTGAGATATCCTTAGCCAACAGTTCAAAATTCTTGTTGAAAACGGGCTGAGGGGTAGTGTGAAATAGTACTCTCTTCTCCTTTTCAAACTCTCTTGAGACCGGTGCAAAGAGAGCCTTTTTATGGCTCTCCAAAACAGTGTTCAACTCTTTTGATCCGAATAATATCTCATCCTCTCTTTTATGCTCCTCAATGAGCTTTATTTGTGATCTAAAATACTGCTCATCTGTTATCCACAATGTAGCTTTTCCCTGTGCAAAGGAGAAGATGCTCTCCTGCTCTATTTGAGGCGTTTCGTATATGTCCGGAAAGATCTCTACGCTCTCTCTCTCCTCCAGTGAGCGTTGGCTATCAATATCAAAGACCTTAATCTTCTCTACCGTATCTCCAAAGAAGTCAAGCCTCCAGGGTCTGTTATCTGAGTAGGAGAATAGATCTATCAAACCTCCCCTTAAAGCAAACTGCCCCGGCTCAGATACAAAATCTACCCTTTCAAATGAGTAGGCAAGCAGAGTCTCTCGTACAAAATCGTGTGAGAGGGTATCTCCCCGCGATATCTTCAGAATACTCGAGTTAAGTGCTTTTTTGTTTATCACCAGCTCTGTAATCGAGTGTGGGTAACCGACTAAAACTATACTTTTAAACTTTGAGTTGCCCTCTGCATACTCTTTTACCGCATTTATTGCTGCTGTTCTCTGTACCTGATGAGAAGAGTCTTTATTAATGCTCTTGTGAGAATAATTTTTTGATGGCGGAAAGAAGAAAACTCTATCTTTATCAATGAGTTTATATAGATCTCCACTACAATATACAGCATCCTCCCTGTTGTTAAGGAGAATTAAATGTATACCTTTAACTGCTGCTGCCGAAATTGCAAACGCTTTTGCCGATGAGTAGAGACCCTCTATTACAACACACCTCTCTGCACTATTCTCTGCCCAACTAACAAGCTCTTTAACAGGCTCCTGGCGGATAAATCTATCTTCTGAAATTGTATGACTCATAATTTGGATGCAAAGATAGGTTATTAACCACTTTCTGTTAATAAATATTGATAATTATTTTTTTAAATATTGTGGATTTTATTATATGAATATTGCTTCGGTTTATCCAAATTTTTCTGACCCATTTTTTCACCAAGATATCGAACAATTATCAACAAGCGGCCAATGTTAATTACTCAACGCTAACTTTATCAACAGAGGTTAATAAACTTGGTTAATTATTTATAATAACTTCTTTTTTAAATCTTTAGTTAACTATTAAATTGTGGAAAAAGTTGTTAATAGCTGTTAATAATTATAGAATTCGGTTAATATCTTTACTTATAAACATATGAACAAACCATAATAAAAACAAAATAAAGTATTAAAATTTAGAATATATTTGTAAATATTATAACTGTTAAAAACTATGGTTAATTTCGATCCCAGACAAGAGAGGGAGAATAAAGATAGAGATTTTGAGGGACAAATCCGGCCAAGAGATTTTTCTGAATTCTCGGGACAGGATAAGATTATCGAAAATCTTAAAATCTTTGTCAAGGCTGCTATGATGAGAGGAGAAGCTTTGGACCACGTTCTTTTTCACGGGCCTCCGGGGTTAGGTAAAACAACTCTTGCTCATATAGTTGCAAACGAACTTGGGGTTGACTTAAAAATTACATCAGGTCCGGTTCTGGATAAACCGGGCGATCTTGCAGGTTTGTTAACAGGTTTGGAGAAGGGAGATGTTCTCTTTATTGACGAGATTCACCGTCTCTCCCCGGTTGTTGAGGAGTATCTATACTCTGCAATGGAGGATTTTACCATAGATTTGATGATAGACAAGGGACCGGGAGCAAGGTCTGTACAAATCTCATTAAATCCGTTTACTCTGGTTGGAGCCACAACGCGTAGCGGTCTTCTTACCTCTCCACTTAGGGCACGATTCGGAATTCAATCACATCTTGAGTATTACGACTCATCTGTACTTTTAGAGATTATCAAAAGAAGCTCTGCAATTCTAAATATCCCGATTGAAGATAATGCAGCGATGGAGATCTCCAGAAGAAGCAGGGGTACACCCAGGATTGCAAATTCTCTTCTGAGACGGGTAAGAGATTTTGCCCAAGTTAAGGGAACAGGCGTAATTGATTTGAATATAACTCTTTATGCACTAGATGCTCTCAATATCGACAAACGAGGGCTGGACTCTATGGATAATAAGATTCTATCTACAATAATTCATAAATTTAAAGGAGGCCCCGTAGGTGTGGCAACAATTGCAACTGCGGTAAGTGAAGATATTGGAACTATCGAGGAGGTTTACGAACCATTTCTCATAAAAGAGGGTTTTATACAGAGAACGCCAAGGGGAAGAGAGGTAACAGAGTTGGCCTACAAACATCTTGGAATTATAAAAGAGAATATTTCCGGTCCAACTATCTTCTAACAGTTTTCTTGTAATTTGCATTTAATTTCGTAATTTTAAACGATAAGCATATTTAAATATTTAAAAATGAAAAGATTATACATTACAATACTTGTAACATTTATATCGGTTTTTTTCTATAACCATCTTTTAAGTTGCACATCTGCAATAATAACAGGTAAGATAACTGCCGACGGAAGACCAATTCTCTGGAAGCACAGAGATACCGGCGAAGAGAACAACAGGATAGAGTACTTCAAAGGGGAGAAATATAACTTCCTTGCACTGGTAAACAGCCCGGATAAAGGTGGGGTTGTGTGGATAGGAACAAACAGTTCCGGCTTTTCAATAATGAATACTGCCTCCTATAACCTGAAAGATGATGACATTAAGGATATGGATATGGAGGGAGAGTTAATGTATAAAGCTCTTGCTGTTTGTAAAAATCTTTCGGATTTCGAGGAGTTTCTCAATAAACTTCCCCGTCCTATGAGGGTAGAGGCCAATTTCGGAGTTATAGACGCCGAGGGAGGAGCAGCATATTATGAGACAAACAATACCAGATTTGTAAAGGTAGATGCGAATGACCAGAAGAACGCTCCACAAGGATATCTTATTTATACTAACTTCTCATATACAGGCCGTTTTAATGAGGGTATGGGATATATCAGGCATCAGACAGCAACAGAAATTTTCTCGAAAGCATCTCCATTGTGTTCAATTACACCTCACTGGATCTTTAATAACCTCTCTCGCTCATATTACCACTCACTTCAAGGAATAGACCTCCTTAAGCCGGAGCACTCACCGGAGAGAAATGGAGGATGGGTTGTAGATCAGGACTATATTCCAAGAAAATCTTCAACTGCATCTGTAGCTATTCAGGGGGTAAAACCGGGTGAAAATCCAGAGATGTCAATTATGTGGACAATACTTGGTTACCCCGCTGCCGGTGTTGCTATACCACTATGGGTTAAAGCAGAGGAGAGACAACCGATGGTAGTTATGAAATCAAAGAGTAGCGAAAACGCATTTGCGTGCGATAAAGCAGTTGATCTAAAGCATAAAACATTCTCAATAAAGAGGGGTAATGGTTCAAAATATATGAATTTCAACCTTATCTACAATAGTAGCCGCACCGGATATATGCAAGAACTCTCCGGAACAGAAAGTTATATCGAATCTCTTTTCCGCGAGCCAATAGAACGATGGAGAAGAGAGGGTATAAACCAGAAAGAGCTTCAGGATCTTTATGCAGATGTAGACGAAGCTATTACCGGGGCCTATCTCTCCCTCTCCGTAAAAAAATAGTTGCCGTCCTAAGTGGGCGACAACCAATCTTTTCTACTCTTCGATTCTAAGATCCTGCAGCGAGAGTATGTGACCGTCGTTTGTGTCGCTCGCCACCAATCTTATCGCTTTTACCGCCTTTTGAGGATATATAACAACCTTACCTCTAATAAAATCGCCACCCCTAATATAATTAGTTCCGTCGTAACTATACTCTGCATACCCCTCTGTTATACCGTAAAAGGAGATGTTTGGAATTCCGGTCTCAATGGTTACCCTTTTAGTTTTTACAGGCTCTTCAAACAGGTATATAATATAATCTCCTGCAACAATTTGCTTTTCGCTCCTAAAGTATGTCTCAAATTTATAGTCGACCAGGTTTTTTACAGGGAATTTTGGATTCTCTGCCATTGATGTTATTATGGTAGTAACCGGTTTCAGATATTTATAATCTGCATTTTCCGGTTTTACAACCAAGCTTCTAAGCTCATCTTTGTAGAATGTTGCAAATCTAAATTTTTGTGCTTTATCGGTAATAATCTCTCCTCTGTATACAGGAGAGTGTATTGTAGGATTGGACTCATCTGTTGTGTATCTTACTACAGCCCAAGAATATGGAAGATGAACTTTAACGGCACCCTCCTCAAACTTTACTACCGGAGGTGGAACCCTAAATGCTATACCCATCTGGTACATCCTCTCAAAGTGAGAAGAGACCATTCTGTTATTGAATTCACTCCACTCCTTAAGCTCCGTGTTTGTCCATCCAACCTCTGCAATTGCAGCAAGGCGTGGATATGTTTGATAATCTATAAACCTTGGAGGCCATCCCAGAAGCTCTGTCCAGAGCGCTCCCTGAACCCCTACAATGAGACCGGCCTGTTCGTTGCTTAGCTTTGCTGTACCTATAGGGTCCAGTGAGTAGCTCTTCTCAAGAGTTACAATTCCGGCCCAGTTATGACCCCTGTCGTTTTGCGATTGCTTCATATCAAAATAGCAGTACTCCCCCGGCATCATTATGGTGGGCTGTCCTTTGGTAACAGATTCGATACCTTTGGCGATACTTCTCCAGGCGTATACACGGCTGTTTGGATTTAGTTTACCACCCTCCAGAATCTCATCCCACCCGGACATATCCTTACCCTGTTTCTCTAAAATTGCCTCCATTCTGCGAACAAAGTAGTTAAGAAGCTCATCGTGCTCCTTCATCCCCTCTTTTTTCATCAGATCCTGGCAATGAGGGCAGTTATCCCAGGAGGTGTAGTTTACCTCATCTCCACCAATATGAAAATTCTTGGAAGGGAAGAGCTTAACCATCTCTTTTATTATATTCTCAAGCATATGGAAGTTGGCCTCTTTCCCTACGCACCAGACATTCTGCCCCACACCCTGTACGCTCAATCCTGTATCATTTCCGTCACAGGCAACATTCGGGTAGGATGCGGTAACAGCCTTGCTGTGTCCTGGAAGGTCTATCTCCGGAATAACCTCAATGTGTCGCTTTGCTGCATAGGCAACGATATCCTTTATCTGCTCCTGTGTATAGAAACCGCCGTATCTGGTTTTACCGGAACCGAACGCTGCAGAGAGAACCTCTCCGGGACCTCTCCACGCACCTTTGCTTGTTAGCAGAGGATATTTTTTTATCTCTACTCTCCAGCCATTGTCGTCGGTGAGGTGCCAGTGAAATTTATTGATCTTGTGGTAGGCCATCCAATCTATATATTTTTTTACGGTGGCCGCGTCAAAAAAAGTGCGGGAGACATCCAGCATCATCCCTCTGTAACCAAACCGGGGGCTGTCCTCTATTCTTACGGCAGCAACACTCCAATCTTCGTGACCGGAGGCTCTTCCGGAGTAGACAACGGCAGGCATAAGTTGGAGGAGTGATTGAATACCGTAGAATATACCGGCACCATCTGCTGCTTTTATTGTAATTCCTTTGACAGATATATCCAGAATATACCCCTCTTTTGGCAATCCGCTCTCTTTGCCGGTATCTATACCATACTGTTCTGATAGATCCAGAATAATGTAATTATCTGCAGGCTTCTCTTTTACTGTATTAAAAGTAAACCCGGTAGCAGGTACAAGAAGAGCTTTAAGATACTCTAAGTTAGAGGGGCTCTTTTCGTTTGAGAATAGAGTTGTGTTATTGTCAAATTTAAACCTCCCCTCCCCTGTCTCTACCTTGTTTGGTTTTGGAATAACCGAAACCTGGGCTGCGGCCGAGAGAGCTAAAGATGTTGCAAATATTAGACTCAATAATCTTTTCATAGCCGTCTTTTTTATATCAAATAGTAATATTGTATGTTTCAAATATAGAGTATTATCTCATATGACAAAGATAATAAAAAAGCAAAAGGAGTTCTGTAGTTTGGAATCTGACTTAAAATAGGTAATTTTGAGCTCTCAAAAAATGTTAAAAAATGTCCGAAAAACTTAATTCTAAGATTCCTGAGGGCCCTTTGTCCGAGAAGTGGACCAGGCATAAGAGTCAGATTCGAGTGGTTAGCCCGGCTAATAAAAGAAAACTTGATATTATTGTGGTAGGAACAGGTTTGGGAGGGGCTTCGGCTGCTGCTGCACTGGGTGAATTGGGCTACAATGTTAAGGTTTTTTGTATAAGCGACTCACCAAGGAGAGCTCACTCAATTGCTGCCCAGGGGGGGATAAATGCTGCTAAAAATTACCCAAATGATAACGACTCTGTCCATCGTCTCTTCTACGACACAATAAAGGGGGGCGACTACAGAAGCCGGGAGGGAAATGTCTACCGTCTTGCAGAGGTGAGTAACCTTATTATAGATCAGTGTGTTGCACAGGGGGTTCCATTTGCGAGAGAGTACGGGGGGTTGCTTGACAATCGCTCGTTTGGTGGCTCTCAAGTAAGCAGAACATTTTATGCAAGAGGCCAGACCGGTCAACAGCTACTGCTTGGAGCGTACGGGGCATTAAATCGTCAGATAAATCTGGGAAGTGTACAGTCGTTCACCAGAAGGGAGATGTTGGATGTAGTACTGATTGATGGTGAGGCCAGGGGAATAATTGTTAGAAATCTTGTTACCGGAGAGATTGAGCGTTACGGTGCACACGCAGTTGTCATTGCTACAGGTGGTTATGGAAATGTCTTCTTTCTCTCTACTAATGCAATGAATAGCAATGCATCATCTATCTGGCAATGTTATAAAAAGGGAGCCTTCTTTGGGAATCCATCATTTGCTCAAATTCACCCAACCTGTATTCCGGTTCACGGAGAGCAGCAGTCTAAACTCACTCTTATGAGCGAATCACTCCGTAATGATGGCAGGATTTGGGTTCCAAAGAGAAAAGAGGATGTTGAGAAGCTGCGGGAGAAAAAAATATTGGCATCTCAAATAGCGGAGGAGGATAGAGATTATTATCTGGAGAGAAGATACCCTGCTTTCGGTAACTTGGTCCCACGGGACGTGGCATCCAGAGCGGCAAAAGAGAGATGTGACGCAGGATATGGTGTTAACGAGACCGGGCTGGCTGTCTTTCTGGATTTCAAAACTTCCATAGAGAGATTGGGTAAAAAGGTGATTGAAGAGAGGTATGGAAATCTGTTTCAGATGTATGAGAAGATAACAGATGTCAACCCTTACCAGGAGCCGATGATGATCTACCCGGCAATTCACTATACAATGGGAGGTCTTTGGGTAGACTACAATCTGCAAACAACAATACCGGGTCTTTATGCAATAGGTGAGGCAAATTTTAGCGATCACGGAGGTAACAGGCTTGGTGCATCTGCTCTTATGCAGGGGCTTGCCGATGGATATTTTATCCTACCTTATACAATAGGAGACTCTCTGGCCGGAAAGATTCAGGCGCCAAAAACAGATGTTAACCACCCGGCTTTTGAAGAGGCGGAGAGAGCCATAAAAGATAAAATAGATAGACTTCTATCAATAAAAGGAAGAGAGAGTGTAGATTACTTCCATAAAAAACTGGGTCACATAATGTGGGACTATGTTGGAATGGCACGAAATGAAAAGGGTATTGAAAAAGCAATCACAGAGATAAAGGCTCTCAAGGATGAGTTTTGGAAAAACCTATATATTCCGGGAGAGAACCGGGAGCTAAATCAAGAACTTGAGAAGGCCACAAGGGTTGCAGATTTTCTGGAGCTGGGAGAGTTAATGGCTATGGATGCGCTTATGAGAAAAGAGTCCTGCGGAGGTCATTTCCGTGAAGAGATGCAGACAGAGGATGGTGAAACCAAAAGGGATGACCAGAACTTTATGTATGTCGGATGCTGGGAGTATGCAGGCAAAGAGGCAGGCAATATTGTTCATAAAGAGCCTCTTAAATATGAATTTGTGAAGATAGCCACAAGAAATTACAAAGATTAATCATTGATTAGATATGGACTTTACACTAAAAGTTTGGCGTCAGAAAAGCGCAAAGGAGAAGGGCTCTTTCCATACATATCAGATAAAAGATATCTCGCCGGATACCTCTTTTCTGGAGATGTTGGATATTCTAAACGATCAGTTAACCCGTAAAGGTATCGATAGCGTTGCTGTAGAGAAGGGGTGTAAAAGTGATGGGCCGGTAACTTTTGACCACGATTGCAGGGAGGGAATTTGCGGGATGTGTTCACTATACATAAACGGTAGGGCTCACGGTCCGGATAATGAGATTACAACCTGCCAGCTTCATATGCGTAAATTCAAAGATGGTCAAACGATTACAATTGAACCTTGGCGCTCTGCCGGGATGCCTGTAATTAAAGATCTCATTGTAGACAGAAACGCACTTGATAAAATTCTTCAAGCGGGTGGATATGTATCGGTAAATACCGGGGGAGTTCCCGACGCCAATACAATACCAATTCCAAGAGATTATGCAGAGGAGAGTATGGATGCTGCAGCCTGCGTGGGGTGTGGCGCATGTATTGCAACTTGCAAAAACGGATCTGCAATGCTCTTTGTTTCGGCAAGGGTCAGCTCTTTGGCTCTGCTTCCTCAGGGTAGGGTAGAGGCTGCACGAAGAGTGAAGGCAATGGTTGCAAAGATGGATGAACTGGGCTTTGGTGCCTGCACAAATACAAGAGCGTGTGAAATGGAGTGCCCGAAAAGCATCTCAGTATCACACATTGCTCGTATGAATCGGGAGTTTCTGCTTGCAAAAATTAAAGACTAATTATTTTAACTAAATAGAATAAACCTCCAGGTTAGTTTACTTTCTTCCAAGTTAGTTTACTTTCTTATAGGAGCCCACGCCGTGAAATGTCTCTATGAGGCGATCGTAAGTAGAGGGTGAGTCATCCTGATCTGTAAGGAAGGTGTAGAGAATCATCATAAGATAGTCTCTGTCGTAGTAAAGTTCTAGCCTTAAATTATCTGATGCTCCACTGATTCCGGCAGGAAAGAGAGGATTGGTAATTGCAAAATAGGCGTTTTCCTGGACATATGTCCCGTGTATTGGTAGAGGAACATCGTTGTAGTTGAACTCTGTGAGGTTAGGGACCTTAAAGACAATGCTTTGAGGCTTCATAAGCTCCTGTTTAATTTTATTTATGTTGGCAGCAAGAAACTTTACAGTCTCAGGGAACTCGTTTGCAACTACAGGGCTATAAACAATTCTCACAATAACAGCAGCAGTATCAAGCTCCCAGGTGCCTGTAAGCACAATCGGTTGTAACTCTTTGTTACAGCTTGAGATAGAGATTGCAAGCAGCAGTACAGAGAGGAGAGAGAGAACTTTGTTAATTTTCATCGTTAATTTTTTTTAAGGATTACAAAACGGATAGTCTTGTTTAGGTGAGACAAAAGTATAAAAATTACCTTTAAATCTATTAGATTTGTACAAAATATAGCACAATGGAATATTTCTCAACAATTAACGGTTTGCCCATTCACATTTCAGATAGCAAAGAGGGGGAGAGCTGCATTGTTCTGCTTCACGGATATTTGGAGACACTCTATATATGGGAGAACTTTACCTCTCTATTATCCAAGAAAATGAGGGTAATATCTATTGATATCCCGGGACACGGGCTCTCTGGTTCTAAAGAGGTAAACACAATGGAGTATTGTGGAGATGTAGTAAATGCTCTGCTGGAGAGTCTTAAAATAGAAAAGGCCTTTATTTTGGGACACTCTATGGGTGGTTATGTTGCACTAGAGGCGATAAAAAAATATCCGGATAGGTTTAGTGCTCTTATTATGATGCACTCATCTCCATTTGCAGACTCTCCGGAAAAAATTGAGGAGAGAAAAAGGGAGATTATGTTAATTAGACAGAATAAACTTCTAAATATTGCGAAGCTCTCCGTTCCAAAAATGTTTGCAAAACAGAATGTTAGCTTAAAAGAAGAGAAGATTTTTGAGATCATTGAGATTGCAGAGATTCACGAACCGGAGGGAGTAGTTGCCGTTGTTGAGGGAATGATGCAGAGGGTAGATAATACAGAGTTCCTGAAAATGACTAAAACACCCGTTCTTTATATCTTTGGAAAGTATGACAACTACATACCTATCCAGGCAGCATTGACCTTCCTGGAGAGCCTTAAAGAGCCTCACTATCTGATGCTGGAAAACTCTGGACATATAGGCTTTGAGGAGGAGACCCAGTTGTGTTTTGACAAGATAGTAGATTTTATCCTCTACTGTAAGCAATAGTTTTTTACATCCATCATCAAGATAGAGAATTTTAATATATTGATTAATATGAAATACAACTCTTTAACCTATGTCTGCCTCCTGTTTTTTGCTGCTCAGATCTTTGAGATTAACCCACTACCTGCTCAGAGCAGAATGAGGGATTACGGAGTAGAAACAGGTATTTTTAAACCGGGGAAGAATAACGCAATCACAGATGTTGCTGGTATAAAGGTTGGCCATAAAACCATTATTAACGGAGAGGATATAAGAACAGGCGTAACTGCAATAATACCTCACGAAGCTAATCTGTTTAAACTTAAAACTCCCGCTGCAATATATGTCGGGAATGGCTTCGGGAAGCTTGCAGGGTATACGCAGGTTAAAGAGCTTGGAAACATAGAGACTCCTATTATTCTCACGAACACACTAAGTGTAGCACCCGCACTGGAAGCCCTGATAACCTATACCTTGGCTCAGGAGGGCTCCTCCGGAATCGGATCTGTAAATGGTGTAGTTGGGGAGACCAACGATGGAGGTCTCAACAACATCAGAGCGAGAGCTATTAAACAGGAGGATGTTCTGGATGCCATTGCAAATGCAACTTCCGGCCCTGTAGAGGAGGGGGGGGTCGGCGCCGGAACAGGTACAATCTGTTTTGGCTTTAAGGGAGGAATAGGAACCTCTTCCAGAGTTCTTCCGGAATCTCTCGGGGGATATACTGTTGGAGTGTTAGTGCAGACAAATTTTGGAGGAGTCCTCGAGATAGCTGGTGTTCAGGTTGGGAGATTACTCGGCAAATACGACTTTAAGCGGGATGTAGATAAATATGCAGACGGCTCTTGTATGATTGTAGTTGTAACCGATGCGCCGGTTACCTCGCGAAATCTTGAGAGGATAGCAAAAAGAGCTATGATGGGCCTGGCAAAAACCGGAGGAATTGCATCAAACGGGAGTGGAGACTATGTGATAGCGATCTCTGTTGCCAAGGAGAATCTCATAGATGAGACTACAAAGCTCTATAATCCTGTTGAGATTCACAACCATTCAATCTCTTCAATCTTTTTGGCAACCATTGAAGCCACAGAAGAGGCAATAATAAACTCACTTTTTGCTGCAAAAACTACCAAAGGGTTTAACGGTAGGGTAGTAGAGGAGCTACCTAAAGAGCAGGTGGTAAAAGCAATTTTAAAGAGTAAGAGGTAGTGTTACCACAGAAAATTGTTGAACGGATATCTACCGGAATGAATCTCTGCGACCATTTTGTAAAGGTCGTTTCGTAATTTATCCAGGTTTCTCTTCTCTTTTGCAGATATAAATATGCAGGGTGCGTGCTCTTTGTTCATCCAGCTGCTTTTAAGCTCCTCCAAACTAATGTTTTCTGCGCTTTTTTGCTTAAAATCAAATTCATCCAAAGGGACATAATTATAGGCATCTATTTTATTAAAGACCAGAAACACCGGTTTGTCTTTTGCACCGATCTCCAACAGAGTCTCCTCAACAACTTTTATCTGCTCCTCAAAGTTAGGATGTGATATATCTACAACGTGCATAAGAATATCTGACTCCCGTACTTCGTCAAGGGTACTCTTAAATGACTCTACCAACTGGTGAGGAAGCTTACGAATAAAACCAACAGTGTCGCTCAATAAAAACGGAACATTTTCAATTACCACTTTTCTGACAGTGGTATCCAAAGTGGCAAATAACTTATCCTCTGCAAAGACCTCACTTTTGGCCAGCAGATTCATAATGGTACTCTTTCCCACATTAGTATAGCCTACCAAAGAAATTCTTACCATACTCCCCCTATTTCCTCTCTGTGATGACATCTGTTTGTCTATCTTCTTTAGCTGCTCTTTTAGCCTGCTAATCTTATCCAGGATTATTCGGCGGTCAGTCTCAATTTGGCTCTCTCCCGGACCTCTCATTCCTATACCACCTCTCTGCCTCTCCAAGTGAGTCCACATTCTGGTAAGTCTAGGCAGAAGATATTGATATTGTGCAAGTTCAACCTGAGTCTTTGCGTATGCACTCTTTGCCCTGTGAGCAAAAATATCCAGAATAAGATTTGTTCTGTCAAGGATTCTACACTCTAATTCACGCTCTAGATTGCGAAGTTGTGATGGTGTAAGTTCATCGTCAAAAATCACAAGCTTAATCTCATTCTCATTGATAAAGCTTTTAATCTCTGCAAGTTTGCCGCTCCCTATATATGTCTTTGGATTGGGTTTATCTAAATTTTGGGTAAAAATCTTTTGAGAAGCTGCTCCGGCAGTCTCTGCAAGAAATTCAAGTTCTTTTAGATACTCTTTGGTCTTTTGACTATCGTCATTTGGTAAAGAGACTCCAACTAGTACTGTTTTTTCCATCTGTTTTATACAAAAAAGACTGCTTCTTTCGAGGCAGCCTTTATAAATTACATTTTAAAGATCATTATCTAAGCTGGAAAATCACAGGGAATACATAAACAACCCTAACAGGTTTGTTTCTCTGTCTTCCCGGAGTCCATTTTGGAGAAGATGATACTACGCGTACTGCCTCTTTGTCAAGTGATGGGTCTACACCCCTTACCACTTTTACATCAGAAACACTACCATCTGTGTTAACACGGAACTGGAGAATTACTCTACCCTGAACGCTATTCTCTTTAGCGATCTCCGGATATACAAGTCTCTCTGCAACCCATCTGGTGAATGAATTCTCGTCACCACCCTGAAATTTAGGTTTGTCCTCTACCATCATAAATGGCAACTCCTCCTCTTCAACAACCTCTTCTTTCTTTCCCTGAACATACTCTTTAATCTCAACACCAAGATTTTTGTCATCTTCTGTATTAATCATAAGGTCTGTAGTGATCTTCATATCGTCGTCCACGATAATAATTTCGTCTGATACAACTGGAATTTTAGGCATATCCGGCGGAGGGGGCGGAGTTTCGTTGGTAATAGGAATCATCTCATCTTCAATCATAGCAGCATTAGAATCTCCAAGCTCTGATAAACTTTTCTCATAGGTTTTATATTCAAAACCAGCCAGAACTAATAACAGTGCCAGAATTAGTCCAACCTCTCTTAACAAGACTTTTTTGTTCTCGAGATCTGCCTTAGGTGTTTTTTTAACTTCCATAACTAAGCGAATGTTCAGATTTAAATTTGGATTGTAAATTTACAAACAAATAATTATTTAACAAAAGATATTGTTAATAAACTTTTGTAAAATAAGGTTAAATTACTCAATAAGAACGAGATAGATTTATTTTAAATTGTTAAAAACTCGTGGAGCATATCGGAGTCGAACCGATGACCTCTTGCATGCCATGCAAGCGCTCTAGCCAACTGAGCTAATACCCCTTTAAAATTTGGCTCCGCAAAGATGCGAATTATTTTTAATTTCAAATAAGGTTTATTTCAAAAAGAACATTATTTGTGGCTCTTACAGAGTCTGCGCTTCTCTTGAAAAGAGCTTTCTCCTCTTCGTTGAGTTTAAACTCGATCACCTTTTCCCACCCCTTATTTCCAATCATTACCGGAACTCCGATGCAGATATCTTTTTGACCATATTCGCCTTCGAGATAAACGCAACAAGGGTAAACTCTTTTCTCGTTGAGGATTATTGCCTTAACCAGTACCGCTGCTGCCGCTCCCGGTGCATACCAGGCAGATGTGCCTAGCAGTCTGGTGAGTGTCGCACCTCCTACCATTGTATCTGCAATAACTTTGCCAAGCTTCTCTTCTGATAAAAGTTCTGTTACCGGAATCCCTTTATAACTTGCAAATCGGGCAAGCGGAATCATTGTTGTATCGCCGTGACCGCCAATAACCATACCCTCAATATCACTGGAAGGAACATCAAGAGCATCGCTAAGATAATCTGTAAACCTACTTCCGTCAAGAATCCCACCCATTCCAATTATACGATTCTTTGGAAGAGATGTTTTTTTAAAAGTAAGATATGTCATTGTATCCATTGGATTGGATATAATAACCAGGATAGCATTTGGAGAGTATTTAAGGGATTGATCTATAACATCAGAGACAATTTTAGCATTTGTTTCAATCAGCTCTTCCCTGGTCATCCCTGGTTTACGAGGAATTCCGGAGGTGATAACAATAACATCAGAATTTGCAGTAGCTGCATAATCGTTAGTTACACCGGTAACCTTAGTGAAGTACCGATATAATTTAGCTGTTTGCATCATATCTTTTGCCTTGCCCTCTGCAAGACCCTCTTTAATATCCAGCAAAACAAGTTCAGATGCAAACTGCATATTAGCTATAGCATTTGTGCAAGTTGCTCCAACATTTCCCGCTCCGACTACCGTAACTTTGGACATATCTCTATTAAATTTTATTTAGCCTATTATTTTGTAGTTTTGCAAAAAAATATCAGTTATGAATTCGATCGCACAATTCCGCACATATCGTGCCAAGATGAACAAAGTAATTCTTGATGCAGATAACCTATTTTTTAAGCGTTTTTTCAATTTAGATACAAGGACTTATGAAGATGGTGCACTACCTAAACAAACGAAGGAGATGCTTGGTTTAGTTTCATCATTAGTTTTACGATGCGATGATTGTGTAAAATATCATATTGAAAAGTGTTTTGAGCTGGGAGTAACAAGGAATCAAGCATTTGAAATTTTTTCTATTGCAAACCTTGTAGGGGGATCAATTGTTATACCTCACACAAGAAGAGCGATAGAGTATTGGGATTTACTTGAATCAGGCGACGAAAAAAAATAGATAGTTTATGATTTCGTATTTTACTGAAGATGTATCTTTCAAGTTCACGGGAAAACTATCTTGTAGTTCCTGGATTAAAGAGATAATAAACAATTTGGATTTTAATAAAAGCGGTTTAAAAACCGGAGATATCAATATAATATTTTGTAGCGACGATTATTTGTTAAAACTTAATAATCAGTATTTAAAACACAACCATTACACAGATGTTATTACATTCGATTCGTCAGATAATAAGTGTATTAACGGAGATATCTTTATTAGTGTAGATTCTGTTAAAAACAATTCAAAAGAGTTTAAATGCGAATTTATTGACGAACTTCACAGAGTTATTATTCACGGTGTTCTTCATTTGTTGGGTTTCAATGATTCAAATGAAGAGCAGAGAGTGCAAATGCGTGATAGGGAAGATGTCGCTTTAAAAATGATGCGATCATAAAATGTAAATAGAGATTTAGAGGGGTATTTTGATGAGGGAAAAATATGATATAATAGTTATAGGAGCCGGACACGCCGGATGCGAAGCTGCATATTCGGCAGCAAAGATGGGTTCTCAGGTTTTGCTACTAACAATGGATATGGGTAAGATTGCCCAAATGTCTTGTAACCCGGCAATAGGAGGTATAGCTAAAGGACAGATCGTAAGAGAGATAGATGCTCTGGGAGGATCTACCGGAATCATAACGGACTCCTCAACTATTCAATTTAGAATGCTAAACAGATCCAAAGGACCTGCAATGTGGAGCCCAAGAGCTCAGTGTGACAGACAACACTTCTCTATGAATTGGAGGTTTTTGCTTGAGAACACAAACAACCTTCATCTTTGGCAGGACACGGTAACAGAATTTATATTTGACAACGATACGGTTATTGGAGTAAGAACAGCAATGGGAGCAGTTTTCTATTCTCAAGCAACAATTCTTACAGCCGGAACATTTCTTAATGGTCGTCTTTTCATTGGTCTCAACACATCACAAGGTGGAAGAATAGGGGAGCTTCCATCTCTTCACCTTTCTGAGCAACTTTTTTCAAAAGGTCTAACAGTAGATAAAATGAAAACAGGAACTCCTCCCAGAGTAGATGCCCGCTCTATAGATTTGACAAAACTTCAAAGACAAGATGGTGATGTTAATCCGGAGAAGTTCTCATTCTTAAATATTCCATCTCCTATTCAGGCCGGTACAAACCAGATGTGCTGCTATATGGTTCATACTAACGAGCAGGTTCATAACATATTAAAAGAGGGATTTGAGTTTTCTCCACTCTTTTCAGGTAAAATTTCCGGAAGAGGACCTCGTTATTGTCCAAGTATAGAGGACAAATTAAAAACCTTCTCAGATAAAACTTCTCACCAGTTATATCTTGAGCCTGAAGGTTGGAATACAAACGAGTATTATCTTCAAGGCTTCTCCTCTTCTCTCCCTTTAGAGGTACAGTATAAAGCATTAAAATCAATACCGGGTTTTGAGAAAATTAACATCTATAGACCTGCTTATGCTGTTGAATATGATTATTTTCCACCAACACAACTCCATCATACTCTGGAGACAAAAAACATAGAAAATCTATATTTAGCAGGACAAGTAAATGGGACTACAGGGTATGAAGAGGCAGCTGCACAAGGATTGATGGCAGGCATAAATGCACATCAAAAGATTCATAACAAAGATGCAGTGATTTTGAAAAGAGATCAGGCTTATATTGGTGTGCTTATAGACGACCTTGTAACCAAAGGAGTGGATGAACCATACAGAATGTTTACCTCTCGTGCTGAGTATAGAATTCTGCTGAGGCAAGACAACGCAGATTTAAGGCTAACAGAAATAGGTTATAAAATTGGCCTCGCAACAGAGGAGAGGTTCAAATTGGCACAATTAAAGTATGCCTCAGTAGAGAGTTTAATGAACTATCTAAATTTTACCTCCATTTCTCCATCAGAGGTTAATCCATATTTACTCTCTCTTAATTCGGCAGCAATTACCCAAAAGAAAAAAATTGCAGAAATTTTAACAAGACCAGAAGTTACGCTAGAGCCCTTAATGAAAGATGTTCCACGAGAAACATTCTTTAATCATTTTCCAATCCCTCAAGAGATTACACCACTTCCATATCAACCAAAGGTTGATGTAAACTCAACGATATCAACAGAGATTGTTATTAAAGAGATATTGGAATCTGCCGAGATAAGGGTAAAATACAAGGGTTATATTGAGAGAGAAAAACGAATTGCAGATAAAATTCTTAAACTCGAAGATATATTAATCCCGGATAAATTTGATTACTCTTCATTGCTCTCTATATCTACAGAGTCTAGACAAAAGCTAAACAAACACAGACCTAAAACAATTTCACAAGCATCTAGAATTCCAGGAGTTTCACCTGCTGATATCTCCGTACTACTTATCTACTTCGGAAGATGACTCTTTGAGGGTTACTGTCAGTAGGTTAATGCATAAATGTTTCCCGTGGAACATTTATGAAAGAGTCAGTATAATGTTTTGAGAAGAGAATTACTACTCCATAGGGAGAGCTAAATGAAGTTGAGAAAACTTTTGGAGATCAATTTTGCTATCAAGAATTTTAATAAGGGCAGAGTTTTCAAGTGTTGAATTTTCGGAATTAAATCCGCCGGAAGAACTCTCAAACTTCATAGTTTTGGCCTGTGGAAAAGCCAATTTAACATCCAAGATTACTTGGCTTAGCTCGCTAATATCTATCACATTAGAGTCTACTACTTTTATACAAGATACATTGGATTCGTGAGGGTAATAAATATAGAAAATAGTCCTTTTTCCTATAGTTTCATCTTTTAATGCAACTAAAGAACCACCTTTTGACTTTGCGTCTTCTATTGTATAATTGAGTATCTCTAATGGCCAGAGCAGATGAGTACTAGAGAGCTCTTCCTCTCGTATAGAGTAAAGTTGAGCGATTGTTAGATTCTCTATCTTCTTTAGAGGTGAGATATCGTTAAGATTAATCTGACTAAGATCTATGTTTATTATCTTTTTTGTGATTGTTGTTTCAAAAGATTGCTTTTTGTAAAGATCAAAAAGGGAGCTCTCTGCAGGTTTTATGACAATATACTGTTCTCCGCACTCCGTACAATAGTTAACAGCAGTCTCTATAAGCCTTTTAGAGAGTGAGTGACCGCGGAAATCTGGAAGAGTTGCAACACCGTAAATGTAACCTCCAATTATTTTTTGGTTATCAATTATTGCATATGAGGGTAAAAGAGATAAAACAGATACTGCAGATTTTGAGCCTTGCGGAATAACTACCCAAGTTTTAGTAAAAGGGAGGCAGAAGTTGATGAAATTACTAATATACAGTAAATCATCGGTAAAACACTCTCTCCATATACGCATAATGGAGAGAGTGTCATCTTTTTCAGCAAGACGGATCTTGTAATTAAAGTTCGTTCTTATAGATGTCATTTATCAGAGTCTGGTACTTAGCCTTAATTTTACTTCTTTTTAGTTTAAGGGTCTGAGATAGCATATCGTTGAGCGGAGTCCATTCGTCTGCAACAAGCCGAGCTCTTTTAACCTGCTCGTGTACGGCCAGCTTTTTATTGATAATATCAATCTCTTTGTTAATCTTCTCAATTATTGCATCATTTTGGATAAGATCTGAGTTGTCTTTATAGTGAATCTTATTTTTTGCTGCCCAAAAGTGCAGCCTGTTGAAGTCAGGAATTATAATTGCAGATGCAAATTTTTGATTTTCTCCGACAACCATACAGTTTTCAATGAACGAAGACTCTTTTAACATATTTTCTATAACCTGTGGAGCCACATACTTGCCGGCAGATAGTTTAAATATCTCCTTTTTGCGGTCGGTTATTTTTAAAAATATCTCGTCTACCATTACACCAATATCTCCGGTATGAAGCCAGCCATCTGAGTCTATTACCTGTTTTGTGTATTCCGGATCTTTATAGTAGCCAAGCATAACGTGAGGCCCCCTGGTAAGAATCTCTCCATCTTCGGCAATCATCATCTCTGTTCCGACCATTGCCTTCCCTACCGTTCCAATCTTAATAATCATCTCTTTAGGATTATTTACAGCAATAACAGGAGAGGTTTCAGTCATACCATACCCTTCAAAAATATACATCTTTGCTGCCGTAAAGAGTCTGATAATCTTAGCCTGTATTGAGGATCCACCGGAGACTATGAGCATCTCTTTTCCTCCGAGTTTCTGCCTCCACTTGCTGTAAACCAGTTTATCTGCAATTTTGTATTGTAGAGTATAGATTGGGCTTGTTTTAGTATAGTCAAACTTACTGGCAATAGAGAATGCCCATTTGTATATTATTTTTTTAATACCCTTAAGATCTTTACCTGCTGCTTCCAATTTGTTGTACATCATCTCAAGAACCCTTGGTACGGCACAGAACCCGTCCGCGTGACAATCTGCAAGATCTGCAGCAATGGTGGAGAGACTCTCTGCATAGTATGTACTAATTCCAACATACTGGTAATTATAGTTCATAGTTCTCTCATAAATGTGACATAAAGGTAAGAAGCTAAGCATTTTATGCCTGTAGTCTTTACTTTGTTGTGCCGCACTACCTTTGAAGTTGAATACCAGGTTTTTATGTGATAGCATTACACCTTTTGGTGCACCTGTAGTACCGGAGGTGTATATGATGGTAGCAACAGAGTTTTCGTCAATGCTCTTTTTATTATTTTCAATAATATCTTTGTTCTTATCCTCAAGCTCTGCGCCAATTTTATAAAGATCTTCAATACAGCGAAAGCCATCTGCCCTGTCCATCGTGATGATTTCAATCTCTCGCCCAATTTTTTTAACCAGAGGAGAAAGTTTTTTTAACAGAGCATCTCCCCCAACAAAAATGACCTTCGCATCACTGTGGTCAAATATGTGAAGGTAGTCGTCGTTGCTTAGTGTAGTATAAACGGGCACGTGTATTAGACGGGCAAGAGTAAGCCCCATATCTACAAAGTTCCATTCAGGACGATTGTTTGTGATGGTAATCACCTTATCTTCAGGCATAAGCCCCATAGAGAGGAAGGCGTAAGCGAGAAGATGCGAATGTCTGCGGTATTCGTCACACGAATATTTAATCCACTTACCGTTCACCTTTCTGCTGAGAATATCATCTTTTGGATACTCTGTAACCAGCTGCTCTAGAATGTCGAAGGTTCTTGTTACTTCCATAGTAATTTAGGTTATTGTGTTAATGATTTATTTTAGAACCAAATTTTTAAGGTCTTTTATAAACATGTCTATATCCTCAGTTTTTGTGTTGAATGAGCACATCCAGCGAACTTCATTAAGATCTTCGTCCCAAACATAAAAGTAGTGCCTCTCTCTAAGTTTTGAAGAGATATCTGCAGGCAAGATTGCAAATACGGCATTTGTTTGAACAGCTCTGGAGACAACTACATGAGGTATACCCATAAGAGAACTCTCAAGATATTTTGCCATTTTATTGGAGTGGGCTGCAAGTCGGATATTAAGTCCATCTTCCAGGTATGCTATAAATTGTGCTGCAATAAATCGGTTTTTCGAGAATAACTGAGCTGCCTGTTTTCTAATATAGAGGAAGTTATTGGCCAGCTCTCTCTTAAAAAAAACGACAGCTTCACCTATAAGCAAACCATTCTTTGTGCCGCCAAACGAGATGGCATCTACACCAAGATCAGATGTAAACTCCCGAATTGGTAAATTTAAAGATTCTGAGGCATTGGAAATTCTTGACCCATCAATATGAATATAGCAGTTGTGATTGTGCATAAGATCTGTAAGTGCTTTAATCTCTACAGGGGTATAAAGCGTACCGAGCTCTGTTGGTTGAGAGATGGAGAGAACTTTAGGTTGGGAGTGGTGCTGAAATCCAAACCCTCTTAACTCTCTCTCCACATCTGCTACAGATACCTTTCCGTCTGTTGCGGGAATGGCTATAAGCTTGCATCCAGTGAGCTTTTCGGGGGCTCCGCACTCATCTGCGTTAATATGGGCAGAAACGGCACATATGATGGAGTTGTAGCTGTTTGTCATAGCCTTTAATGCGAGAATATTTGCACCTGTACCGTTAAAGACAAAAAACACCTCTGTTTCCGGGCCAAAATCTCGTTTAAAGATTTTTTCGGCTTGAGCTGTAAATTCATCTTCTCCATAAGCAATTTGAAAATCGAGATTAGAATTCACAATTGCTTTCATAATTTCGGGTGCTACCCCTGAGTGGTTGTCGCTGCCAAAGCTGTGATTCATAAAATAAATGTTAAATATTGGTAAATTTATAAAAAAATAAAACCTGCTGTGTTTTTACAGCAGGTTTATTACTAAAAAGTTCAAATGTTTTTTGAACAGTTTAGTATTGATGAATTGTGAAGAGCTTATTATAGTAACGCTTTATAAGCTTCAGCATCGAGTAATGAGTCCGCTTCAGAAGGATTACTCATCTCAATTTTAATCATCCAACCCTCTTGGTATGGGTCTTTGTTTACAGATTCAGGAGATGATTCAAGATTGGCATTAATTTCGATAATCTTACCTGAAACAGGCATAAAAGCGTCAGCAACAGTTTTAACTGCTTCAATTGCTCCAAATACATCAGACTTATCAAGAGTCTCACCTTCAGAAGGAATGTCAACAAAAACAACATCTCCAAGTTGACCTTGGGCGAAATCGGTGATGCCTACTGTGGCAATGTTTCCTTCAATTTTGATCCATTCGTGATCTGGAGAATACTTAAGATTTGCAGGGATATTCATATCTTTTGAGTTAAATTTTGTACAAAAGTATTAAAAAATATTAACATTATAACCTTTTTAGAGAAAGCTTAATAAGCTCTTCAAGAGAGTGGGCGGGGTTCTCCCTAAGGAGCACATCCAAAACCTTCTCTACATTAGGTTTGGAGAAACCAAGAAGAATCAGGGCAGATGAGGCCTCTTCGTGTTGTTTGTTTTCTGTACCCCCAACAAAGGCAGATACACCATCCTGGCCACTGATTTTTACCATTTTATCTTTTAGATCTATAAGCAATCTTTGTGCTGTTTTTAATCCTATACCCTTTATGCTTTTAAGCCTGTTGATATCTCCGCTTATAATAGCGTTGCGAATTTCGTCTGAGCTCATTGATGAGAGCATCATACGCGCAGTATTTGGACCAATACCCGAGACGGCAATAAGATGAGTGAAAATAAACCTCTCCTCTTTGTCAAAAAAACCAAAAAGCAATTCAATATCCTCTCTTATATGGTGATAGATAAATAACTTGCTCATCTCCCCCCTTTTTAATTTAGAGTATGTTTGTAAAGAGATTAGAATTTTATAGCCAATACCGCCGTTTTCAATTACGATTTCGGTCGGGGTGAGTTCTGTAAGTTCGCCTTTTATATATTCGTACATAATTACTGGATATAAACAATTGTCACAAATTTATGTTTTTAAGGTATAACGGGCAACTTTGTTTTGTTATTTTTGTCGCGTAGAATAAGAAATTTTAATTACCTAAATAATAATGGGAATAATATCATCCGTTTCTGAGATTAGAAAACATTTTCCTGCATTAGAGCAACAGGTTAACGGAAAGAGACTTGTATATCTGGATAATGGTGCAACAGCCCATAAACCACAATCTGTAATAGATTTGATTAACCAAATGAACTCCCGCACAAATGGAAACATCCACAGGGCTGTTCACGAGTTAAGCGCACAAACAACTGCTCTCTACGAAAACGCCAGAGAGGAGATTCAAAAATATCTTAACGCTGCACATAGGGAAGAGATAATTTTTACCTCCGGAACAACAGCCTCTATAAACCTTGTTGCCTATAGTTTTGCACTAAGCTCTTTACAAATGGGTGATGCAATATTAATTTCAGAAGCAGAACACCATTCGAATATTGTTCCGTGGCAATTAGTCTGTGAAATGAGAGGAGCAGAGTTAAGGGTTATGCCGGTTGACGATTCCGGTAACTGGATTCTAGAATCTCTGGACAAATTGTTGGATAACTCCGTAAAACTGGTTGCAGTAAGTCAAATATCAAATGTTCTCGGAATTATTAATCCGATAGAGGATGTTATCTCGAAAGCTCACGCTCTGGGAATTCCGGTTTTAATAGATGGTGCTCAGGGTGTTGTCCATACAAAAGTAGATCTTCAAAAACTGGATTGTGATTTTTATGCCTTCTCCGGACACAAATTGTACGGACCAACCGGAATAGGTGTTCTATATGGAAAAAAAGGAGTTCTTGACTCTATGCCTCCCTGGATGGGAGGAGGAGATATGGTAGAGAGTGTTACATTTAAAAAGACTACTTATGCGCCTTTACCGCTTAAATTTGAGGCCGGAACTCCGAATTTTATTGGAGCCGCTGCCCTTGGTGAAGCGATTAGTTTTATGAACCAAATAGATTTGGAGGCAGTTTCGGAATATGAACAAGAGATAGTTGCATTTTTAGCCGAGGAGCTGACAAAGATTGATGGGGTTAAAGTTTATGGAGTTTCAAATAAAAAAATTCCGCTCTTCTCATTTACGGCAGAGGGGGCATACCCATCTGATATAGCTATGATTATGGACAAACTGGGGATAGCTCTTCGTTCAGGATTTATGTGCGCAGAACCATTAATGAAAAGATTAGGTGCGGATTCTATGTTAAGAGCATCTTTTGGGATGTATAACACAATGGAGGAGGCACAACTCTTTATAGACGGACTCAAAAGAGCATTAAAAATGTTAAGGTAGAAATGCTATTAAGGTTTAAATTCAGCAGAATTAACGAAACTAAAGTAGATCAGTCACTTATGTTTAATTAAAGAGAAAGAGATTAAAGATATAGGCAAACGGAGATTAAAATACAGTAAAATAACAATATAGACTATGACAATTAAAGAGGTAGAGCAGGAGATAGTAGATGAATTCTCAATCTTTACGGAGTGGATGGATAAATATGAGTACCTGATAGAGCTTGGAAAATCTTTACCAATAATAGGGGATAGTGCCAAACAGGAGAGTAATTTAATAAAGGGTTGCCAGTCCAGAGTATGGCTTAATGCGCAAATATCTGACGGAAAATTGTATTTCACGGCAGATAGCGATGCTATTATTACCAAGGGCATAATCTCCCTGCTTGTAAGAGTCTATTCCGGCAGAACACCTAAGGAGATCCTTGAGGCTGATATTGAGTTTATTGAGAAGATAGGTCTACAGGATAATCTCTCTCCCACACGGGCGAATGGTTTGCTCTCTATGATCCGGCAAATTAAATACTATGCAGCAGCTTATTCTTAAAACAAAATGATTATGAGTGTTGAAAAAAATATTGTAATGGCCCTGAAACAGGTTTATGATCCGGAGATACCGGTTAATGTATACGACCTGGGCCTTATTTATGAGATAAAAGTAGACGAAAATAGAAAGGCGAATATTAAGATGACCCTAACTGCACCAAACTGTCCTATGGTTGATGAATTACTGCAGGATGTTTATGATGCGGTATCAACTGTTCCATCAATTGACGATGTTGCGATTGAACTCACCTTCGACCCACCCTGGGACAAAGGCAGAATGAGCGAAGAGGCACTCTTTGAGCTGGGAATGCTGTAATAGACCGGATCTTAATTTTAGGTCATAATTTTAACGATAATCTATCACAAAAAGATGAACAGAGCAGCACTTCTTCTCGGGAGCAATAAAGGAGATTCACAGTCAATTCTAAAAATTGCCGTTGCAGCCCTCTCTTCACTTGCCACTCCTCAAAGTAAGATGGTTTTATCTTCTGTTTACGAGAGTGAACCCTGGGGCTTTGATGCTGAGAGATGGTTTTTGAATATGGCCATTATTATGGAGACCCCGATGAGCGCGAGGGAGCTGCTTGGTGAAATTCTTGAAATAGAGACCAAGCTCGGAAGAGTAAGAGACAAGTCACAAAACAGAGACTCAATGGAGGTTCGTTCTGTTTACCAATCAAGGGAGATAGATATTGATATAATCTTATTCAACGATGAGATAATTAACGAAGAGTCTCTTATCGTTCCACATCCAAGAATGCACCTTCGGCGTTTTGTTCTGGAGCCGATTGTGCAGATTGCTCCGGACTATATTCATCCTGTTTTCAACCTACCTCTGTACACACTTCTTGAGAAATGCAAAGATACCTCTGTCGTAAGGAGGCACTAATAGATTATCGAGCTATTATTTAAGATGAGATAATATTTATGAAACAGAGTGTCTTTACTGAATCGGACCAAAGATCAATTCCCTCTTTTGACCTGACAAATAATCAGGAGCAGGTTCTTTTTGCATACAAAAAGATGGAGAATATTTGGGATGAAACAGATGGAGAGGCAGATCTGCCCCACAGACACAACTTCTTTACGATAATTTGGGCTAAAAGTGGATCGGGAAGCCATCTTGTTGACTTTACACGATACGAGATTACTCCGGGCAGAATATTCTTTCTTGCACCCGGACAGGTACATCAGGTTATTACTCCCCAAAGACCTACCGGATTGGTACTTATGTTTACTCAGGAGTTTGTGTGCAGATATAATATTGGAGAAAAATTTTTAAAGATGCTGGCCCTTTTTGATATTGCTGCAGAGAGGCCCTATGTAGATTCTGCCGGTAAGGATACCTCTTCACTTATACTTATATCTGATAGAATTACATCTCTTTTTGAATCACCCCCAACAGAGAGAGATAGGTTCCGAAACGAATCGGTCGCATCCTGGCTAAAGTTATTTCTAATCGAGTGCAGTCACTATATTGAGTCCAAAAAGGTAGAAAACACTCAATTGATGGAGAGTGGCTCTCACATCGTGGGAGAATTTAAAGAGCTGTTGGAGAGCAATTTTAAAATCTGGCACCAGGTAAAAAGATACTCATCACAAATGGGTCTCTCTCCTGACTATCTTAACAATGTGCTCAAAAATGTAACAGGATTAACGGCAAAAGAGATGATAGCGGCCAGACTTGTACTGGAGGCTAAAAGACAAGGAGTTAATACATCACTATCTTCAAAAGAGATATCTTATATGCTTGGGTTTAATGACCCCGCCCACTTCAGTAAATTCTTTAAAAGCGCAACAGGAGAAAACTTTACGGATTTTAGAGAAGGAGCATTTTCGTAAATACCGGTAATTATACATTAACTCCTCGGAATTATACATTGACTCGGGTCTCTTGTGAAATTATCTTTGCAACATAATTTAAGATAAAATATTATGGAAAAGAGAGAGACAATATACAACTATATAAAATCTGATTCAAGGGGTGGAGCTGATCACGGGTGGCTAAAGGCAAAGCACTCATTTTCATTTGCAAACTACTATGACCCCGAAAGAGTTCACTTTGGAGCCTTGAGGGTTCTCAATGACGACATTGTCGCTCCATCAGAGGGGTTTGGAAAACATCCCCACGACAATATGGAGATAATAACTATTCCCTTAAAAGGAGAGCTGCGCCACGAAGACAGTATGGGAAACAGCTCTGTCATCACTGCCGGGGAGATCCAGGTTATGAGTGCCGGAACGGGTGTTTTTCACAGTGAAATGAACAATAGTACGCAGAGCGATGTTCAGCTACTGCAGATATGGATTTTTCCAAACGAAAAAGGGGTGACTCCCAGATATGACCAGAAGAGATTAAACCCGGAGTCTGTTAAAAACCAACTTCTGAATGTAATTCAACCAAAAGGGGAGAATAATCCCGGCGCAATTTGGATACAACAGAAATCCTGGTTCTATCTCGGAGAGTTTGACACAGAGAGTGTAAAAAACTATAGATCTAAAAGTATAGATAATGGTATATATATATTTGTTATAGAGGGAGAAGTAAAGGTTCAAAATTACCTTTTAAGCAAACGAGATGCTTTGGCCGTTGTAAATGCAGATGAGTTGAGAATGGAGATTACTAAAGGAACAAAAATTCTTGTTATGGAGGTACCACTTAAGTGGTAAATGTTAAAGAGATAGACCAAAAAAGTATATAAGAGAATTTAAGGACAGTATAATATAAAAACAGAAAAAGAACAACATTAATACAAAAACGTAATAAAATGAATATAATAGATAATCTTAAGTGGCGTTATGCCACAAAGAAATTTGATACAACTAAAAAGGTTTCAGCAGAAAACCTGGAGCTTTTAAAAGAGGCTGTGAACCTTTCCGCATCTTCTTATGGGCTGCAACCATTTAAAATACTTATAATTGAGAACCCCGAAATTCGCGAAAAATTAAGGGCGGCATCGTGGGGTCAGCCTCAAATTACAGATTCATCCCATCTTCTGTTGTTTTGCAACTATTTAGAGGTAGGTCCCGAAAAAGTAGACGGATATCTTAAATTACGGGCGGATATAAACAATTTAAAACTTGAAGATTCAAAGGATTACGGAGATATGATTAAATCTCTTATGGCAGCACTCACTCCTGTGCAGATGGAGGTTTGGACCTCTAAGCAGACATATATTGCACTTGGAACACTATTGGCTGCAGCTGCAGAACTTAAGATTGACTCTTGTCCAATGGAGGGATTTGATAAGGTTGAGTTTAACAAGATACTTGGACTTAATGAGAAAGGCTTGTCGGCATCAGTTATTGGAGCTGTTGGCTACAGATCACAGGATGATCCCTATGTAGTTTTTAAGAAAGTAAGGAAGCCGCTGGCTGAGCTTTTTGAGACTATTTAAAAAAACAGTTTAAAATCGGGCAACAGTAACTAAAGTGAGCCCCAAAAGTATAACTATAACTTTTGGGGCTCACTGTTTTTATACCCGCTAATTAAAGGGAATCTATTTTGCCGATATTTTCTCAAAGGCCTCAACACCGCTGTTAAGGAATTTCAGGAACTCTTCCAGGGAGCACTCTCCGACAGATTTTACCAGAATCTCTCCATTATGGTCTATCAGAACATAATATGGCTGTGAGGCGACACCAAAACGACTAAGCTGGTAATCCCTCAATTTCCTTCCTAAAGTATTTTTAACCTTTCCATCAATTGAAGAGGTAACCTGTTCCGAAACAGGGAGTTCAGTTCTGTCATCTACATAAAGAGAGGCAAGCACAACCTTGTTGCGAATTATTTCCAAAACGGCAGGGTCACTCCACACTGTTGCCTCCATAACCTTACAGGCGCTGCAGGTAACAGCCTTAAAAGAGAGCAGCACAGGCTTATTTTGCTCTTTAGCACAAGCGATAGCCTCTTCTACCTCGTAATAACTAAATAAGCCGTGAGGAGCTCTGTTTTTAGATGTTGCATACTTTGCGTCACCACATAGACCTACACTAGCCGTGGTCGATTCAGTTACACCTGCAGATGCAGATGGTGCTCCTGAATTTATAACAATAGTGCTTCCGTCAGAGGGAGGAATAAGACCGGAAAGGGATGAAAGTTGTGCACCGAAAAGACCCGGAATTAAATAGACTGCAAAAGATAGCGACGCTATAGCAAATATAATTCTGCCCGGACCAACGTGTTTTACATCGCTGTCGTGAGAGGTTTTTATTATTCCCAGCAGATAGACTCCCAGTAGAGTCGCAATAACAATCCAAATAGAGATGAATAGCGCCCGGGTTATAATACCCCAACCAAAGTAAGCATCTACCGAAGCCAGGAACTTCAAACTGAAAGCAAGCAGGATAAAGGCAAAAACGACTTTAACAACATTGAGCCAACCTCCGGACTTAGGCATCTTCTTCATTAAAGAGGGGAAGAGGGAGAACAACACGAACGGAAGAGAGAAGGCAAGACCAAATGCCATCATTCCAAGGATTGGTTTTAAAGCAAGACCTCCCGTAACAGAGGCGGCTAGAATTGAGCCGACAAACGGGCCTGTGCAGGAGAACGATACAATAACCATCGCAAAAGCTACAAAGAAAGAGGCGATATAACCTCCCTTATCTGCTTTTGCATCTGCTTTATTGGCAAGCGAACCTGGAAGGGTAATCTCAAATGCACCAAAAAATGAGATTGCAAAAACTGCAAACAGGGCAGCAAAGATGAGATTCGGAATCCAGTGAGAGCCCATAACATCTGTTGCATCAGTACTCTGGAACACGGCAACAAGAACTCCTATTAGGGTGTATATCAGTGTAACGGAGAGGCCAAAAATGAGACCTTTGATTATCCCCTCCCGTCTTTTACCCGAACCACTAATAAAGAAGCTTACTGTCATCGGAATCATCGGGAAGACACAAGGGGTAACGACACCACCCAGGCCGGCCGCAAACGCAATTAAGAGAAAGACTAAAAGACCGTCAGTTGAAGACTCCCTGCCCGACTCCTCAGCTTTTTTCTCCTCAGCCGGGATTGACTCTGTTGTGGCAGATATGCTAAAAGTAACATCCAGCTCCTCCATAACGCACTCCTTTCCATTGCATACCTGATATGTGAGTAATCCGTCAATTTTAAATTTATCGCCGGAAACTCTCTTGATTGTCTGCACGAATGAGCCGGTCTGCTCAAAAATGAGTACATCCATTTTAAAAGCTTTATCATATTTACTCTTTGCAGTGGCGAGATCTTTCAGTTTCCCGACAGATTCAAACCCGCTTGCGGGTTGTGGCTCAAAAGAGGTGGGAAGAGGGCCGTTCTCAAAGAATGAGGTGTTGTACATATACCATCCCTGTTCAATTTCGGCTTTGAATATCAGGTCAATTGTTCCGTCTCCATTGTCTTTTTGTTCAAATCTCCAGTTAGCCGGAGTCTGTGCAAAAGCGAACGATAATGAAAAAACAGAGATAATTATAAAAAGGAATTTACGCATCATCAACAGTTTTAGTTAATTTAATTGAATATAAGAGAGGCAAAAGTATAAAAATTCTATAAAAAGCACTAATTTCGCGTTTTATAAACAATAGAATTATGACACAAGAGGAGCTATTCAAGAGCCTTATTGCACACGCCAAAGAGTACGGTTTTATTTTTCAGTCGAGTGAGATATATGATGGCCTAAGTGCTGTTTATGACTACGGCCAGCTGGGTGTGGAGCTCAAGAATAATATCAAGAGATATTGGTGGGATGCAATGGTGCGTCTTAACGAAAATATAGTGGGGATTGACTCGGCAATTTTTATGCACCCGAAGATTTGGGAAGCATCCGGGCACGTTGGGGCCTTTAACGACCCATTAATTGACAACAAGGACTCAAAAAAGAGATATCGTGCAGATGTACTTTTAGAAGATCATATTGCAAAGCTGGAGGAGAAGGCCACTAAAGAGGTGGAAAAAGGGAAGAAGAAATTTGGAGATGCTTTTGACGAGGTTCAGTTTCGCGCAACCAACCCAAATGTGCTGAGGAATATTGCCAAGGCTAATGAGGTGAGGGAGAGGATGAACGAAACACTAAACAGAAATGACCTGGAGGCGGTACGCCAACTTATTATAGATTGTGAAATAGTCTGTCCAATTTCGGGTTCCCGCAACTGGACAGAGGTTCGTCAGTTTAACTTAATGTTCTCCACCCAAATGGGCAGTTTGAGCGAAGATGCTAATGTAATCTATCTTAGGCCGGAGACGGCTCAGGGAATTTTCGTCAACTTCCTTAATGTCCAGAAGACCGGACGAATGAAGATCCCTTTTGGAATAGCACAGATTGGCAAGGCTTTCCGAAACGAGATTGTAGCCAGGCAGTTTATCTTTAGAATGAGAGAGTTTGAGCAGATGGAGATGCAGTTCTTTGTGCGTCCTAAAGAGGAGATAAAATGGTTTGAGCATTGGAAGGAGGCCAGGCTTCGCTGGCACAAGGCAATGGGACTGGGAGACAACAAATACAGGTTCCATAATCACGAAAAACTGGCACACTATGCCAATGCTGCTGCCGATATTGAGTTTGAGTTTCCTTTTGGTTTTAAGGAGCTGGAGGGGATACACTCCCGCACAGATTTTGACCTGTCACAACATCAGAAGTTCTCCGGAAAGAAGTTGCAGTACTTCGATCCTGAGACCAATGAGAACTATATCCCTTATGTGGTAGAGACCTCTGTGGGTTTGGACAGAACATTCCTTGCAGTCTACTCATCTGCATACTGCGAAGAGAAACTGGAGAACGGAGAGGAGAGGGTGGTCCTTAAGTTGCCTCCATTCCTGGCACCGGTTAAACTGGCTGTTTTACCGCTGGTTAAGAAGGACGGACTCCCGGAGGTGGCCAGAAAGATAATGGACGATCTAAAGATGGACTTCAACTGTCAATATGACGAGAAAGACAGCATCGGTAAGAGATACCGCAGGCAGGACGCGATAGGAACACCATTCTGCATCACAATTGATCACCAGAGTCTTGAAGATAACGCAGTTACAATTCGTTACAGGGACTCAATGGAGCAGGAGCGTATTCCGGTGGCAAACTTGAGAGCAATCATTGAAGATAAGGTTAGCATTAGAAAGATATTTGAAAAAATCTAAAACCACATATTATGTCAAACATTTCTGTAAATTATATGGGTCTGACCCTAACCTCGCCGATAGTGGCAGCAAGTTCCGGACTCACCGCACAATTGGACAGAGTAGTAGAGTTTGAGAAAGCGGGAATCGGGGCTATTGTGGTAAAATCGCTCTTTGAAGAGCAGATTGTGAATGAGGCAGAGTTTCTGCAGTCTCAATCACACGACTATCCGGAGTCTGCAGACTATCTGCATCACTATCTTCGCCAGAACTCAATTGACAGATATCTTAAGCTGGTATCGGATGTTAAAAGGAGCGTTTCAGTCCCTGTAATTGCAAGTATCAACTGCTACTCAACAGGAGAGTGGACAGCCTTTGCAAAAGATATTGAGAGCGCAGGTGCAGATGGATTGGAGCTCAATATCTACTCCCTCCCGCTTAATATTCATAAAAAATCGGAAGATGTAGAAAAAGAGTATCTAAATGTTGTTGCTCAGGTTTCGAAACAGATTAAAATTCCTGTTTCGGTAAAGATTGCCAGCACCTTCACAAATCTTCCGGGTTTTGTAAACGGGCTTAAAGCACACGGAGCCAAAGGGGTAGTTATGTTCAACCGCTTTTATAGTCCGGATATCGATATTAAAAGAATACGGATATTCCCTGCTGATGCATTCTCATATCCTGAGGAGTCTCTGCGCGAACTTAGATGGATGGGCATAATATCTGCCTTGGTTCCCGGAATTGACCTATCTGCAAGCACCGGAATTCACAACGGCACAACAGTGATTAAGCAGATTCTTGCAGGTGCAACCACAACCCAGATGTGTACGGCTCTATATAAAAAGGGAGCAGATGCTATAAGACAATCAATTGACGACCTTCATCTGTTTATGGACTCCCAGGGGTTCAAAAATATTTCTGACTTCAAAGGAAGACTCAACTATACAAATATAGACAATCCGGAAAAGTTTGAGAGGGTTCAGTTTATGAAGAGCTTCGGAAGCAAGTAGTTATCCGACATAACTATTGGTCTAAACTAATCTTAATTACAGTTTATAAGGCAGGGTGAAGTAAAACGCTGTCCCTTTACCATACTCGCTTTCGAACCAAATGTTACCTCCAAGAAGTTCTGTGTAGGCCTTTGCAATAGGTAAGCCCAGCCCCAGCCCGTCATAATTTTTGTTTTTATTTGACTCACCCTGAATAAAACGATCAAAAACAATATCCTTAAGGTTATCGGAGATTCCTATTCCCTGGTCTTTAACAAAAAAGGTTAGGATATCTCCCTCTTTTTTGTACCCATACTCTATTGTCCCGCTGGTGGAATATTTTATTGCATTTTTAATGAGGTTATTTAATATGATAAACAACTTTTCCCGATCTGTAGAGATAAGAAGGTCAGCACCCGTATTTGCAAATTTAAGGTAGAGCCCCTTTTTGCTGGCATCTTGTTTGAAAAAGTTAAAGAGGTGCTCAAAAAGGCTGGTCAGGGATAGTGTGCTTTCAACTATAACCTCTTCTCCTGACTCCATTTTTGACATATTAATGAGGTCGTTAATTAGCAATATCATTCTCTCCCCGCCACTCTGTATTATAGAGATATACTCCTCTCGCTCTTCCGTTGTTATTGTCTCATCTTTGAGAAGTTCCGAAAATCCGATAATTCCGTTCACGGGTGTTCTTATTTCGTGGCTTATGTTAGAGAGGAACTGTGTTTTTAGCAGATCTGCCCTCTCTGCCCTCTCCTTTGCCTCCCGGAGCTCCTCTTTTTGGGTTATGTACCTCTCAAACAGAACTCCTATTTGGGAGAACTCTCCAAAAGATTTTTTGAGCTTAACAATGTCACTGATACTCTCCTTATTTAAGATGAGTTCTATAAGATTAATTGGCCCTATCACCCACTTTCTAATTGAGTAACGCAAAGAAAACCAGATTATCAACATAGAAAGAAGCAGGATAAAGAACATATAGACCCAGCTTTTGTTGTAGAGGGCCTCTATAGGACTTTCACGAATAAACCAGAGAGTTCCTATCCTCTTTTCGTCCCAGTCGGTAAAAGAGAAGGAGCTCTTAAGTTTATGGGAATTTTCGTTTATCTCCTCTTTTGAAAACTCAAGGGAGTGTACAGATGAATTTGTTAGAGTCGAGAGAGCTCCTATATAATCACTGTTCCAGAGCCTCCCTATAAAAAGGTAACCAGATGGCTTCGTGGCTTTTCTGTCTCTGTCAAATGTCGGATGTATAGATGCAGATGCTATCTCCATTACTCCGGATTTTGTTTTTATAAAGAAGTTCAAAAGCTTTTTTTCATTAAGGCCGGAAAAAACTTCAGAAGGAACTACTTTACTTAAATTTTGTGACTCAACCCCATACTCATAAACAAGCTTATAATGTTTATCGTAAACAGATACATAATCATATCCGTAGGAGGAGAGAATGGTCGAGATATTATCTTCAAACCACTCATTTGTTGCTCCGGTTTGCATTACTGAAGCAAACTCATCCCAATAGGTATAGTCAAATGCAATTTGACGGAGTCCGGTGCTTTTAAGATTAATGATAGAGGAGACCTCCCGGTTAAACTGTTCCAGGGACTCTTTGTGAATCATATCAGCCTGACGCTTCTGAAGTACTAAAATTGCGGCAAAAAGGAGAAGAAAGCTTATCCCTGCAAAGGCGATAATCTGCAATAATCTGGAGTTAATTCCTGCCTTTTTTCTCATAACAAGCTTTTTAAAATCAAAAACCTAGTGCAGCTATAAAATAGGTGCTTCCGGCAGATGGATTTACAACAAATGATAATGAAACATATGGAGTAAAATTCTCTTTTACCGCTATCTGCCGTTGATAGGTGCATCCAAGATTGACAAATCCGGGGGATGAGTGGTAGTACTCCCCTTTAAACTGATAACCTGTAAATAGCGATAACTGATTCTTTCCAAATGTTTTGATATACTCTGCCTCCCCGTAGATACTCTTTGAGGGGTCAGACCCATAGAATATTGAGCTGAATAAAAAATTGAATCTGTTCTCCTCTCCAAAAGAGAGGATTGCCTGCCCTTCCAGCATATGAGAAGTTGTTTCGGGATTGTAATTAAAATATTGCCCGGGGTTGGTTTTGCTGTAGGACCAGTAGTCCCATAGTGCAATGGTAAGTGGACCTACCTCTTTTGCTATATAGAGGTCTATCTCATCATCTCCATCTCCTGTAACCCGGAAGGCACTCCAGGTTCCAAAAGTAAAACCTCTCCAGGAGAGCTCTGCCCAAGGTTGGAGCGAAGGTGTATGGTTGTAGTTCTGACCCCTCCAGATATAGCTGCTCACCACCTCTGCACCAAAGCTGAACTCCGGGTTACTCTTTTTACTCTCCTGCGCAGCTAAAGAGCTTACGAACAAAGATGTGCATAAAAAGAGAGTTGCAAATGAGAGAGTCACAAAAGAGCGGGTCATTTAATCTGTTTTATGAAATCGGGGTTACAATATTAATTTATGAAGATAGTGAAATTGTACTATATATTGATAATTTCCCCGCAATAATTGTAGAAGACTTTACAATTCAGCTCATTTTTAAAACGGCAGTATGCATCCTGTCCGGTACAGTGACAAACTCCAATTTTTAAAGGGGAGATTTTGGATAGAGACTCAATAATTTTATCTACACCTTCTTTGGCCATTTGGGAGGTGTGAAACCCTCCAATTATCGTGTTTACGGGCATCTTAAACATTTCTGTTGCCTGCAGGACTATCTCTATTATACCAAGATGTGAACAGCCTGTGATGATTGTGAGCCCATCTTCACCCAGATAAACCAGATACTGTTCATCAAGGAATCGGTCTTTTATTAAAGAGCAGTTCTCTTCACAATTGAAGCCCTCGGAATCTGAGGATGAAGCATTGTTTGACATTATCGGTCCAGAAACAATAAAAAACCTCTCGCTGATTTTAAAAAGGCCATCGGTATATACAACTCTATCTTCCGGAATCTTAACTCCCGGATCAATCCCAATGTATCTTTTACCTCTGTATTTGGGGAGAAAAGTCTCTCTCTTTGCAAAGATCTTTGCGCAAGTATTTTTATCTAAAAAAGTGGAAACTCCTCCTGTATGGTCGTAGTGACCGTGGCTTAAAACTAAATAGTCTACAAGAGAGATGTTTACACCCAACTCAATTGCGTTTTTATAAAAAACGGAGCTCTGACCGGTGTCAAATAGTACCCTTTTGTTGTCGACCTCCAGATATATTGAGAGACCGTGCTCAGCCAAAAGCCCTCTTCTATTTACGACATTGTCTGTAAGAGTGGTAATTTTCATAACTACTAAAAATAAAAATAAGAAAAAAGCGGCCTGAATAATCAAGCCGCTTTTGTGTCGGGGTACTCCGACTCGAACGGAGGACCCCCTGCTCCCAAAGCAGGTGCGCTAGCCAACTGCGCCACACCCCGAAAAAATTAAAAGAGCGTCCCTTTTGGAAAGGGATTGCAAAGGTATACATCTTTTTCAAAAAACCAAAAAATTAAATTCGGATTTAATTTACTATTCAAAAAAATTGCAATTTAATATTAATACATATATTTGTGGAATATATGATTAATTACAAGAGGATGTTGTTGTCAAACAGAGCCTTTAGTTTGAAATCACAAGCATTATTACTATGTTTTATTGCAAAATTGTAATAATTTACAACATTTGATAAAATGCTTGAACAAAAAACATTTAAGCTTGTTTAATAACACCAAAGTTTTATAAAGACACAGAAAACATTTTTCAAAATGAGAATGAAACATATTTATTTGACAATTATTCTTTTGGGGCTATCCTCAGGAGTTTTCGCGCAACAACTGACTCTCAATGCAGAGTCGGGCAATAGCGCAATTGAAATAGGTAATTGCTGGCGCTTTCTAGATTACGAGCAATATACATCCTCTGGTTCGGAGGTTATCTCCGGATCTTACTCTCTTAAGACTCAGATGATTTCAAACAGTTCCAGTATCAATGACACCTACATTAAGACACCTTGGATGAAGGTGGGATCTGGAAACATCACCTTTAAAGCAAGACTCGGAAGCGGAACAGATCCAATTTCAAGGGGGGTAAGAGTCTCCTATATTCCTTATAATGCATCATCCCCCGGGACATCTTTTGAAGGAACTCTGGTTACTTTTTATTCATATGACTTTGTTGTTACAAACAACAGTGTAGTAAATTTTATCGTTCCAATCCCTGCGGCAATTGCCAACTCAACATCTCTTTACAAAATAATGGTAAGTTATTTGGGGCAGGGGGGTAACGGAAGAGTATTATCTGACGACTATATTTTTCCCGGCACATACTGGTCGAATCCGGCGAACTCGTGTAACCCTTTACCGCTGAATGTTCCAACCGATACAGACGGAGATGGAGTTCCGGACACACAGGACGAATATCCGAATGACCCTTACCGCTCACATAACAGCTACTATCCGGGACTATCACAGTTTGGTTCTCTGGCGTTTGAAGATAACTGGCCTGCCAAGGGGGACTATGATTTTAATGATCTTGTAGTTGGGTATAACTTTAACACTGTTACTAACGGATCTGGAAATGTTGTTGAGCTTATAAGTACATTTATGCTCAGAGCATCGGGAGCCATTTACAACAATGGAATGGCATACCAGCTTGATGGGATTGCACCTAACAAGGTGTCAAAAGTTGCCGGCAACACCCCGGGGTCATTTACTATGGCCTCAAATGGTGCTGAGTCGGGACAAACATATGCAAACATTGTTGTGTTTGACAACTTCTTTAACCTGATGTCAAAACCGGGAGTTGGCATAGGTATAAACACAGAGCGCCTTGCACCTTACATTATGCCTCAGAGTAAACAGGTGGTAACAACTTTTATAAACAATGGGGTTAACCCTGCCGGAGGAACACTTACGCTTGCAGAGCTAAACCCGGCTCTTTTCAATATGTATATGATTATCAACCGGGAGAGAGGTAAAGAGGTACATCTGCCGAATAGATATCCATCTTCACTTGCCAGCACAGGGCTCTTTGGAACAAAAGACGACACTTCAAATCCTGCTACCGGGAGGTACTACAAGACTTCAAATAATCTTCCCTGGGCAGTAGATATAATTCAGGGATTTGACTACCCTATTGAAAAAGTGTCAATTGATCTTGGACACTTACATTTTACGGAGTGGGCAGTCTCCGGCGGAGTTCAATTCCCGGATTGGTTTATGAATCTGCCGGGCTACAGAGATGCCTCTAAGATCTATTAACGGAATCGGTAATTAAAAAAACGGAAAAGATGAAAACAAAAAATATAGTCCTAATCATACTTATCTCAACCCTTGGCCTTTTGTCTTGTATTAAGCAAAACCTTCCGGATCCCGGAACGACGCCGGAAGATAAAACCAAGCTTGCCGATGCCAAGGTTCCGGATAGTTTTAACTGGTCTACAAGTAAAAATGTAGAGGTTTCAATAACAGGACTCCCTACGGTAGTTCCTATCAAAAACACCCTTACAATCACACTTCCCGATGGCAGCAAGCTATACAATGCATACCACGATATGAGTGTAAACCTTAAGCTGACACTTGTAGTTCCGGCAACTGTAACTCAGTTGAAACTGAAATTCGGCACTTATGACGAAACGCTGAATATTGCAAACAATAAAGCAGCATTCTCTTTTATCCCTGTAGTAACATACGGTGATGGTATGTAGGCTTTTATAATCAATAAATATTTTAAAGGGCGTCTAAAAGAAATTTTAGTCGCCCTTTTGCTTTGTGGTCAGTTAAAAACAGAATAGACCATAAAGGCCTTTTCCAATGTCATTATTGACGCCCGAAATTGGTTAACACCACCATTACCGGTCTGTGGTCTGAAGCAACGGCTTCGGGGACTACTCTCTTTTGAGTGATTCTGTATTTTAGGTCTCTCTTCTGTTTGGCGAATATGTAATCTATGCACCTGGTGGGGTTATCGGCTGGGAATGTGTATTGTGTGGTGTCTGAGAGGGTTTGGAACTCCCGGCCTATGGAGATTATTGGTTCTGAGCCCGGGAGGGCATTAAAGTCGCCGCCAACAAACATCGGTTTATCAAAGAGCCTCGCCTCTGCCTTAAGAGTTTCAGCAGAGATAATTCTGTCCTCTTCGGTAAGGGAGAAGTGTGTGGATGCGGCAACAAAATCGCGGAACTCTACAATGAGTAATACTCTGGGCTCTTCGCTGCCGGGTAGCGGCACTCTCTTAATGGATATGGGCTCCTCCCTGGATAGGATTCCGACACCGTACTTGCCGCCATCAAAAGTTATTGCCGGGGCAAAAACAGCGTGCATTCCGGTGAGTCTTCCAAGCTCCTGAGCCTGACCTGCCATCCCGCTTCTGGTTGTGGCACTGTCTACCTCCTGCAGGGCCACAATATCCGGCATCTCACGGTTAATGATATCTGCAATCCTCGCAAGGCTTTTTACCTGATCCAACCCTTTACCAACCCGGATGTTATAGGTCATAAACCGAAACTCTCCCGAATCGCCGGGAGTTTGTGCCTGCACAATTGTAAAGCACATCATTAGGAGCGTGATAATTATCTTCATACGGGGGTTTTTTGAATTTTTGAGTCAATTGAAAGTTTCCCTGCACCATAAATTATCAGGAAAATAAGCAGTAATGTCATAGCAAAATCTGTTCTTGAATCGTGTGCCATTGTCCAGAATCCATCGTTAATCAATTTGGGAATTTTAGTGGTAACAATGGCTGTGCCCATAATGATTAGCAAAGGAACAGAAGCAATACGGGTAAGCAAACCGGCGAGAATCAAGATGCCACAAATAATTTCGAAACAGGCAACGAAATTGGCTAAAAAGGCGGCATTCTCAAAACCAATCTTAACGAAACGCCCTGCACCAACCAGGTCAGGGAAAAGGAATTTCTGAATCCCTTCCGATAAAAAAACCAACCCGACAATAATACGAGGGATAAGCGATTTATAATCACTTTCCGTACTAATCAGGAGCGAAAATAGTTTGTAAATTGTTTTCATTTCTCTGATAGTTTATCAAGGCTTTTCAAATAATGCTCAGTCTTAATTTGGTTTTGGGGAGCATTGGCTAAGTGTCTTGAAATTGATTGGGTTAGAATGTTACAGTTTTATCTGCCCATACAACAAGATTAACACAATCAATCATAGTTGAAATGGGACAGGTTTCTGTTTCATTTAATTGTCTGGATTTTAAGCATGTTCCACACGCAAGTATCTCTCCTCCAACATTTACAAATGCTTTCAACTGTTCGTCGACATTGTATTTTTCGTGAGTTAACCCTTCGCACTCTACGGCCTCTCCCATTAGAAAAACCTTAACCTCGTGTCCCTGTTTCTTAGCTGTTACAGCAAAACGAAAGGCATTCCAGGACTTTTCAGGCTCTTTTGTCTCTATAATTATTCCAATCTTCATAAATAGACATTTTAATATTTACACTTTACAAATTTACATATTCCACCGCCAAATCAATAGCATAATTAAAAAAATACCTCCATATAGGATAGGTATTAGATATGCCGGCCTGAGAGATTCATTAAATCCATATTTTTTATTTTGAAGCCGGACTACTTTAAAACTTAAGTATATTCCAACGCTCATTATTAAGGTCATTAGGATTGAAACACAAATATTTATCCATAAAGGTATTTGGGGGATAAAAATTTCGTTATCAATTATCTTTTGAGCAGTAGACAAACCAGTTACATCATCAAACAGAAAATTAAAATAGGGTACTCTTGATGTTGATTTAAGGATTGACTTATCCAGATGTGCAGCTGCAATGATTGGGATAAAAGCAATTCCATAATTCAAAATATAGTCTTTAATTTTTATGCTTGATTTTGTTAAAGTTGTAAGAAGCCAAGGCACTAACCAAATAATTGCAGGGACTATTCCAAATAATATAGCCCCTTTTATAACTCCGGCTAAAAAATTATTCTCAATTGATAGTGGTTCAATTACCAAATTTGGAAGGTAATTTAAGTAGCTGTCTGTAAGTTTCCATTCCGACCAAATTTCAGAAATAACAAATCCCGAAACAACTAAAACAAAGACCATTTCAGCAATTTTAAGCGGATTTAGCTGAAAAAGATCGTTGGCAAATCCAATGTATCTAATTCCGGGGTTGGGTCTGTTTGCATCTGTTTCTGACTGATATTCGTTGCAACTCTTTAAACAGCCGGCACACAGTATACAATTTGCATTATCTGTTATATTTGCGGGATATAAATCTACTCCGCAACTTTTAGCATTCAGGTTGTACCGATATCTTTTATGAATACAGGATTTGTCTTTACACGTTTCGCAAACACTCCTGTTTTTTACCCTCCAACCGAAAAATGAAAGTCTGGAATAGAGTCCCAATAAATATCCAACAGGACAAACATATCGGCAAAAAGTATTTTTCTCATAAATGCTTCCGATAATAATTGAGACGGCAACAATTACTAATAGATATATTGCCATAAATGCAGGGTTGCGATGAATGGCAAAACCTTGTATTCCAATGAACAGGATTATGATATAAAAAATGGTTATAGCCCAACCTGAAAGCAGCCACTTTGGCCTTTTCCGCTTGAGCCCGATTTTTGAAAAAAAGGTAGTTATGAGCTCCACGGGGCAGACCATACACCAAATACGGCCAAAAAAAATTGCCAGTATAATTATAGCCGGCCACCAGTATGACCACACAATAAGATTTCCAAGGTTAGTGCTCCGTAGTTGTTTCAGGAATAGAGCATCTGTAGAATATGCCATTAAACCTGTTACAATAAGAACAACAAATGCAATTAAAGAAATATACTTAATTGTTAATGGAAAAAACCTTTTCGAAAGTAATCTGTTTAACATTTTGTTTACAATAAGGTGTCTCTATATGGATACTAATCTGGCATATATACTGTGGAAAAATACTCTCCGGAGAGTTAAATAATCCCGGCTGCCAATGCTAGTGAAAGCAAGATAAGCATAATAGCAACGATAATCTGCATAGAGTGTAGTGTTACTTTTTTAAGCAGTTTATTTCCAATGTATGCACCGGCAATTGCGGCAAGAGTTGCGGTAATAACCAGAGCTAAATTATCTGTAAGCCCGGAAGCCGTAATCCTTGTTGCATAAATGCTTAGCCGTGTAAAATCTACAAAAGTAGAAACCACAACAGCAGTACCTATGAATGCCTCTTTAGATAGGCCGGCCTTTATTAAAAACGCGCTCCTTAGTGCTCCTTGATTACCCGACAGGCCTCCGAAAAAACCGCTTAAAGCGCCACCTATAGGGAGCTTGTTTTTCCCAAACTGTAATTTGCCAAAATATGGGATAAGGTCTATACTGGCAAAAATGATGAGCAAAACAGAAATAAAGAATTTAACCGGGTAAACATCAAAGACTTTATCAAACAGATGATAAGAGAAAAGAGGTTTTGAATCTGGTATATAAAGCAACAACCACGCTCCGACTATAGCAGCTATAACAGCAGGAATACCAAAGCGTATCAGGGTGCTTTTATCTGCCTTTTTACCGACTAAGATTAGTTTAAAAATGTTGTTGAAAAAATGAACTACTCCTGTTAATGCAATGGCCAGATCAACGGGAAAGAATATCATAAAGAGAGGGGTTAGGATTGTCCCCAAACCAAACCCAGAAAAGAAAGTTAAAATTGCTACGACAAATGCTGCTACGCTAATTATTAGAATTTCCATATTATGCTTTTTTGTTATAAAGCAAAAATAGGGAGTATTGTTACAAACGTGGTGGTATATATAGATGAATATTTGGTACTATTGAAAATACTTATTTCTAAATTGTATCGGAGTACTATTTTCGTGCCTTTTGAAGAATTTTACAAAGTTTGATGTGTCTGTAAACGAAAGAATTTCTGCTATTTCGTTTATAGTATTGTCTGTGTGGAGTATATATCTCTTAGCCTCTAACAATAGTTGATTTGTGATGATTTCGCTGGCACTTTTGCCCGTGTGCCTCCTGCAAATAGTGTTTAGATTCTGAGGGGTTGTATTTAATAGATCTGCAAATTGGTTCACCTTATGAAGTTGAGGGCACTCTTTCACCAATAACATCATAAATCGGTCATAAATCGGTTGGGGTTGATTGGTGCTTGCCGGGTTTTGAGCGTTAATTTGGAGCAATTTTCCCAAGAGTGCTTTTAGAAGTCCGTGGATAATATCTTTTGAGTATTGTGAGTTGAGCTGATATTCATTAAAAATATCTTCCAAAAGGTACATTGGAAATTTACCCGGTTCAAATCTTAACCTTGTTATGTCATCTGTTTTTCTGAGCAAATCAATCAATATTTTTTCGTTAACAGGGTTAAATTCACGCGCGTTAAAAATGATTACAAATCCTTTTGGAATGGATGTAAATTGCCAAAAATGGAGTTGCCCCGGTTTTAATAGATATAGTTCGGGTGTTGAAACCATATATTTTTCGGATTCAATGCAATGAAAGCCCTCTCCTTCACTTAAGAAAATCATTTCATAATATTCATCGTGTTTATGGGGCTTGGTTTTTTTGATTATCTCCTTGAATCTGGAAACTTTAAAAGTGAGCCCTTTGTCTAATTTGTTCTTTACATCTATGTAACTATTTTCCATATTAAGTTATAGTATATTGTTCGATAGAGTTGAAATTTTGGTCAGAAGTAATTCTTGTGTATCCAAGTGTCTCTAAGTCTTGTAAGCCTTTAGTTAAATAGGTTTTTCCCTCATCAATTACATATAGTTCATCACAAATATCGAGAATATGCTTATACAAATGATCTGTAATTATGATTCCTTTATCTCTCTTCTCTTTTAAAATCAGCCTTTTTATTGTCTCTATATGTAATGGCATTATCTGTGAGAATGGTTCATCTAACATACAGAATTTAGAGTCTGAAGCAAGTATCAAATAGATTTCAAGAATTCGTTGTTCCCCACAGGATAAATTTTTAAATCTCTCTTTATATAGTTTTTTAAACTCTGGAAATTCGGTTATAAAATCGGAAAAGTCAAGCTGGAAGTTTTTGAAAATCGTTTTAATTGTTAAAGATTTAGGAATAAAATGACCTTGTGGTAAATACATTATGTCGGTCGGATTTCGGAATTCGTTATAAATAGGTTTTCCGTCCAGCCGAATGGAACTATCATTGGGCAAAAGTTCTCCATAAATAATTTTCATTAAACAAGATTTGCCTGTTCCATTTCTTCCAAGTAATCCTGTAACCTTTCCAGTCTCACTTTTTAAATATACATTTTGCAAAACTCGTTTAGAATCGAATTCCAGGATAACACCATCAACTTCAAGTTTATTCGTCATCTAACTAGTAATGTTATTATTATCAGTGTTAAAAACAATATAAAATCAAAGGTTAGTGAAGAAATCCACAAGACCTTCTTTGAAAGACCAAGATTTTTATAATAATAGAATTCATTACGTTTATAGTTGTTAATGAAGTAAACAATTATTCCAAGAGTGATTATTTTAAACCAAAAAAGAGCTGTAAATATATTAATTCCTTGAGTATAAGAGATCATTACACATAATATCGTTATCATCCAGCTTGCAAAAGCAAAGGAGCTGTAAAAATTTAAAGTTAATCGTAATACTTTCATTTTGTAGTTGAATACAGATCAAGCTGTCTATCAGTCTATGTCGCTCCGGTTCTAGTCTGTAAATTTATGATATTTAGTCTAAATATCAATTTTTGCGATAGTTATGTTTTTTAATATGAATGTGTGAATACCTTATGAGTGGGCAGATGGTTTAGGGGATTACCTCACTTCGTTCGGTGTTCCCCGAGTGGGGGTGCTTCAAAGAAGAAAAAG
>Ga0154520_105_pt4 | contig 148287 bp, 132 predicted proteins | sample RifGroE2_FD_105663 | JGI IMG/M metagenome (GOLD analysis project Ga0154520, IMG submission 105663) | Bacteroidetes bacterium GWE2_40_15
TCGGCAAGATACCAGGCAGATACCCAAAAAGAGATAAAGAAAACGCTAAAGGCTATCCCCCTAATGGTAAAGTCAAAAAAACCTCCAAAGGTGCGATCGAATCCCTTAAAAAATATATGGATAGAGTAAATAACCAGTACTCTGGTTAAAAATGTATGTTTATAAAACCACATAATCAAAGATATCTTTTATCTCGAAACCAGTTAATTGCTTTTTCAATTGCCAGGTCTGTATTTGTCTCTCTCAATTTTAGCTCTTCAACTGCTTTTTGGTTTGTAAAGTAGTTGTCCAGACATAGCAACTTTTGATTTGTAATATTCAGGGATGAAGATACGCAAAAAACTTTTTCAATAAAGCTAAACAGGTTTGCAATAAGAACCAAGAACCATCGCGGTATCTGCAGTAGTATACCTTTTTTGTTTGAAACCCTACCTATTTTTTGAAAAATCTCTCTGTAGGTTAAGTTCTCTCCGGATAGCAGATAGCACTCTCCGATTCTCCCCATTGTAAGAGAGTTAACTATAGCCTCTGCGGCATATTCGGCATCAACTATGCTTTTCCCTCCAGGGGGATAGAAAACAATGCGTCTGTTAATTCCATACATAATCAATTTGCCACTAGAGATGTTTGCATCTCTTGGCCCAATAATAAATGTGGGGGCCACCACAATGGCCGGAAAGGAGTTTTCGGCTGCCTCTTTCAAAACCATCTCTTGAGCCAGATACTTACTGTATGCATATCCAGAATCTTTTAACCAGGGCATAAAACCTCCCGTCTCATCTCCGGGATTGTCAAGGGATCCATTAGTGAAACAGTTGGCTGTACTCACTTGAATAAACCTTTTTATCCCATATTTTTTACTCAATTGAATTAAATTTGAAGTGAGCTCAATATTTATCTGCTCATAAGCCGTTAATCCGGTTGGTTTTTGTTGGGTATTAGCGGCACAGTGTATTATAAAGTCGCACTCTTTTACAACCTGCTCCAGCTCCCAAACATTTGTCAGATTGCACTCAATAATTTCACATTCCAGCTCTTTTAGAGAGACCCTGCTTCCAGATTTCCGAACGATTACAATCGCCCTGTACCCTTTTTTTGCTAGTTGGTTTACTACATTTGATCCCAGAAGACCATTAGCTCCCGTTACCAATACCCTTTGACTTTTATGCATAGCACTTACTGCTTAATGTCTCAATTTCACGTCCGATAGATCTTTTGAAAATTATCAGTTGCAGCCAAATGGGGCAAGTTTTAAAGAAAACCCAGCTTAGCTTATTCATAAACCCCGGTATAATCAAAGAGTCTTTCTTTAACATCTGCCTTACACAAATCTCAGCAGTGCGCTCCGGGGTAAGTATGGTCGATTTTATTAACCTATTATGCTTGTTAATCCTTTCTGAAACACCTTTATTGGTTGCCATACCCCCTGGGTGAACAACTGAGACAGAGATCCCCTCGTTTTTTAATTCTGCCCATAAACCTCTTGAAAATGAGTAGACAAAAGCTTTTGAGGCCGGATAAACCGTTTTGTAAGGCATTGGCCCAAATGAGGCCATACTTGCGACATTGAGAATATAGGCCTGAGAGTTCTCCTTAAGATTATCAATCAATTTATGGGTCAAAAGCACCAAAGCCCTTATATTCAAAAGTATAATATTATCAATATAGTGTGCAGATACTGCTTGAAATTGCATACTTCCACCTACTCCTGCATTGTTGATTAACACCTTGACATTGAAATTATTATTTATCCATTGAGCAGTCTGGTCTAGCTCCGATTCATTAGTCAAATCTACCTCTTTGTATTCAATATCAATATTGTATCTACTTTGCAAATCGGCTCCGATTCTCTTTAGATTTTCATTAGGCAAAGAGATCAAAATCAGGTTTAGCCCCCTCTTCGCACATTCACTTGCAATTGCTTTTCCCAAGCCTAAACTTGCACCGGTAACAACTGCATATTGACCGGTTTTCTCTACAGGTTTTAACTTTTTCATTTTATCTTTATTTAATATTTTTTTAATTAGCCAATAGGATGCTGTTGCTGCTAAAATTCCGGTAATAACACCCCCAAAAGTGAGAGAGATAAAAACATCAATCCCGGAGTTGAATATGTGCTTAATAAATCCAAAACTCATTTTTTCCGGCATTACTAATTCGGTGTCTATACCCAGCAGGGTCTTGCCCAACCAGAAATTAAAGGCAAAAACAAAGAGTCCTGTCGCTACATTTGTATTGAATACTGCTATACAGGCAGATTTTTTATTAATCTTTAGTACAGAGGCACATACCAACGATACTAACATTTGAAAACCAGGTATGGGCATCATCCCAATAAATGAACCTAGTGCAAAACCTCTTGCAATTGACTCCGGATTGTCTTTAAGATGCACTATTTGACCGAATCCTTTAAACGTTCTTTTCAAGATATTCATTTTCACTCATTTTTATTAAGGATTCAAATGATTTAACTAACATCCTTTGTATAATAGGATCTTGAATAAAGCGTGGAAACATTGGTTTTGTAAAGGATGTGGAGTAAAAAGTAATGTGTGAGCAGTTGCCGGAAACAGCTTCAAAGACCCAGCAACCCAAATAGTTCTTCATCCTGCTTATTCCGTTTTTTACGGGAAGATATTCGGGGATGGACTCTACCTTGATAACGGTTCTGTTTCCATCTTTTTCAATTGTATACCTGGCTATTAAATCTTGCTGAGTAAAGGGTTTGGGAATATCGAAAAGAGTGTACATAACCCATCCGTTGCCAGATTTTTCGTAGGTTTTGCAATTTTCAACCCCTACAGACCACTGTTGATAATTCTTTTCGGTATGCAGGTTTTTGACTATTGACCCGATTGAGGCATTAATAGTTAGTAAGGCTCGTAATTCGCGGGTTTTTAGTGAATCCCCAACATTAACCCAACGATACTGTAATTCAACTGATTCAGTTTTTTTTGCTGTCTCCCATTCACTAATAACTTTATGCCCAAAGAGTGAATAGGAGAGAGTGCTTAATAAAAATAATAATTTTACCATCTGCTTTAATTTTTTTTCAAAATTATTGCGAATGATAGTCTGTGAAAAGCTAATTGCTACCAGCTGTAGAATAATAGCGTGAATTGTCAAAAAGGGGCCTTGAACTGTATTATCTGGTTATTATTCTATCGACTCCAAAGCTCTCCCAAGCCTTTTTATCCCCTCTTCAATTTCGGCTTCGTTACTTTTTGCTATAGAAAGGCGGATGTACCTATCTTTTGGGGCGCTAAAAAAGAAGTTTTTGCCATCTATAACCTTAACCCTGTATTTTAGAAAGTGCTCTTCTATATTAACGTCGGGCTTTATATTCAACTTAATCCATATTAAAAAACCACCAAGGGGTTCGTCCCAGGAGGCTCTATCTTTAGGGATGTACATTTTAAGTGATTTTAAAGCTACTTTCATTCGTTTGCGAAATGCGCGCATACATTTTCGGATATGTAGTTCGTATTGACCGGATTTGCAATACTTATACATTAAAAGTTGGCTGAATGTGTTTGTCGATAAATCAAAAATGGTTTTTAGGGCAGTAAGTCGATTAATACACTCGACATCTGCAATAATCCACCCTAACCTTAGCCCCGGGGCTAAAATCTTTGAAAAAGTACCAAGATAGATTACAATACCGTTTGTATCTATTGACTTTACCGGTAAATGAACCTTGCCAAAATATTTCAGCTCCTCTTCTATACTATCTTCAATAATCAAAATATTGTTATCCTCGCAGATATTAATTAACTCCTCTCTCTTTGCCTGCGACATAGTTATGCCGGTTGGGTTTTGAAAAGTAGGCGTTGTAATTAATAATTTTAGTTTGGTTTGTGATGTGATTTTTTTCAAAACTTTCAAATCCAATCCATCTGAATGCATTGGAATCTCATACACTTTACAGCCGTAGTATTTGACCAATGGGATAAGCATAGAGTAGGTTGGTGTTTCAACTGCAATAGAGTCCTCTTTGCCAACTAAAGATTGAAAAATTAACTCTAGAGAATTTTGGGATCCATTAGTAATTAGAACATTATCTGCCTCTACATTAACGCTGTGCAAACGCATATGCGAAGCGATGGCCTCTCTTAACGGCTTAAATCCCATTGAATGGCAATAGCCAAAAATGTTTTGTTCTGTATCGTTGAGGGCATCGCGGAAGCAAGATGCAATTATTTTTTTATTTATGAGTCTTGGGTCAGGTTCCAGCCGTTGAAAACTAATAACATCTACATCTGCCTTAGTATCTTTTCTATAGCTGTTTAGATTGTCAATAAATAAGTTGTTATCGCCAATAAAGTGGTTACTCCAGAAATCATCCCTTTCACTCTTTTCGGAGTTTATATGTTTAATTGATTTGCGCTTACGCACTTTTGTGTACGAACCCGGAGTGCTCTCAAAGTATCCCAGCGACCATAGCTCCTCGTAGGCTCTAACCACTGTAGAGCGATTTACTCCTAAAGATGAGGCCAGTTGTCGGGTAGAAGGCATCAGAAAACCGGGAGCTAAATCTCCATTATCAATTAGATCCCTAATTTGATTTACAATCTGATCAAAAATAGTTTCACTCTTACTCTTATCTAAATGTAGTAGCATTGTTATCTATATTGGATGGGTAAATATAGTAATAAATTGGATGTTTTAGCTCACTCAATTGCTCCCTATTTTTGTCAAAAAAAGTGATTTAAAAACATTTTAATTTAACATATTATGAACTACATTTTTGAAGAGTTATGCGAAAGGCATAGAGAACCGGTTATTGATATATATAACCATTATATTGAAAATAGTTTTAGCGCCTACCCGGAGCAAAGAGTCCCATACGAATTTTTTGTCACGATGCTGGATAAAGTGAAGGGTTATCCGGCCTTTGCCATAAAAGATGCCGGTATAAATAGAGTTGTTGGTTTCTGCTTTCTTAAAATGTATCACCCTTTTACAGTTTTTAAAGAGACCGCAGAGATAACCTATTTCATTGATCCTACAGAAGTTGGTAAAGGGATTGGTAAATTAGCTCTTACTCTTCTTGAAGATAAGGGCCGGGAGATGGGAGTTAAGCAGATACTTGCAAGTATCTCTTCAAAAAACGAACAGAGCCTCAATTTTCACATTAAAAACGGGTTTAAAGAGTGTGGCAGATTTATCAACACAGGTAAAAAAAGAGGAGAGTACTTTGATATTATTTGGATGCAAAAAAGTATTAGCTAGAGTAATCTTATGGAAACTAAATCAGAATTTAAGAACAGCTGGGATACTCAATCCGCGGCATTATCCTACTCCAAGCTCGAATTTCCCAACACCTACTATTTGGCTTATCGGGATTTATCCGATATCATTTTAAAGCACACAAAGATTGGCCGCGCAATAGATTTTGGTTGTGGTGTTGGTCGCTCTACCAGGTTTGTTTCAAAATTAGGGTTTAAAACTATTGGTATCGATATCTCTCCAAATATGATTCAAGTTGCCAAAGCCGTAGATCCTAAAGGTGAATATCAGCTGGTTAGCGATGCAAATTACAGCCACTTAGGCAAAGGAGAGTTCAATTTAATCACCTCAATATTCACTTTCGATAATATCCCCGGATGGGAAAAAAGAACCAATATTTTGGTTGCATTAAGTGATCTGCTCTCTATTGATGGCAGAATCATTTGCCTGGATTCTACACCTGAATTATATGTTAATGAGTGGGCATCATTTACAACAAAACCTTTCCCTGAGAATGCATTTGCAAAAACCGGTGATATTGTTTGTGATATTGTACTGGATGTTGAGGATAAAACCCCTTGTGAGGATATCTATTGGACCAATGAAGATTACCATAAACTATTCGCACTGGCGGGATTGGAGGTTGAAGAAATCTACATGCCATTGGGCTATAGCAACGAACCGTTTGAGTGGATCAGCGAGAAAGAGATCGCTCCGTGGGTAATTTATGTGCTTCGCTTTCCCAAATTAACACTAAATTTGCATCAAACAAATACGCAATGAAAACCAGAGAGTACTATTTTGAATTACTAAACAGGTATGTTAAGAACCCGAAGATGATTGCCCACTCGCTGGCATCGGAGGCTGTGTTGAGGGCACTGGCGGTAAGGCTGGGAGAGGATGAGAATTTGTGGGGTATTGCAGGGCTGTTGCACGATATTGATGTTGAGATTACAAGTTCTAACTCTAAAGAGCACTCTTTGGTTGGGGCCGCAATGCTTCAGGAGGAGGGGTTACCGCAGGAGCTTGTCGATGCTGTAAAGATGCACAATGAGATGTCAACCGGGCTGGAGCGATCTACCCGTTTTCAATATGCACTTGCTGCCGGAGAGACAGTTACCGGGCTTATATTTGCCACGGCTCTAGTGCAACCGGATAAGAAAATATCCAGCGTAAAGGTAAAATCTGTAGTTAAGAGAATGAAGGAGAAGCTTTTTGCAGCCTCTGTAAACCGCGATACAATAATGGAGTGCGAAAAAATCGGAATCCCTCTGGACGAATTTGTCGCACTCTCAATTAATGCTCTGCTACCGGTAGCGCCGGAGTTGGGAATGTAACCAACCCGGAATTAGTTAATATCCTGTTCAAGGATTTTCTCTTTCTGTTTTTCGTACTCCTCTTTTGTGATGAGTTTTTTGTCAAGAAGCTCTTTCAGTTCCATTAGTTTTTGAACTTTGGTTTTCGAGCTACTCTCCATACTCTGTTTTTCGGTTGGAGCGGAGTTCCCGGGAGCAAGCGGAATCATCTCGTAGGTGTGGGTTGGTTTGTACTTCATAGTCCACAGGAATGGAACCCAAACGAACAATCCCCCGATAATAGCTCCAACATCTGCAGCCTCGTTTCTTGCAAATGAGGTGTAAAAAGGCTCATAGCCCTCTTTTTCCAGCCTCACATTAGTAACGCTTCCAACAATTTTGGTGTCGGTGTGCAGATAGGGAGTCTTCCCGACAGGCTCTCCGTCTATATAAATTTTTGCATCTTCGGGTGAAGCATAAATCATTGTTGAACTGGCACAACTGCTTGCCAAAATAGCGCAGATAAGAGCAGATGATACAATTCTCAAAAGTGGTGATGGTTTAAACATAAAATAAAAAATTTAGAATTCTGAACTCTTAGACGAAGAGCCCACAACAAATGTTACACTAATTTTAACTGGCAGTGTTATGTGAAACAATCAGGTTTACAGGTGTTTAGAAATCGGGATTTTGGCAATTGAGAAAAATTCAAAAATTAATCTATTAATCTACAAGTATTTACGCAAAACACTAACAGATTATACCCCTATATGTTTAAATAGTTCGTAAACCATAATTGCAGGCCATACTATTGCCTTTAAAACTCCAAGGACTCCTGTCCAGAAGCTGGTTGCCTGAATAATAAAATAGATTGCTGCCCCTATGAAGCCAAGTCCGTAAACTGCCCCTGCCGGTGCTCCTTGTTGGATTTCGTTTTTCATAATGCGATGGTTTTTAAGTTTATTTAAAAAATTTTGTAGGGATACTCTATACTACTTAGAAATAGGGCGTGTGAGGATACCGAGCTGCCGGCGGCACCTCTATCCTTTTTGTCCAGCACCTCAAGAATCCACTCCGGCCTCTCTCTCCCCCTGCCAATCTCCAAAAGGGAGCCCACAATTGCCCTTACCATATTGCGCAAAAAACGGTTGGCACTTATTGTAAAGCAAAACGTGTATGGATGCTCAAAATTGTCCGGGGAGTTGTGCCTGTCAGGGCCTGTAATGTTGAGTGGTGAGAGTGGCTGCCACTCTGCCCGGGTTACTGTGCAGATGTGGTGTTTAACATCTGTGTGAAGTTTGGCCATAGATGTGAAATCTCTCTCTCCAAGCAACATTGCTGCGGCTCGGTTCATTGCATCTATATCCAGCTCATAGGGGAAGAAGCAGGAGTACTCATTCAAAAATGGCTCCTTCTTTGTGTGTACAAAATATTTGTAGGTACGGCTCACCGCATCGAACCTGGCGTGACAACTGTCAGAAACCTGACAAATGTCATTTACTACAATGCCGGATGGAAGAATGGCATTTATTTTGTAAAGTAGAAGTTGCTGTTCTTTTGTCAGACTGTCGTTGCAAGAGTCCAGGTGGGCAACATAATTTATGGCGTGAACACCTGTATCTGTCCTGCCGGCTCCGGTTATCTCAATCTTCTCCCGAAGATAGGCCGAGAAGGCAAACTCCAGGTGCTCCTGCACAGACGGGCCGTTTATCTGCCTCTGCCACCCGTTGAATGCAGAGCCGTTGTAGGATAGTAAAAGAAAGAATCGCATTATTAACTAAATATCTTAAATTTGCAGGTTGTAGAAACTTTAAGCGTAAATACAAAAATACTAAATCATTCGATATGGAAACCGTAAATATCAAAGAGCTAAACGAAAGAATCCAAAAGGAGAGTGCCTTTGTGGATATGATTACGATGGAGATGAACAAGGTGATTGTGGGTCAAAAGCATCTGGTAGAGAACCTTATGATTGGACTTTTGGCAAATGGTCACATACTTCTGGAGGGTGTTCCGGGTCTGGCAAAAACTTTGGCAATTAACACGCTTGCCTCAATTGTAGATGCCAAATTCAGCAGAATTCAGTTTACTCCGGATCTGCTTCCGGCCGACCTCATTGGTACACTAATCTACAGCCAGAAGAGCGAACAGTTTCAGATAAGAAAGGGCCCTATATTTGCGAATTTTGTATTGGCAGACGAGATCAACCGCTCTCCGGCAAAGGTGCAGAGTGCACTGCTGGAGGCGATGCAGGAGCGCCAGGTAACTATTGGCGACACCAGCTTTAAACTTCCCGAGCCGTTTTTGGTAATGGCAACCCAAAACCCTATTGAGCAGGAGGGAACATATCCGCTTCCGGAGGCTCAGGTAGACCGTTTTATGCTAAAGGTTGTGGTGAGTTATCCAAAAAAAGAGGAGGAGAAGCTTATCATTCGTATGAACAACAGCGGTAAGTTCCCGGTTGCAAACAAGGTTCTCAAGCCGGAAGATATTCTTAGGGCCAGGGAGGTTGTGCGCGAAGTATATATGGATGAGAAGATTGAGAAATATATTGTAGATATTGTATATGCCACCCGTACCCCGGAAGATTATAACCTGGGTAAGCTTAAAGAGTTAATCTCTTATGGTTCATCTCCGAGAGCAAGTATAAACCTTGCGATGGCTGCCAAAGCATATGCATTTATTAAGCGCAGGGGGTATGTTATTCCGGAAGATGTGCGCGCAGTGTGTTACGAGGTGCTCAGGCACCGTATTGGTCTCACCTATGAGGCAGAGGCAGAAAATGTTACAACAGAGAGTATCATTACAGAGATAATGAATGCCATTGAAGTTCCATAGTAAAACTCACCTATATGTCTAAAGAGTTACTAAAAAAGGTCCGTAAGATAGAGATAAAGACCAGGGGTCTTTCGAGGCAGATTTTTGCCGGAGAGTACCACTCTGCTTTTAAAGGGAGAGGTATGGCCTTTAGCGAGGTTCGCGAGTACCAGTTTGGAGATGATGTGAGAAGTATGGACTGGAATGTTACGGCAAGGCTCAACGCTCCATATATCAAGGTGTTTGAGGAGGAGAGAGAGCTCACCGTGGTGTTGATGATTGATGTGAGCGGCTCCAGATGGTTTGGCTCCACATCAAAGACAAAGAAGGAGCTTATGACAGAGATCGCAGCTGTACTCTCATTTTCGGCATCTGCAAACAACGACAAAGTTGGGGCACTCTTTTTCAGTTCAAAGATAGAGAAGTTCATTCCGCCCAAAAAGGGGAGGAGCCACCTGTTGCGCATAATACGAGAGCTCATAGAGCTGGAGCCTACAGAGAAGGGTACAGATATCTCGGAGGCACTCAGGTTTCTTACCAACGCCATAAAGAAGAGGTGCACCGCATTTCTTCTGTCAGATATGATAGATGTGGGAGAAGATCTAAAACCGAGATACGAAGATGCCATTAAGATTGCTGCCGGCCGCCACGACCTGTGTGTGATTTCGGTATATGACCCGCGTGAGAGAGAGCTGCCGGATGTCGGGCTGCTTCGGGTTGCAGATAGTGAGAGTTCGCGTGAGCAGTGGGTAGATACTTCGGATAAGAGCGTGAGGGCCCATTTTGCAAAGTGGAACAAAAGTGTTCTGGAGCAAACCTCCCAGCTATTTCGCAGGTACAAGATAGACTCTGTCTCTATCGGCACAAATCAGGACTATGTAAAAGGTCTTATAACCCTTTTTAAAACCCGTTAAAAAATGAGTTACGCAATAAAAGATACCCTTTTAATAGGCGACCAGACGACTCTGCGGTTCAAAACGCAAATCTCGCAGGGTGAGAGGTTTATATTTCCTACACCACAGAACCCCATAATGAAAGGGCTTGAGGTTATCGGAGCTCCCGTGACAGATACATTGAGTAATAAAGATGGGGTGGTAGAGCTGGAGAGCAGGATTACGGTCACTTCGTTTGACAGTGGCTCATACTCTCTTCCCGGGTTTACTGCATATCGTGTAAAGAGTGACGGAACAACAGATACCCTATCATTTGACGGAGGAACTCTTGAGTTTACCACAATTCAGATAGATACCACCTCGTTTAAGCCTTTTGATGTAAAGGGTCAGATGAACTACCCCTATACCATAAAGGAGGCGCTACCCTGGGTGGGGCTGTTGCTTTTGATAATTGCCGCAGGATACCTAATCCGCAGAGCAATTAAAAACATAAGAGATAAGAAGAGCATCTTTGGAAAGCCTATCGTTGAAGATCCTGCTCATATAGTTGCCTTAAGGGAGCTTGAGAAGATTCGCAACGAAAAGATGTGGCTCAAAAATCAGAAAGAGTACTACACCCGGCTTACCGATGCTCTGCGTGGCTATATAGAGAAGAGGTACGGAATTCAGGCAATGGAGCAGACCTCAAACGAGATTCTTAAAGATCTTGCAAAACAGAAGATGGAGCCCAAAGTTTACAGTGAACTGTCAAATCTTCTGAACCTCTCCGATCTTGTAAAGTTTGCCAAATACACAGCACCGGACCAGGAGTGCGAAAGCTCCATCCCTGCTGCAGTGAGGTTTGTGAACGCCACATTTCTTGAACAGATAGAGGAGAGAGATGCTCCTAAAGCGAAAAATATAAATGATGGAGGCAAATAGTTATGTTTTTTGAATACCCAAAACTACTTTTTTTGGAGCTGCTTCTCATACCAATAGTTGCGCTCTATATTTGGAGAGAGATTCGGGGTCAGTCGCCCTCACTTTTGGTGTCGTCACTCTCTCCCTGGGGTGGAGCCGGTGGAAGATTTAAAAAGATAGCGAGACATCTGCCCTATATTTTAAGGTTTATTGCACTGGCTTCCATTATCGTGGCGCTGGCCAGGCCTCGCTCTTCCCAGGATTTTGAGAGAATAGATACAGAGGGGATTGATATAATCTTTGCTCTTGATGTCTCTACCAGTATGCTGGCGAGAGATTTTAAACCGGACAGGATAAGTGCTGCAAAGGATATTGCAATTGAGTTTATAGCCCAGCGTCCTCGTGACAGAATGGGTGTGGTGGTTTTTGCCGGAGAGAGCTTTACCCAGTGCCCGCTCACTACCGACAGAGCTACCCTCATCAATTTGATGAAAGAGGTGGAGACAGGGCTTATTGAGGATGGAACTGCAATTGGAAATGGTTTGGCAACAGGAATTGCCAGGCTTAAAGATTCTCAGGCAAAGAGCAGGGTAATTATTCTGCTCACAGATGGGGTAAACAACAGAGGCGAGATTGCACCGCTTATGGCAACCGAGATAGCCAAGACTTATGGTGTGAGGGTTTATACCATAGGTGTTGGAGCGATGGGTGTTGCACCGTACCCGGTTATGACACCCTATGGGGTAGAGATACAGCAGGTTAAGGTAGAGATTGATGAACCTCTGCTTAAGCAGATTGCTCAGGAGACCGGTGGAAAGTACTTCCGGGCAACCGACAACACCAAGATGCTTGAGATTTACAGCGAGATTAATAAGATGGAGACCAGCAGAACAGTTGTGGACTCATTCCCTATATATAAAGAGCTCTTTATGAAGTATGCCCTCATTGCGCTTGCGGCACTTCTTCTGGAGCTTTTGTTGAGAGTCTTTGTTTTAAAGAGATTACCTTAAAGATATTTCATTAATATGATTCAGTTTGCACAATCAGAATATTTGCTTCTAATCTTGATAATACCGTTTCTCTTTATATTTCACGGTATTAACAGAAGGTTGAGACGCAAGAAAATTGAGAAAATCGGTGATTTATCAATACTGGAACCGCTTATGCAGGGGGCATCCATGGCAAGAGGGTGGATAAAGCTCATTATCCTGAGCATTGCGCTCTTCTTTTTTGCCATCGGAATATCTCGCCCTCAGCTTGGTGCAAGGTTAAAGGAGGTAGAGGGCAAAGGAATTGAGATTATGATTGCGCTGGATGTCTCAAACTCTATGCTTGCTCAGGATTATTCGCCTAACCGCCTGGAGAGGGCTAAGCTGGCAATCAGCCGCCTGACAGATAATCTCAAGGAGGATAGAGTCGGTCTTATTGTCTTTGCAGGCCAGGCATTTGTCCAGCTTCCAATAACCACGGACTATGTCTCTGCCAAGATGTTCCTCAACAGTATCAACACCGGCTCTGTTCCGGTACAGGGGACCTCACTCTCAGATGCCATAAATCTTGCAATCAAGAGCTTCAGCGCAGAGAGCGCAAACAGCAGCAGGGCTGTAATACTGCTCACAGACGGGGAAGATCACGAAGATGACCCTGTAGATGCAGCAAAGACTGCAAAAGAGTTGGGAGTTTTTGTATATACTCTCGGTATCGGTTCTGAGACAGGAAAGCCCATCCCGTTGGAGAACGGAGAGCTTCTCAAAGATAAGGATGGTAATATTGTTGTAACTCGCCTGGACGAGCCGACTCTTATGAAAGTTGCCGAAGCGGGGGGTGGAAAATATGTGAGGGCCGGTAACAGTGATTTTGGTCTTGAGGCGATAGTGACACAAATTAGGAACCTGGACAAACAGGAGTTTAAATCTGTTGTCTTTGAAGATTTCAACGAACAGTATATGTATTTTTTTGGAATTGCACTCTTCTTCTTTATTCTGGAGTTTTTAATAACAGATAGAAGAGGCCGTAACTTCTTTAGGTAGATTTTATGAAGGAGGATGTTAATATGAGGATAGTTTTAATAATGCTTTTTACCTTTGTCTTCTCTGTGTGCAGTGCACAAAAGGAGAAGGGGGAGGTGCGTTCCGGGAACAAGGCCTACGAAAAGGGAGATATTGAGAGGGCAGAGCTGGAGTACAGACGGGCACTGGAGCAGAGCCCGGAGTCTGTTTTTGCAAGGTATAATTTGGGTAATGCACTATATAAGAGGGGTAATGCACAGGAGGCAGAGAAGGTTGTGTCACCTCTTAAAGACTCTATGGTTATAGATGGTGCAAAGTCCAAGGTGTTTCACAATTTGGGTAACTACTCGCTGGATCAGAAAAAATACAGCGAAGCGGTAGAGCACTATAAGAGCTCTCTGAGAGATAACCCAAACGATATGGAGACTAAGGCAAACCTGGCATACGCCCAGAAAATGCTTAAAGATGAGCAGGATAAGGATAAGAACAAAGATCAAAACAAAGACAACAAAGACAATAAAGATAAAAAAGAGGATCCAAAAGATGACAAACAGGATCCTAATAAAGATAAACAGGATCCAAACAAAGAGAACGAGCAGAACCAGCCCCCTCCCAAAATAACTCCTCAGGCTGCCCAGCAGATGCTTCAGGCAATACAGAACAAAGAGAAAGAGACTCAGGAGAAGGTAGATAAGGAGAAGGCAAAGGTTATGCAAAGCAGGCAAAAAGAGAAGAACTGGTAGAATTGGCAATAATCATATATATGATAAACTATTTAGATAAAATCAAAAATTCGGGAGTGACGCGCAGGCTCTTTTTGATATTGGGCTCTTTTATTGCAGGGGTCTCTCTCTCTGCGCAGACCTCTCTTAAAGTTGACGCTCCCAGAGTGGTGGAGTCGGGGGAGAGTTTTCAGGTGGTATTTAGCGTTAATGCAGAACCATCTTCCTTTAACCTCCCATCTATAACTGACTTTGACCTGCTTGCGGGCCCTTCCCAGTCGCGTATGAGTAGTACGCAAATCATTAACGGCAAACGGAGCGAGAGTATTTCGATAAGCTATACCTATGTGCTTGCGCCTCGTTCTGAGGGTAAGTTTACCATCCCATCTGCCACAGTTGTGGTGGATGGCAAGAGTTACTCATCTTCACCCGTAACTATAGAGGTGGTTAAGGGAGATGGTTCGGCTAAGAGCAGTGAATCTGCCCAAACGGCGACAACTGTTAGCAGCGACGATCTTTTTTTAAAGATATCACTCAGTAAAGGGAGGGTTGTGAAGGGTGAGCACCTCATTGCAACGGTGAAACTCTATACAAAGGTGCCAATCGCAGGGTTTGAGGATGTTCGTTTTCCCTCTTTCAACGGCTTCTGGAGCCAGGAGATAGATACTCCTCAAAACATAGAGTTTGTAAGAGAGAGTATTGACGGAAAGATATATAACTCTGCACTGTTAAGAAGATATATGCTTTTGCCACAGCAGAGCGGCACCCTCACAATAGATGCTGCCGAGATGATTTGCCAGGTTCAGATACGCTCAGCCGGGGGAGCCTCGAGAAGTCTCTTCGATGACTTCTTTGACTCCTACTCTACAGTTCGTAAAAGAGTATCATCTACAGCAGTAAGAGTCGTGGTAGATCCTCTTCCACAGGGAGCTCCGGCATCTTTCCAGGGTGGTGTGGGTGAATTTACAATGAACGCAAAACTTTCCAGAGACTCTATCAATGCAAATGAGGCCCTATCTCTTATTGTAAATATTAGCGGTACAGGAAACATTAATCTCATTGAGGCTCCAAAGATTGCCTTTCCTGCAGGGTTTGAGGTCTACGATACAAAGATTTCGGATAACAGTAGCAAAGGGTCAAGAGGAGCTACCGGGAGTAAACAGTTTGAGTACCCGATTATCCCACGAGGGCCGGGTGAGTACACCATTCCAAAGGTTGAGTTCAGCTTCTATGATATTGCCAAAAAGAGATATATAACCCTCTTCTCGGATGATCTTAATTTAAAAGTGGGAAGAGATGCCGGCGGTGGTTCTGTTTCACAACCGGGACTCTCATTTGGGGTTAACAGACAGGCAGTGAGGAGCATTACCGAAGATATTAGATACATTCACTCCGGAGCATCACGGCTTAAAAAGGGGAACCTATTCTTCTTTGCCTCTCTCTTTTATTTTTTTGCCATTCTGATGATTATATCTCTGTATATATTTACTGAGAAGATTCTCTCAAAGAGGGTAGAGCGAAACAGAGATATTGCCGGTGTTAAAAACAGAAGAGCCAATAAGGTTGCCCGCGCCCGTCTTAAAAATGCCGAGACCCTTCTAAAGCAGGGTATCTATATGGGATTCTATGAAGAGCTGCACAGGGCCCTTCTCGGGTATGTGTCAGATAAATTAAATCTTTCACTTGCAGATCTTTCCCGTGATAAAATTCGGGAGGAGCTGGTGTTTAAAAAGGTCGATTTTGGACAAATTGAGGAGTTGCTCTATTTGCTGGAGCAGTGTGAGTATGCCCGATATGCACCGGACCCGGGTGGAGGAGAGATGGATAAAAACTATACAAAGGCAATAAGCCTCATCTCTGAGATGGAGTTATAATGAGCAGTGTATTTTTCAGTAAGTTTAGTAACGATATGTTTAGAGTTAATTATATGGATATGAAAAAGGCAATTATTGGAGCTTTGCTTGTGTTGTTACCTTTTATCGCTTTCTCCCAGGCTGCTTCACCCAAAGTTTCAGATTTGTGGGAGAGTGCTGGGGAGCTTTACTCTAAGGGCAACTTTAGCGAAGCGCTGGCTCAATATCAGGAGATTGAGAAGAGCGGACACACCTCGGAGCCCCTTTTATATAACATCGCGAACTGCTATTTTAAAGAGAAACAGTGGGGTAAATCTATCCTCTATTATGAGAGGGCGCTCAAGCTAAATCCCGGCAGTAACGATACTCAAAATAACCTTAAACTCGCCAAGGAGTTTGCCATAGATAAGATTGAGGAGCTTCCGGAGTTTATCCTGCGCACCTGGATAAGAGATGTAAACTATATGTTATCTTCCAATGAGTGGACATATATATCGCTGCTATTTTTTGCCCTCACTGCACTGCTGTTGCTCAATTTCCGTTATGGACCAAGCTCAGCCGTGAGAAAGATCTCCTTCTTTGCATCTATGTTCTCTCTTCTGGTAGGGATAATCTTAACCCTCTTTGCCTGGAGCCAGAGAAGCTCATACAACAGAAGGGATACGGCAATTGTAATGATGCCTGTTAGTACCGTGAGGAGCTCTCCGGACGGATCCGGGAATACTCTCTTTATCCTTCACGAAGGGACTAAAGTAGAGATGATTGAGCAATTGGGCAGCTGGAAGAGAATTGAACTTGCAGATGGCCGCCAGGGCTGGATCCCGGCGGGAGATCTTGAGGTAATTTAGATAGATGTCCAGCGAGCGGTATTCTGGATGTGATTTTAGCTGTATTCTGGATGTGATTTAGCGGTAATCCGGCGTAGTTGACATAACCCTCTCAATTGCTGTGGCAAGAATTTTAACCCCTTTTTCAATCTTTTCGTTTGGGGCATAGGAGAAGTTGATTCTCATTGTGTTCTTACCCTCACCGTTACAGAAAAAAATCTCTCCCGGGATAAAGGCTAAGTTCTCAATAAGTGTCAGCTTGAGAACATCTGCACTTTTATAACCAGACGGAAGTGTTACAAAGAGAAAGAGCCCCCCTTCGGGAACGGTCCAGCTCACACTCTTGGGCATATACCTCTTGAAACACTCCAGCATCAACTCTCTTTTCCCTCGGTAGAGCTCAATTGTCTTAATAAGATTACTATCAAAGAGTCCATCACCCAGGTATCGCGCCGCAACAGCCTGGTCAAAGACCGACGCACAGAGGTCTGCGCTCTGTTTTGCAACAACTATTTTGTCCAGAATTTGGGGGTTGGCAACAATCCAGCCAAGCCTGAACCCGGGGGTGAGTGTCTTGGAGAAAGTTCCTAAAAGTATGACCCGCTCTTTGTCCATAGATAATAGGGTTGGCAGCTCCTCTCCGCTATACCTGAGCTCTCTGTAAGGGCTATCTTCAATAATGGTTAAATCGTAAAGCCGGGCAACTCTTATGATGTTCTCTCTCTGGGCTAATGAGAGTGTTACTCCCGAGGGGTTCTGAAAATCCGGGATTGAGTAGATGAATTTTGGCTTGCGACCCTCTTCAATGAGCTTAATAACAGTAGACTCCAAATTGTTTTCATCTGCAACTCCAACCGGAACCCCGCCCCAAAACCAAAAAGATTGAAGAGCTCCAAAATAGGTGGGGAGGCTGCACACAAGAGTATCTTCTCTGTTTAGAAATATCTTGGAGCAGAGGTCAATGGCCTGTTGAGAAGATGTAGTGATTACAATATCATCTTTGGTGATATCTACTCCTTGGGAGCGGTACCTGTTGGCAAGCTCCCGGCGAAGTTTGGGGTCTCCCTCGGTAGGGCCGTACTGCAGAGAGCTTGAGGGGCTCTCCCGCAACAGGCTCTCTACAATCCTCTTAAGGTCATCAACCGGAAATGTCTCCGGGTTGGGGTAGCCGCCCCCGAACGAGATAAGCTCCTCTCTGTTTAGCCCGGCAAGAATGTTTCTGGCAGGAGAGGGTCTCATTTTTGAGGCATTTTCGGATAGTATTGACTCTAATTCTATTTTACTCATCTCAGTAGATCTTCCAACTCTATTGCGTTATCTGTCTTACTATCCCTGTATTTGATTATCACCGGGCAGTAGAGGTGAATTGAGGACTCTCTGCCAAAACCGCTGCTTATGGGGCGGCTGCCGGCAACTACAACTGCGTTTTCGGGAACTGTCAAAGGGGTGGTGTCGCTTTTGCGGATATAGTTTCCGGTGGTGTTGTCAAAGATGGGTGTAGATGCATTTAAGATAACTCCGGTAGCAATTACTGCCCCCTTTTTCACAATTGTCCCTTCGTATATTCCGCAGTTTCCTCCCACAAAGACATCATCTTCAATAATCACAGGCATTGCATTTATGGGCTCCAGCACTCCCCCTATCTGCGAAGCTGCAGATATATGAACCCCCTTTCCAATCTGGGCACAGGAGCCCACAAGTGCGTGGGAGTCTATCATACAGCCGGAGTCTATATAGGCTCCAACATTGATATATGAGGGTGGCATAATAACAGTTCCATCTGCAACATATGCTCCACTGCGTACCGATGAGCCGCCGGGTACAAGCCGGATATTTTGATCTGCCCTAAAGGTTTGGGCAGGGTATGTATCTTTGTCGTAATAGGAGAGTGGGTTGCCCTGGTACTCTCTAATTTTACCGTAACGAAACCCCCACAAAATAACCTGTTTAACCCAGGAGTTGATACTCCAGTTGCTATGTCTAATTTGGGCCACCCTAAGCTCCCCGCTCTCCAGAAGATCCCTTACTTTGTAAAAGAGGGCTAATGCCTCTTCACTGTTGTTGTTGAGCGATATATGATTGAACTCTCTCTCTAAATTTGTCATCATTACAGTAGTTTAAGCTCTTTTAATACCTCACTCATCAGTTGGTCAGTTTTTGAAGAAGAGCTAACCAAAGGTAGTCTTAAAACATTCTCTGTTAATTTCATCAGGCTAAGTGCCGCTTTAGTGGGGATTGGGTTACTCTCAACGAAACAGGCTTTAAAGAGTGGCATTAGTGTATGGTGCAATGCCTGTGCTCTCTCTGTGTCTCTCTCTTTGAGGCTCTGTGCAAGTTGAACCATATGTTTCGGAGCAATATTTGAGGCTACACTTATGATCCCTTTTGCCCCGGTGCTCATTAGAGGGAGGGTCTCATCGTCATTTCCGGATAGGACCGAGAAGCCCTGCGGGGAGTATTTTATGATCTCGCTTATTTGGGAGTATATTCCGGATGCCTCTTTTACAGCCACAATATTTTTTAACTCTGCCAGTCTGAGGGTGGTCTCGCTGCTCATATTTGTGCCGGTCCTGCCGGGCACATTGTAGAGTATAATTGGAGTGGAGGTAGATTCAGATACTGCGCGAAAGTGCTCGAATATCCCCTGCTGGGTTGGTTTGTTGTAGTATGGTACCACAACCAGAAAGGCATCTGCATTAAATTTTGAGAAGCTCTTAATGTTCTCAATAACTTTTTTTGTGTAGTTGGAGCCCACACCTGCCACCACAGCTACCTTACCATTGTTCACATCCTGTGTTATCTCCAGTATCTTGTGCTTTTCGTAATCTTCCAGGCAGGGGGTCTCGCCTGTTGTTCCCAACGGCACCAGAAAGTTGATGCCTGCTTCTAATTGTCTTTGAACCAGTACCCTAAAAGCCGGGTAGTCAACCTCAAATGTTGAGGTGAATGGCGTTATAAGTGCCGTACCGCACCCGCTAATCTCTTTCATTGTTTAATATTGTAATAAATTTATCTTCAATTATATCACGGAAGTCAAACACTCCCTTGAGCTGTGTAGCCCACCCGGCGGCAGTGACTGCTCCAAGTGCAAACCCGCCTCTTGAGAAGGCTTCGTGTTCGAGAACAACTCTATCCTGTACAGATTCAAATGCCAGGCGGTGTATTCCGGGAATATATCCGCTCCGGATACTCTCTATGGCCACATCGCGCCCGTACTCATTGGATACAATCTCCTTTATGGTCTTGGCAGTGCCCGATGGTGCATCCAGTTTGAACTTGTGGTGCATCTCCAGAATATATGGGTCGTACTCTCCCATTGATTTGCACAGCTTTGAGGCTATTTCGGACAGCTTAAAGAGTATACTCACCCCGATTGAGAAGTTGCTGGCATATATCATAGTGGTCCCGCACTCTCTAAAACAGGCTGTTACCTCATCTTTTATATCGTTCCAGCCGGTGGTTCCAACAACTGCTGCTTTAAAATTTTCTGCAATAAACCTGTAGTTCTTACGGAATGCCGCCGGTTCCGAAAAATCTATACATACGCTCTCCTTTGCCAGGCTCTTATCTATGCCCTGTATATCCTGGGATCTGGCAACAACATTATGAGTCGTTCCCTTTAAAACAGAGTCAATCTCCTGACCCATCTTTCCGTATCCAGATAGTACTATATTCATTATTCAAAAAATTCTTTGTGAAGAGCTGTTATTACACAATCCAGATCCTCTTTGTTTACTACAAAACTTACATTAATATCGGAGGCACCCTGGCTTATCATTGTTATGTTGTGTTCGCAGATTGCCCCGAAAATTCTCTTTGCCAGCCCTTTGGTCTCTTTGAGGTTTTTACCCACAACGGAGACCTGGGATTTGTCGTATTTGACTGTAACATTTGCAAAACGGGAGATCTCCTGTGTGAGTTTATCCAGGTTGTGGTCGTTATCTACCGTTAACGACACGCTCACCTCCGAGGTGCTGATAAGATCTACCGAAACCCCATATTTACCGAAAACCTCAAAAAGTTTGGTGAGAAATCCAAATGTGTTTAGCATCTTCATAGAGAAGATGTTGATTACTATTATGTTCTCTTTAAAGGAGATAGCTCTCACTCCGCTGCTTGTAATCTCGTCGTCTCTAAGGATGAGGGTTCCTCTGTTTTGGGGCTCAGTTGAGTTGAGCACTCTTACGGGGATGTTCTTTTCTATTGCAGGTTGTATGGTTGCAGGGTGAAGTACTTTTGCCCCGAAGAATGAGAGTTCTGCTGCTTCGCTAAACGACATTGTAGAGATGCTTCTGGTGTTTTCCACCCTTCTGGGATCCGTTGTATGAACTCCATCTACATCTGTCCATATCTCAATCTCGGTGGCACCCATTGCCATCCCGATTAGGGCGGCAGTGTAGTCAGATCCGCCTCTACCCAAAACGGTGTTGAGTCCATCCTTTGTTCCGGAGATAAATCCCTGGGTAATCACAACATCGTTTCCCTCCAGTGCACTATTTAGTGCCTTTGGAGCAAGCTCCCGGATGGAATTGTAGTCTGGCTCCCCTTTGAGAAACTCATCGTCGGTTATAATGAAGCCTCTGGCATCTGCAATTGCGCACTTAACGCCGGAGTTATTTAGAGCACGGTAGATTATATATGAAGAGAGAAGCTCCCCGAAGGAGAGAATTTTTGCCATACTCTTGTTTGAGAGCTCTTCCAGAATATTTACCACCCCTACAATCTCTCTTAGTTTACCGAAATAGTCATCTATCTGAGAGAGGCTCTCCGCCAGATAGGCTTGATTCTGGCTTAATAACTCTGATGTCATCTCTATATGCCTCTTTTGCAGGCTCTCTGTAAGGGCCAGAGCAGATTTAAGATCTCCTCTAAATGATAGGTTCGCTATATTTTGAAGGGAATCGGTCACTTTGGATAGGGCAGATACTACAATAACAGGGCGCAGCTCAATTTTTCTTCGTACAATCTCTATCAATCTCTCAATCGCGGCGGAGTCCTGCACAGAGGTCCCTCCGAATTTCATCACTATCATCTACGCTATCTCCTGAGTTAATGTTTTGAAAATGTTTTTGAGGTCAGTCACAGCTCTCTCAAGATCTGCAAAGTCAATAAACTCTTTATCTGTGTGAGCAACCTTTATGCTCCCGGGTCCGTAAAGAAGGCATTTACCGAGATTGGCAAGGCAGGGGCCGTCGCTGGCAAATGCAACGATATCGCTGTGATAACCATCAATATAATGGAATCTAAACGGCTTATCTTCGCGGATTTTTGTAACCGAAATCTTATCGTCGGAGATACCTTTGAGCCTGTTCTCTATGAGCAGATGTGAAGAGAAGGTGGTCCTGAAATATATTCTGAATGTAACCAGGTTTGGCAGAACATTATGCGCGTTGTTTGAGGCTAGCATACCAATGTTGTATGTGGTTGTGCCCAGAATATTATCTACAGGGAATTTCACCTCGGAGAGCTTGTTTAGAAATACTCTCATCCTCTCAATGGCATCGTCGCCAAATTGGGGGTATCCCGAGTGTGCGCTAATGCCTTTAATACTAACTTCATACAGCTGAATGCCCTTCCCTGCCCGAATGAGTTTATTTTCGGTAGGCTCTCCCACTATAACATACTGGCAATCTTTTATAAGGTTGTTTGCAACCTTAGCCCCTTTGGAACCAATCTCCTCTCCGGCAACAAGAAGCAGACCGAAGTCTGTTTCACCCTCACTTTCAAGTTCTTTACAGGCGTTATAGGCAGCAATAATCTGACCTTTGGCATCACACGCACCTCTGCCAAAAACTTTTCCGTTATCTGCCCAGGGCTCAATATATGGAGGAACAGTGTCCAGGTGTGTACAAAATACAATCTTTGGAGTGCCCCATTTGAAGAAGAGATTTACGCTTCCGTCTCCCACCTCCTGAATCTCAAGTGTAGATCCGGGGGTTTTAAATGTTCGGGCAATGTAGTTTGCCAACTCAACCTCTTTGCCCGAGGTGGAGTCGATTTTCATAATTTGTACAAGTTCTTCGGTGTTCATAGTATTTAATTTTCGGTTATTTTTTCAACAAAAAAAAAGCACGAATCGGAGATTCGTGCCTATTATTAATACACAAAATCCCCTCATCTCAGATGTGGTTTCTTACCGGCTGGTTTTATAGATTTTGTGCAGTATGTGCTGTTCATTGTTTTGTAGTTTTTTACTAAACTGTGTGCAAATGTAGTAGAAATATCTTTTTCTCCAAATAAAATTAAAAATTATTGTCGCTTTCTTCGCTTAGTCTCTGTTTTTGGAGCAGGCTGCTCCTCCTTGTAAAGATCCTCTCTGGAGAGTAACTTGTCCGTATTGGCAAGATTGTAATAGACTATTGCCATTACCGCAGATGTGTGGTCCATATATTCGGGGATACTCATATTGTATGTATCTCTCTCTGTGTGCCAAATCTCTTGATAATTAAAGTCATATCCCTTAGGATCTGCCGTGCCAAAACTTATTGTGGGTACTCCGTTTATTGCAAAATATGCGTGGTCGGAACCTCCCGCAGTAGTTGGTTTGGGCCTTGCCTCGCCGCTCCTTAGGTTGAGTTTAAACGGAAATTCGGGGTTAATTCTGTTGAGAACTTCTGTGGCTTTTTTAAAATCTTCATACATAGCCGCCGGAACTGTAATTGAGTTGGCAATAGTCGGTCCGCCATCTCTGTTAAAGTAGTTTGAAATTTTGTTCAGATTAGAGATATTGCTCTCTACCCAGTGTTTGGATCCTAAAAGGCCAAACTCCTCTCCGGCCCAAAGGCAAAACGCGATAGACCTCCTGGGTTTACCGCCGGCTGCCATAATTAAACGGGCAGCCTCCAGGTTTGGAGCAACTCCGGTACCGCAATCTACACCTCCTGTGGCCACATCAAATGCATCCAAATGGCCTCCGGACATAACATACTCGTCCGGAAACTCTGTTCCGCGAATAATGCCAATCACATTATGGTATTTTACAGGCCCGGGTTTAAAGTGGTTGCGAATATCAAACTCTAACAAAAAGTACTCTCTCTCTTTAACCTTTTGAGCAATAATGCGATACTGATGCTCATTCAGTTTAATGTCTGGGCAGGTAGGGAGATTTTCAAAATCCATATACTTTAAGTTCTTTCTGTCGTAGAGTGCTCTTATCGGAACTGTGGAGGATTGGATTATTCCCAGGATTCCTGCATCTCTCATCTCTTTGTAAAAGAGGGCAGGGGCGTCTTTGTACTCTTTGAGGGCAACTTTTGGTTTGTCCGGATTGGCTCTGTTCACTCGGGTTACAGAGTCGTTGTATCTGCCAATTTTGTCGTTCTCTTTTATGATAATTGAGCGGAGAGTATCTGCATATTCAGAAATGTCAACCGGAAACCCGTCACTCTCTCCCGATATGAGTACCCACGCCCCTTTGAGTTTTCCCTTCATCCTCTCGAAATCTGCTCTGCTCTTAGGCTCCATAACCACGTGACCCCTTTGAACACCTTTTGTGCCGGATGTGTAGGAGGGGGTTGCAAAATGGAGAGTCATTCCATCCGGTGAGAGCATCTTTCCAAACCAGGGGCCTCTATTGAAACCCACAGGCAGCTCACCAACCTCAATCACCTGAACCTCGAGTCCCCATTTCCTGAACAGACCTGCTGCCCAGTAGGTGGCATTTTCGTAAGCATCAGAACCGATAAGCCTTCCGCCAATCCTGTTTGTAAGGATATCCAGATGGTGCATTGTTTGGTTCTCTTTGGTGCCAAGTTCAATGATTTTGTCTACAACCTTTTTATTCTCCTGCTCTGTGAGAGGGGTGTTTTGTGAATTTAAACTGTTTTGTGAGAATAGAGAAGCGGAGTATATGAGCATTATGCCCAATAGAGAGATTAATAGAGATTTTCGTTTCATTGTTTTTACATTTTAAAACAAATTTAATATTAAAAAATTCGGAATTGACGATTGTGAAATTTTTTTCCCATTTTTGTCCGGAACTATAATTTAAACTTCTAAAAGATGGGCGAGAAAAAGAGATTCCGTATTCCTCACACCTTTGTAATAATTTTTGCTCTTATTGTTTTGAGCGCTCTGGTAACATTTCTTGTACCCGGGGGAGAGTACAATAAAGAGACTCTGGAGTTCAGTTATGTAGATAGTCAACCTCAAAGCTGGCAGATATTGACAGCTTTTTATAAGGGGTTCACCAGGCAGGCGGGTATTATTGTGTTTATTTTGGTTATCGGGGCAGCTTTTTGGGTTGTGAACTCCTGCAAAGCCATTGATGCAGGCATCTACTCATTTCTCTCATTCACAAAAGGGTTGGAGAGGCACTCTTCTCTTAGGAAGGTAGGTATAAATAATATTGTTATAGTTCTAATAATGCTTATGTTCAGCCTCTTTGGGGCAATTTTCGGGATGAGTGAAGAGACAATTGCTTTTACAATAATCATCATTCCTCTTGCCGTCTCAATGGGCTATGACTCTATCGTAGGGATAGCTATGGTCTATGTGGCTGCTCACGTGGGATTCTCCGGAGCAATTCTAAACCCCTTCACAATAGGGATAGCTCAGGATATTGCAGGACTCCCAATATTCTCCGGGATTGAATATAGGTTTTTCTGCTGGATTGTTCTCAATGTTATAACTATAGCCGTGGTTTTATGGTATGCCAACCGGGTTCATAAAAACCCACACAAATCTCCGCTTTACCTGGAGGATAAATACTGGAGAGATAAGCTGGAGATGCAAAAGGGGGAGGCAATTGAGTACCATACACCAAAATCTGCCTGGGCAGCATATTTTATTACTCTGGTAGTGTTAGCCCTCTTCTCAATTTTCTATCCCCACACCTTAATTAAGATAGGTGGCAGTATATTTGACATACCGTTTCTGGTGCCTGTTATTTCGCTGCTCTTTGCCTGGTTCGGTTACAGGGGGCTAAGAAAATCTGTCCACTTTTTTGTTCTCTATCTTCTCTTCTTTACAATTATATTCCTGATTGTGGGGGTTATGGGTTACGGATGGTATATAGGAGAGATATCTGCACTCTTTCTCGCACTGGGAATATTGAGTGGTATCGCTGCTAACTACTCTGCCAACGAGATTGTTGCCAAACTCACAGAAGGGGCAAAGGATATCCTTTCGGCTGCACTGGTTGTGGGGCTGGCTGCCGGGATTATTGTAATTCTGGAGGATGCAAAGGTGGTGGATACAATTCTGCACAGTATGTCTATGGCAATGGCAGAGACGGGCAAAGCTGCCTCACTTGGGGTGATGTATATGATTCAGACATTTATCAATATTGTAATACCAAGTGCAAGCGCAAAGGCAGCAATCACAATGCCCATAATGGCACCGTTTTCGGACCTGATCGGTGTTTCCAGGCAGGCTACGGTTCTTGCTTTTCAGTTTGGAGATGGCTTTACAAATATGATAACCCCTACATCGGGAATTCTCATTGCAGTTTTATCTATAGCCAGAGTACCATACAGTAAATGGTTCAAGCTTATTCTTCCCTTTATACTCTTGTTGATAGTTATAGGATTCCTGCTGCTGTTGCCAACAATATATCTTGATTTGAACGGGTTTTAGAGTTGTTAACCTGCTCTACTTTGGCAGGCGCGTTTTGTAAACTCCGTAATCGGGAGCATCTTCGGGAGCGGTAAGCCTGTTTGCAGGTGCTGCAGATGGCGCCCCCTGACCAAGTGGAGGAAGTGGAGGGAAGGAGCCTATAGCTATATACTGAAGTACAGATTTTACCCAATCTTCCTGAAGACCAAAGTCGTGATAGAGGTCGTCAGGACGGTAGTGATCCGGAACAATACCATCTACATAGTGGCCGTAACCGGTACTATTTACACTAAAGAAGCAGATTGGCAGAAAGACAAACTGCGGCGAGTCGTAGTTGCCATCCGGATATGGAAGGACATACATCCCGTTAGGTTTGCCGTAAGTTGTACTCCCAATGTGGACAACAGTCATAAGGGGTTTTAGCCCGTTAAGAATCACCTCAGAGGCAGATGCTGTTCCTTTGGTGGTAAGGATAAACAGCCTGTTTAGATCCAGCGATCCTTTTATTCTCTCAATAATTGTCTGGGTTTGAACATCGCTGTCCCAGGAGCTGTATTTGTCGTTGTGCTCTCTTCTTGCAAGAAGTTTTTTATCTGCAGATGCAGGAGCGATATAGTTTGCCAGCAGTGTTGTTGCCCTGCTGTCACCTCCGCCGTTGTAACGAAGGTCCAGAATGAGCTCTTTGATTCCTGCGCTCTTGAATGTAGACATAGCGTTGTTAATGTCGTCCAGCATACCTGCCTTAAAGGAGAGATAGTGGTAATAACCTACATTATATGGTAGCCCGGAGTACTCTGCAGGGGTGATTACCATTGTTTTAAGATATGAGCGGGTACTCACTTCACGCGCTGTTGCCGTAAAGGTGTACGATTTATTACTATGATCTACAAATGTAAAGGAGTTGGTTTTTTGAGCATAAACAGTGTAGTATGTTCCGTTGCTGATTAATGTGCTCACCGGAATTCCGTTAATGTGAGAAAGCTGATATCCTCTCTTAACATTGTTATCGGACATTGGCGAGTTAGGGTGTACATACCTCACCCTTAGGGTGTAGTCATTGTAGTACTCTATAGGTTGCCCGATACTTATCCCGTATGTCTCCACAATTCCTGTTTCGGAACTGAGATACTGGGCTCCTGTCATCATCCACGACCATCTGTCTTCCGGAACTACAAGAGTGTCAAAGTAGGCCTGGATGGTTTTAATTGGCTTTGCATCAATATTCTTTGGGACACCTTTGTACCAGTAGTAGATGTCATTCATTATTGCATAGGTATAGCTCTTAAGTGCTGCCAGAGGATCTGTCTCGTTGCCGTTAGGATCCGGGTTCTCCTTTTGGCAAGAGGGTGCAATGTAAAGCACCACAGCCATAAGGAATAGGAGAGGGAGGAGCTGTTTTCTAATTTTGCTAATCATTATTATGGCAATTTTGGTCAAAATTAAACATTTTTTTAGATAATATGTTATATAGGTACAAATAGAGAGAGAAAGCTATTTATATAAACCCCAAAGAATAAAATAATTAAAGAATAAAATAATTTAATATTAGATTGAAATGATTGACATTAACACCACCGAAAGAAAGAACATATTTGCAGTTAAAGGTAACCCTGTTACTCTGCTTGGAAATCCTATAAAAGTTGGAGATGTTGCTCCGGAGATAGTTGCCTCCGGTAGTGCTCTTCAAGATGTAAAACTGTCAGATTTTAAGGGCAAGGTAGTAGTTGTGAGCGTCTTTCCTTCAATTGATACCGCTGTGTGCGCAAACCAAACAAGAGCATTCAACAAGAGAGCGACAGAACTATCCGACGAGGTAGTTATTCTGACAATCTCTAAAGACCTCCCTTTCGCTCTTGGTCGCTTTTGTGCCGCAGAGGGTATAAACAACATACACACCTTATCTGATTTTAAATTTTCAAAATTTGGTCTGGAGTACGGCTTTCTTGTAAAGGAGAATATGCTGCTTGCCAGAGGTGTTGTAATTATTGACAAAGCCGGTATAGTTAAATATGTAGAGATTACAAAAGATATTATAGAGGAGCCAAATTACGATAAGGCAGTAGCTGTTGTGAAAGAGATCTTAGGCTAAACAAGTTTTTAGACTAAAAAGAGATTTGGCATAATCTATATGTTGGCACCTGTAAGGTGGGGGAGGGCATAAAGCTCTCCCTTTTTTTATCCGGCTTATGGAGCCTTCAAAAGAGATTAATTTTTCTTTCTCGTCTTTTTGAGAATAAGGTGAGTAGATACACTTATGGCAATGATAATTAGTATTATCTGCACGTGTAATTTATCTGTGGCAAAAAATGTGGCGTAGAGTATTGTTACCCATAAAAGTGTGAGTGTGCGAATCTTAAGCCTTAGTGGTATTCCCTCTTTGGATAGATATGATCTGATATAGGGGCCAAGATATCTGTTGGACAGTAGCCATCTGAGCCTCTGTTTGGAGGAGTTCATATAAAAATATGTGGCCAAAAGCAGGAATGGTGTGGTTGGTAAGAGTGGAATAAATATACCCAGTGCCCCTAAACCGACAAATATTGATGCAAGTATTATATAAAGTTGTCTCTTCAAACTCTTGTGTGGTCTCTCCATTTTTCTAACTTTGCAAAGATACTTAACTTATACGGAAACTTTAATCTTAAATTATGGAAAACTTCTCTGCCATCGTCGAGAAGGTAAGTTCGTTTTTATGGGGCTGGCCAATGATTGCTCTGCTTCTTGGAACTCACCTTTACCTCACAATTATTCTGAAATTCCCTCAAAGGAGAATATTTCAGGCAATAAAATTATCGGTTACAAAAGATAAATCCGGAAGTGGAGATGTGAGTCAGTTTGGCGCTTTAGCCACATCTCTGGCTGCAACAATCGGGACGGGAAACATCGTGGGTGTAGCCACGGCTGTGGCCCTTGGAGGGCCCGGTGCCGTGTTCTGGTGCTGGATTACCGGGGTTTTGGGTATTGCAACCAAATATTCAGAGGGGTTACTCGCAATAAAATACAGAGTTAAGACTGCAGATGGAACTATGCTGGGAGGTCCAATGTATGCCCTGGAGAAAGGACTCAATATGAAGTGGATGGCTATTCTGTTTTGTATTTTCACTGCCGTTGCTGCATTTGGAATAGGTAATACTGTTCAGGCAAACTCAATCTCCCTTTTGCTTAAAGAGAGTTACTCAATATCTCCCTACATAAGCGGCTTGGTTATGAGTGCGGCAACTGCCCTTGTAATTCTTTTCGGGGTGAAGGGTATTGCAAAAGTTTGCGGAACATTGGTCCCTTTTATGGCATTCTTTTATATTTTGGGTTGCCTGTTTATCCTCTATGTTAATGCTCCATTCCTAAAGGAGACCTTCTCTCTGATATTTGAATCTGCATTCTCTTCAAAAGCAGCAGCGGGAGGTTTTGTGGGAACGACAGTAATGATGGCAGCAAGGTTTGGTATTGCGCGCGGGCTCTTCTCAAACGAATCCGGTCTGGGTTCTGCACCAATTGTTGCCGCTGCAGCAAAGACCAGCAACCCGGTTCGTCAGGCCCTGGTATCCTCTACCGGCACTTTCTGGGATACTGTTGTTGTGTGCGCATTAACAGGTCTTGTTCTGGTAAGCTCAATAATTGCACATCCGGATATTGACCATACGCAGGGTGGAGCACTCACACAAGCCGCCTTTTCAAAAATCCCTTATGTGGGTTCTATTATACTTACCGTCGGGATCATAACATTTGCCTTCTCCACTATACTCGGTTGGTCATACTACGGAGAGAAGGCAGTTGAATATCTTGGAGGCAAAAGATTGATCTTATACTACAGACTATTCTGGATAGCCGCCGTTTTCGGAGGTGCCATCCTAAACCTTCACCTGGTTTGGGGCATTGCAGATAGTATGAACGCCCTGATGGCAATACCTAACTTAATTGCAATTCTTCTTCTCTCCGGGGTAGTAATCAAAGAGACCAACAAATACCTCTGGTCCGGCAATATTGATATGGAAGATCCGGAGTGCGTGCAAAAATAACCTTATGCTTGGCAAGGTTAATATTTTTTGCCGTAATCCAGCATCTGTTTTAGGAAATCTTTCGGGTATTCTACTTTGTAATCTACCACTTTACCCTCTTTCTCTACCGGGGTAATCTCCGGGTTAATGAACCCGCCGTATGGCTTGAGGTTTAGCGTAGCATAGCGCTCTTTAAGCTCCTTGTGGAGGGTTGGGTCTATCTCTATACCATATTTTGTGATAAGATCTTTACCGGCCTGGTAGTCTCCCTCAGATTTTACTCTTTGGAGTTCTTTGAGAAGTGTCCCAAAAAGATCACGAAGTTTGAGGAAGTCATTTATAACAAAGTAGGTTTTGTTGTCACGGACTCTCTTCTCAATAACATTTTCTCCCTTTCCGTTTTCGAAGCACCACTCTGCAATAAGTTTACGCCCCTGCATATGGGCCTGAGTTACACTTTTGCCAAGGTCAATTCTTACAAATTGGGTGAAAATTCCGTTGCGGATATAGTTTATATAGGCTGCTTTGTAGGCCTCCTCATTTGGAAGCACTCCCAGCTCAACAAGCTTAGGATCTGCCATATAATAGAGGGCAAAAATATCTGCCCGGGCCTCTTCCAGAGGAGAGCTAAACTCTTTAAGCGCGTTTGAAGATACCCCCTCCAGTAGTTGACCCGACCCGTGGCCGAGACACTCGTGAAGATCTGTATGGATATCATTTGTGACAGCTCCGAACTGTTTAACCAGGGCAATCTCTGCTTCGTCCCAGGAGAACTCGGTGGTTATGCTTTTTGGAGCCTCTTCTGCCGCCATATTGTAGGCCTCGCCAATATTTGCAATTGTAACAGACTTAGAACCATACTCTTTACGAATCCAATCTGCATTAGGAAGATTGATTCCAAGCGGTGCTGCAGGATGGCAATCTCCTCCCAGCTGAGCAACGGTAATTACCTTTGCAGATACCCCTTTTACCTCTTTTTTCTTAAATTTTTGGTCTACAGGAGAGTTATCTTCAAACCATTGGGCATTTTTGCTGATTATATCTGTACGCTTGGAAGCCTCAATATCTTTAAAGTTAACAACAGCTTCCCAGGTTGCCTTCATTCCCAATGGATCGTTGTAATTCTCAATAAATCCGTTAATAAAATCTACCTGACTTTGTGTGTCTTTAACCCACGCAACATTGTATTCATCCCAGGTGCGAAGGTCACCGCTCTTGTAGTAGCTAATCAGAAGTGAGATATACTCTCTTTGAGTGTCATTTTCGGCAACTGCAGATGCTTTTTCAAGATGAGATATTATCTTTTCGATGGTTGGCCCGTATAATCCGCCAACCTTATATACATCTTCAAATATCTGCCCCTCTCTTTTTACAAGCTTGGAGTTAAGCCCGTACGAAACAGGACGGGGATCTTTAGGATTCTCCATTTTTGCATAGAAAGCTTCGGCTTCGGCCCTGCTGACACCATCATAGAAGTTTACCGAGCTCTCTAAAAGAAGATCTCCTTTACCCGAGATGTTTTTTCTCTGAGGGTAGAGAGTGGGGTCGTACAACATCGGGATAATCTCATCTGCAACATCTGCCTGGCCGCTTTCGGTTAACAGTGAGCGGAAATAGTCTTCACTGCAGCCCGGAATAAATTTGTCTTCGGCATAGTGGTGGTGAATTCCGTTACTAAAAAAGACTCTCTTGGCATAGATTACAAAATTATCGTAATCTGCACCACTTCTCTCGCCTTTGTAATTTTCGAAAATAGTCTCGAGCACTTTGCGAATCTTCAATCCATATTTAAAATTCTGATCCCAAAATATATCACGACCACTTTTAGCCGCTTCGCTAAGATGGTATATGTACTCTTTCTGGTTAAAGGTGAGCGAATCCCAACCCGGAATCCTGTACCTGATGACACGAATATCTGCGAACTCATCTGCAAGATACCTGAACTTCTCCTCTTTTGTCTCTTTTGTACCGGTTTGACACGAGCCCGTAAACAGCCCAACTGCCATAGCAAACAGCATAATTTTAAAATGTTTCATTATTAATGTGATTAAACAATTATTGAATGTTTATGTTTTGATGTCACTCTCTTTGATCTCTTCTGTCTCCTCCGCTTCTCTGCTAAATATTTCAATTACAGATCTGTAAAGTTTTTTTGCCATTTGAAACATTGGCATTATTACAGAGATTTTGGTGATGAGATTGGTTAAAAACCTGGTTAAACTCAAACTCTCCTTTAACTCTGAGTAGTTTAGACTAAGCATTAACTCTCTGTTGGCTATTTCACTTTTAAGCTTATACCGCTCCTCCCTCAATTTGGAAAGGGAGTCAATTGTTGCATACTTATGTGATCTTTTCATAGATTATCCTCCTTTGAAGTTGTCTCTCCCGGTTCAAAGAACATTTTTGAAAACATTGTTACCAGGGAGTTAATAAATAGTCTGTTCCTCCTTAGGTAAAGAATAAAGGCGATGAGCAGAAACACTCCTCCGGTAATTAGAGTCCCTGCAGCTTTAGATTCCAGTAAATCTCCAAGCCACCAGCTGAAGGCAGAAGCCATAAAGGCTAATGCAATTCCAAGGGAGATTATAAGCAGAGCAGCATATACAATCTTTGAGAAAAGAACGGATAGACTCTCAACCATCTTTAACTTAATTGCATCCAGGCGCATATCCAGGTACTCCTTTGCAGAATCTGCCAGATTCTCAAGCTTTCCAACCGGACCTGTCTCTTCTTTACTTGTTGCCATAGGTATAATTTTAGATCAAAGATATGCTTTTTTGACTACTTTTGCCCTCAGTTTTATCTAAAAGGTATATGAACAGAGGTTTACTAAGCATTTTACTGCTTGTAGTATCAAATAGTTTTATGACACTGGCCTGGTATGGTCACCTGAGATTCAACATAGAGAGCAAACTTGGCAAATGGGGGCTCTTTGCTATTATTCTTCTAAGTTGGGGTGTGGCACTCTTTGAATATATATTCCAGGTTCCGGCAAACAGAATCGGATACAAAGAGTTTGGCGGACCTTTCTCTCTGGTTCAGCTAAAGGTAATACAGGAGGTTATAACCCTGCTCATATTTGTTGTATTCTCTCTGATATTTTTTAAACAGGAGAGTTTCAAATTAAACCACTTTATTGCGTTTATCTTTTTGGTTCTGGCGGTATTCTTTATATTCAGAGATTAGTTTTTGACATAACTCTGCTTTTTTATTTGTGAGTTTAACAATTTTCTCTCAATTCTCTTACCGTGACCCGGGAGGAAAGAGGTGCAGCCGGAATCCAGCAACTTTTGCCAACTCTTGAAGAGTTGTTTAGTGTCGTCTGCAAAGGGAGGTAATATTGATCCGGGAAAAACGCCGAACATAGCATCTCCCACCAGAGCAATCTCTTTATCTACCAGTATGCTTAAAGATCCGGCGGAGTGCCCGGGTGTGTGGATGATTTTTATGTTTACACCGTGAATGGACAAATCGTAACAATCTTCAACCTCAATATCAGGAGTAAAGGGGGTGTATGAGGCGAAACTGCTCTCAAACTTTCTCCCAAGTGCAGATAAAATCTTTGTTACAGAAAGGGTCCCCTTTGGAATAGGGGTGATACCTTCAGATACCATTGGGCTCTCTATTTTGCTCAAAATAACTTTGCAACCATACCTCTGTACCAATAACGCGGTATTTGCACAATGATCAAAGTGGGAGTGAGTAAGCACAATATAATCCAGTGTAAAACAGTTAAGTGAGGTTAGCCCTTTAATGAGTTTGATGTAGGAAGATTTATCTCCCGTGTCTACAAGCAGGTTAACCAGACCGGATTTTACAATATATGAGTTGCTTCTTCCTGATAGAATTCGGATAACTCTGCTCCCTTTGGTAGTTATATGTGTCTCCATTTTATTTCGACTGTTTGCCAGGCATAACCCAGGTCAAAATAAACATAAGAACGCCTGCAATTGCTGTAACAGGCTGCATCCAGGAAACATAGCCGATTAAAATTACCTGAACTGTCAGCCATCCGAAAACTATAGCCACAGAGGCAAATGATAAAGTACGGGAGAGTTTGTGGTTTGCAAAGCAGGCAATTGAAGCTATTAAAAAAGAGCCGCCCACAACTAAAAACAAAATGAGACTGGGAATGAAATAGTTTTTAAATGGTGTACCTTCAAGCCACTCTATGGGGACCCCCTCTGCTCCGCTCATACCGTAATAGCCTCCACCAAATGCGTTTAGTGCTCCAAAAGTGAGCAGTACTCCCAGAGTGTATCTTACAACTCCGGATGGGTCAGTATTTTTATTCATATTTTAAGTTTTATTGGAGCGATAGGTTATGGAGCCGATAAAGGATTTCGGGAGTAAATCTAATAAATTTTCTCCTCTTTTTTGTTAATTTTGGCCAATAAATTAATTATCTGTTTAAAAGCCCATAATGATTGAAAGTTTTGCAGCAATAGATTTTGAGACGGCCAACGAAAACCTTAGCAGCGTATGCAGTGTTGGTATTGTAGTTGTTAGAAACGGTGTAATAACCGACGAGTATTATAGTCTTATTCAACCCGAACCTAACTATTACAACTATCATAACAGCTGTGTTCACGGACTTACCAGTGACGATACAGATAACGCAAGAGTCTTTTCTTATGTTTGGCAAGAGGTAGAAGCTTTAATAGCGGGGTTACCGTTGATAGCCCATAACAAACAGTTTGACGAAAGTTGTCTTAAAGCGGCTTTTCGAACCTATCAGATGGACTATCCGGACTATGAATTTTACTGTACACTATCTGCTTCCCGAAGATCTTTCGGCAAAACTTTACCAAACCACCAGCTGCACACAGTTTCTGCCCATTGTGGTTTTATACTTGAAAACCACCATAATGCACTCTGTGATGCCCGTGCTTGCGCCGCGATTGCTATTAAAGTATTCTGACACTATTTTAACTCTTTAGCGGGGTAGTGTTATCTTGATTTTAAATACCTAAATATCAGAAACAAAAACCAAAGAAGGTGTACAACAGAGGCAATGAGAATGATAAAAACAGATTGAGGGTTTTTAACTAACATAGTTATCCAGTATGGAGGAAATGCCCAGGAGATGACTGTAAGCCAACGGAGAAGAAAAAGATCTGAAAATGCAAAAAGAGCAAAGGAATTTAGCCCTTTCGCATAGGTAAGCGCCTTTACTTTATTATCTGCACCTGAGTAAATTAAAAGTCCAATAATAGCCGAATATATTGAGGAGAGTATAGAAATAATAAATATATTCAATATTGGAACTGTGCCCAAATCCAGTATAAGAGGAGCTGCAATTGAGTAGATAAATGCGGGAAAGGCAGCGAATGATAATCTGTTTATAAGATAGCCGCTCTGCCCAAGCGGGGTTACTGATATCAGTTCCGAAATATTTCCATCTCTTTCGTCTATCATAAGAAATCCTGTTACAATTCCCATCATTCCCGAAATCATCACAACAATACCGGAGAGTATATACTGGTAATATTGGGTTATATCAAAAGACAGCTTTGAAATTAGAATCGGAGGCAGAAAAATAAATATTATTTTGAACAGGCCAATCATCAGCAGCGGTGCAATTATTAAAATTCTCATTACAGGATCCCGAAAGACCTGTCTGGAATCATTCCTGTAGTGTGTAAAAAAAATCATTATTTTAATCTTGAAAGACTATTTTGTTTTCAAAAATTCTAACCGCATATCTGAATAACAGATAGTTTGCCAAAAGCAGATATAGAGTAAGGCCGGCAGATTCATACCAGGTTATCTGCGTAAAAGCCCCAAGCATAAGCCGTAGTGCTGCTACACTTGGGACCAGGGTTAAAGGGTAGAGAAGAGGAGCCCCTAAAATAGAAAAGCAGGGTAATACCAGCAGGAGCATATATGGTATAGTTTTTAAAATATATTGATTTACATTATTGCATCCCGCATTTATGACAACTCCGCATAGTGTAAATATCCCCGAGGTTAACACCACAGAGGTTAGAAACAAAAACCAGTTTATTGTTTCTGAAGAACTTAGTATGGTTATAGCTGAGGCTGCTGCGACGGCAACAACCGAGAGTGATACCACCTTAGCTATAATATACTCTCCTGTTGTTAAGGGAGAGACAACCAGTACCTGAATAACACCCTGCCCCTTTTCCAGCATTATAATTCCTCCAATAAAAAATAGTCCCAGTACAGAGGGGTCAGAAAAAACAATCAGAGGCAGAGCTATCCTTAAAAAACTCTCGGGCAATAGAGAGAGAATAATCAGATACATTACGGTTATTATGACATAGACCAGGTAAAAGCCCTGTTTAGACTGAAACCTTATATCTGAGATTATTGCATTTAAAAGTCTCATAGCAGATTCTTTCCGGTAAGTTTAATAAAGATCTCCTCAAGTGTTGCTTCACAACTGTGGATTGTCTTAATTTCATAGTTGCGTAGGAGCTCAAGAAAATTTTCGTTTCGGCCCATAGAGTTCATCTCAAACTCTTCTGAAATGATTTTCTCCTCTTTGAGGTACTCAATTTTTAAGATTTTTTTGCCGTGCTCCAACATCAAATCTTTTGGAGAGCCGGTTACAACTATTTTTCCATCAACAATAAATGCGACTCTATCACATAACTGCTCGGCAACAGTCATATTGTGAGTTGTAAGAAAAATTGTTTTTCCTGCAGATTTTTGTTCAAGGATAATCTCTTTAATAATGTGAGCGTTTACCGGATCCAGCCCGGATGTGGGCTCATCAAAAAACATAAGTTCCGGGTTGTGCATTATAGACCGGATAAAGTTGAGCCGCATCTTCATACCCTTAGAAAAATTCTCGGTCCTGATATCTTTTTCGGCTAAAAGCCCAACCCTCTCCAAAAGAGGGGCGGGGTCTCTTCTCCCACTCTTATAGTAGGCTCCAATAAGTTTTAAATTCTCCTCTGCAGATAGTTTAAGGTATAGGTTTGGAAAATCAAATGCTACTCCGATATTTTCATAGAACTCTTTTCCCCAGCTTTTACGCTCCTTTCCAAAAACTTTTATACTCCCTTTATAGTTGCGCAACAGCCCTATGATCAACCTTTGAGAAGTGGTTTTCCCTGCCCCGCTCGGGCCGAGAAATCCAAAGATCTCCCCTTTTTTAATCCTGAAATCAATATTGTTGATAGCTTTTTTATTGCTGTTGGAATATGTAAATTCCAGGTTTTCAATCTGAATCATCTTGTTATACTCACATTAATAAATGCCGAATTTACAACTTTGGAATAATAAATTATAATATAATTCAAATTACTATATTTGTCTACTTAAACTACAAATCATAACTTATGAGAACTGCTTCATTATATGGGCTATACAAGATGGGAATCAAAAAAATATTGATTTTTTGTACTATGTCACTTATTATTTATTCCTGCTCCAAAGAGAATCTGGAGCCGGATAATCCACCAATAACTCCACCCCCTTCTACAGAAAAACCCAAGCAGTTTAACACTTCGACAGATAATTTATTAATTAAGCACGAGCTAAGGGCTGCGTGGCTTACAACAGCCTGGAAACTGGATTGGCCGGGCACAACTACCGGTGCAGATAATCAAAGAAACCTGCTAATATCTATAATTAATAACCTTAAGAGTCTCAATATTAATGTAATCTACTTTCAGGCAATGACATCCTGCGAAGCATTTTACTCCTCTTCTATTTTTCCCTGGTCCTCCTATATTACAGGCACACAGGGGCAAAATCCCGGGTTTGACCCACTCGCGGTGGCAATTGAGGCTGCTCACTCAAGGGGTATGGAGCTGCACGCCTGGATCAATCCTTTGAGAGTCGGTGCAGTAACAACGGTCAATGTGCCTTCACACCCAGCTGTTTTGTACCCAAACAGGTACAGTGAATATAAAGGGGTGCGCTACTGGAATGCCGGATTACCGGAGGTGAGGGTTTTTTTACAGGATGCGGTTAAGGAGATTGTCAATAATTACAATGTAGATGGAATCCACTTTGATGACTACTTCTATCCCGACGGCCTTAAATCATCTGCAGATACCTGGAACGATAGTGCTGCTTATGCACTTTACGGTGCAGGTAAAACCCTTAACGAGTGGCGGGAAAATAATATTGATATGATGGTTAAGGCCGTTAACGAGGCAATTAAGGGAGCAAAGGCTAAGGCTGTATTTGGTATTTCACCATCCGGTCAATATGCAAACACCCTTGCACTATATGCGAACCCAATAACCTGGATGAACAATAAATGGATTGACTATCTGGCTCCTCAGATCTACTGGCAGATTGGGCACTCTACTGCAGATTTTGACAAACTGGCCAGATTTTGGAGTTCGAGTTCTGCCGGAGTTCCGGTATTTCCCGGGCTTGCTGCCTACAGGCTGGGAGAGTCAGGTTTCCCTACAGTAACAGAATTTCTTAACCAGGTTTCGTTATGTCGTGCTTTACCGAATATTAATGGAAATGTCTGGTTCCGGACAGAGCACATTCTTAAAGATCCGATGAACAGTTTTATTAAGCAGAATCTATATCAAACTCCTAGTCTGGTCCCAAAAATAGGCACATACAATACCACCATTCCACAGGCACCTTCGGTGTCTCTCTCACAAAAGATAATTACCTGGAATTTTGTAGATAATGCAACTGAGTATGTCGTTTATGAATTGCAACGCATTGGCACCGGGAATGACTGGAATGCAGTTATCCGTTACAAAGGAGGAAATACCACTTTTAGCGGTGAGAATACCAAGAACTATATTGTAATAGCAGTTAACGGAAGAGAGAAATCTACCTACCAGAAGGTGGTCTATGTCCCTTAGTGCATCTGTTTCGTAAGTTTATATCAAACTCTTAATAAAAGTGACCATCTCAATAAAATGCTCTTCCATACTCTGGAGGAGCTTTATTTGTGCCCTTGCGCGAACAAGGTTGTGCTGAGGATATCCGGTTTTGTATTTGTAATATTTATCTCCGTCAATATAGTCATCCAGAAACCTTACTGCCTGTTCGTAGGCTAACAATCTTGGCCCGAAAGCAAGGGAGTCAATCTCTTGTGGAGTGAGAAAATCTTTTGTTTGTGAGAGGTAGCCTGTAAGAAATCCCCTGAAGATATTCATATCTACACTCACATTGTCCAGATTTTCATCGTCTTCTGCCCCTGTGTTGGCTCCGGAGCGAATAGCATCACCAATATCGCAACAGACATATCCGTGCATAACGGTATCCAGGTCAATAACACAGAGAACATCTTCGTTTGTATCTAAAAGTACATTGTTGAATTTTGGGTCTTGGTGGATTACTCTTTTTGGTAAAATTCCCTTCTTACCCATCTCCTCAATTTTTGAATACTCTTCGCTGCGACTGAGTAGAAAGTCAATTTCCCACGAAACCTCTTTTACTCTTCCCACAGGATCCTCTGTAACTCTCTTTTTAAGGCTATCTATTCGCATTGGGGTGTTATGAAAATTCGGAAGAACTTCACGAAATTCATTTGATTTAAAATCTAAGAGCTGTTTATGGAATTTTCCGAATGCTTTACCCGCAAGCTCTGCCATTTTCGGATTTTGCATTCTGTCGTAAGAGTGAGCATCCTCAATAAATACATACATTCTCCAGTAATCTCCGTTACTGTCCCAATAATACTCGCTGCAGGCACCGTTGCATTGGATACTTGCAGGAGTGAGGACTCTTCTCTCAAGATCTGTATAACCCTCCTCTTCCAGTTTCTTGCGGATATGGTCGGTTATTAGCCGAATATTACGCTGGAGCCCGTCTACATCTTTAAAAACTCTTCTATTTATCATCTGAAGAAGAAAGTTTGGATGTTCGGGATTTTTAGTGATAACCTTGAAGGTGTAGTTTATAAGGCCATCTCCGTGCTCTTCAATGGATTTTACAGGAAAAGGAAGTAATCCCACCGCAATAGTTTCAGCTACAGATTTAGGAATGATATTCATAATGAGGCATTTGATAATTAAGTATACAACAATAATCGAACAACCCCGTTACCATATTAGAATAACAAGCGGTTTTCCAAAGTATAAAAATAACGATAAAAAATTGAACTGCAAAAAATCAGAACTTTATTCCAAGTGAAATCCCGGCTCTAACTCCTGTCCAAGGTCCGTCCACTACCATCTTTGCTCCGTTTGCACTTACCGTAACTGTCTTTTTAACCATCGGGATATCAAAATCTTCTAGGTTCTGACGAATCTCTTCCTGCTCATCCGGGGTAAGAGTCCTACTCGAGTTGCCTATAAGTTCACCATTGCTTTTGCCGTAATGCGGGCCGATTATCCACCAGTCAAGCACAAAAAACTTGCTTAGAGACCATTGAGCACCAAGTAAAAGACCTACTGTATTTGCTTTAATGTCTCCGGAGAGGGTGATGCTTTGCTCAACATCGTTTTCGTCGTTATAATTAAAGAGTAGATTACCCCCTGCATAGTTTGCATTTCTAAAAAAAGGAGCAATATAGAAACCCCTTCCATAACCCTTTTTGCCCATATAAAATCTGATTTCGGGTGTTATGGCGTAGTTGCTCAAAGTGAAGCTGTTAATGATATCGACTGCCTCTTGATCTTCACTGTCTATCTGTTTAATAATGAAATCTTTCATCGGAAGATTACCTTCAGGCATATTACGATAGGCTACAGCTATAGATACTCTCTTACCAAGCACTCTTTCAAATTGAACAGAGTAGTTCCTAAGTGGGATAGCGGTCAAATTCAGCTTTAGAAGATTCTTCTTTGGTTTGTAACTATCTTCGTAATATGCGCCACCAGCGACCAAAGAGTTTGCAGATGAACTTACAACTGAGAGGTGATTAGAAAAATAATTCGGAGACTCTCTCTCTGTTAACGATTGTGCATTTACAGAAATCGATGCAAAAAAGATAAGTGCAGATAAAATTAATACCCTTTTCATAATGTAATTTATTTTTGCCTACTCTTTTAAAAGTCAGTTTTCGGCTTTTCTGACCGATATCAAATGATTAAAGAAAACCATTAAAGAGCCATTGTAAAATCTATGTAAATATAATAATAAATTAATCAGGATAGAACACTTCTCTTTTTTATCTGTTCATATGGTAATATGTTATACACATTGTTCATTCTCTGTTTTTTTACTAAATTGTGGCCAATTTTTATGCATCCAAAAACCATCAGGCAGCTAAATTTTTACAATTATGAACTATATTAAATTTATGGCATTGACAATATTAGCTTCTATCTCTATATTTGGATTTACCTCGTCTAAGGAGATTGAAATTAACATTATTCCAAAGCCGGTATCTGTAAAAATCGATCAAGGTCAATTTTTAATTGACCAAAAAACAAGAATTTTTTACAATTTTGAGAGTAATCACACGCAAAATATTACATCTGCACTTAACAATCATCTGAAAAAATTCTACTCCTTTGAACCTCTAAAAGGCTCTTTTTCTAAAGAGGCAAAAAAAGGTTCAATTTTTTTAAAATTGGATTCAGCACTAGAGATGCCAAAAGAGGGTTATAGAATTGAAATTTCAAACAGAGGGGTAACAATAGAAGCTTCTGCACCTAATGGGCTCTTTTACGGGGTTCAGACTCTGATTCAGATGATGCCGCCGGATGCAAAAAAGTTGAATAAGATTAAGTTACAGATGGCTCAAATCGTTGACTATCCAAGATTTGACTGGCGTGGCCTCCATCTGGATGTGTGCCGTCATTTTATGCCAAAAGAGTTTGTTTTAAAGTATATAGACTATATGTCTATGCACAAACTCAATACTTTCCACTTTCATCTTACCGAAGATCAGGGTTGGAGAATAGAGATTAAAAAATACCCACTGCTTACAGAGGTTGGGTCAAAACGAGATGAGACACTTATCGGCAGCGGAAGAAGTTCAAATCAGTATGATGGAATACCTCACTCCGGTTTCTATACCCAGGAAGATATCAAAGAGATTGTGGAGTATGCTGCTAAAAGATATGTTAATGTTGTCCCGGAAATTGAGATGCCCGGCCACGCTTTGGCAGCCCTGGCTTCCTACCCTCATCTGGGTTGTACATCCGGACCATATAAAGTTGCAACAAGATGGGGTGTATTCGACGATGTAATGTGTGCAGGAAAGGAGAGCACTTTTGAGTTTATTGAAGATGTGCTTGAAGAGGTTCTGGCTCTCTTCCCCTCACAATATATTCATATTGGTGGAGACGAGTGCCCTAAAAAGAGATGGATTGAGTGCCCCCTTTGTCAAGAGAGGATAAAGCAGGAGGGGCTAAAGGATGAGCACGAACTACAAAGCTACTTCATTCAAAGAGCCGAGAGGTTCCTTAATTCCAAAGGGCGTAAGCTTATAGGGTGGGATGAGATACTTGAGGGCGGGCTTGCTCCTAATGCAGCTGTTATGTCTTGGCGGGGGGTAGAAGGTGGAATTGCTGCCGCAAAGCAGAGTCATTATGTGGTAATGACTCCCGGAAGTCACTGCTATTTCGACCATTATCAGGCAGATCCTCAAACCCAGCCACTAGCTATAGGAGGGTTTACTCCACTAGAAAAGATATACTCATACGAGCCTGTTCCGGAAACTCTCACACAAGAAGAGGCCCGCTTTATTATGGGAGCTCAGGGAAATGTCTGGACAGAGTATATGAAAACTACATCTCACGTTGAGTTTATGGTCTATCCCAGAGCAGCAGCCCTTTCGGAGGTTGTTTGGTCTGCCAAAGGTGAGAGAGATTATAATGAGTTTCTGAAAAGATTACGGGAGCAGGTTAAAAGATACGATGTATATGGAATAAACTATTCCAAAGCTGCTATTGATAAATAGAAGATTTTGAATTTTTAAAAGGCGATAAATTGAATAACTATATTTTTACACTATTTTCACTGCTGTTTCTGGCCTCAAGCCTTGTCTCATTTTTTGTTTCATTCGTAGCCTGGCAAAGAAAGAGGGAGCGGGGAGCAGTTGAACTTGCACTACTAATGCTATCTGCAGGCTTGTGGGCTTTCCTTATAATTTTTGAAACCGCTTCTACGACATTAGAGGGGAAAATATTTTGGTCAAAAGCAGCCTATGTTGGTGCTTTATCGACACCTGTACTATTCCTGATGTTTGTTTTAAAGATTACCGGCAGAGATAAATACCTTAATACCAAAACTATTCTGTCTCTGTTTATCTCTCCTGCAGTCGTTTTTATTCTTGCACTTACAAATGAATTCCATCACTTGATATGGACCGGATTTGCACCCATTTCAGAAGTTACAAATCTTACTACATATTATCACGGAATATTATTCTGGATTGGGTATTTTGGATATGCATATCTATTGCTCATTATATCATCTATTTATCTTTTTAAATTTATTTTACACAGAGCATCTCCTTTTAAGTCACAAGCAAGAGCAATATTTGTTGCACTTTTATGTCCGTGGCTTGCGAGTGTTTTATATGTTTCTGACTATAATCCAATTCCGGGTTTTGATCTGGTCCCTTTAAGTATGATTATTAGTGGGACATTACTGGCTTTAGCTCTATTTAAAAATAGGCTGTTGGATATAACACCTGTCGCCCGAGAGACGCTATTAGAGACTCTGGAAGACGGAATCTTGGTTCTTGACAGATACCACAGAGTTCAGGATATTAATAATTCTGCGGTATTGTATCTGGAGGTAGATAAAAAAAATATTATCGGGCAGGATTTCAGCTTAATAGGGTCTGGTGTAAAGAGTATTGCAGATGCGGTTTTGAATGAGCTTACAAACCAAATGATTCAGGTAAAATACCCGGTAAAGATTAAGCACTTTAATATTACTAAACAGGAGATTAAGAACTATCCCGGTAGTAAGCTGGTTATAATAAGGGATAAAACAACTGAGATAGAGAGGGAGCAGGAGCTGCTCATAGAGAAGGGCAGGGCACAGGAGAGTGACCGGCTTAAATCCTCTTTTGTCGCAAATTTAAGTCACGAGATTCGGACCCCGATTAATGTGATTACAGGGTTTCTGGATCTTCTTAACCAGAAAGATATCGAAGAGAAAGATCAGGCAATTTATGTAGATCTTCTCAAAAAAAGTACAGACAGGATTTTAAATACTCTTAATGACATAATTGAGATCTCAAAAATTGAGGCAGGGCAGGCTAAACTTACAGAAACCCAGATTAACCTCAACGAAATTATGGATTATCTCTTCAATATTTTCATAAAAGATGCCCAGGCGAAGGGTATAGCCCTCAACTTCGATAAAGGGATGGACGATAAGAGTGCTTTGATAATAGTTGACAGACCAAAACTTGTGACCATCTTTTCCAACCTAATAAAGAATTCACTTAAATTCACAGACAAAGGTTCAATTAAGTTTGGCTATAAGCTTAATGATGATACACTTCTTTTTTATGTTAAAGATACCGGTATCGGGATTCCTTTGGACAGAAAAGAGATGATATTTAACCGTTTTGTTCAGGCAGAGCAAACAATGAACCGTCCTTATGAGGGTGCCGGATTGGGTCTCTCTATTGTAAAGGCTTATGTCGATATGCTTGGAGGAGAGGTTGTCCTGGACTCTGTGGTTGGCGAGGGCAGCACTTTTTCGTTCTCAGTAAAATATAAGCCGGTAATATTTCCCTTAAACATTGATTAAGCGAATCTTTTTATTCGTAAGATCTCTCTAAAAAAACCTCTGTTTATAATTACATTATGTAATTAGTATAATTATACTGCTTTCCCAATCAATTGAAAATTAGTGAGTGAACTTTGCAGAAGTTTAAATAATCAAATAATGTGACAACCTCAGCAATTATTAGCTATCTTCCCAAAAAAATTGAATGGGAAAATTTTCTATCGGGAACCTTAACTTGTCGGTTCCTATTGTGCAAGGTGGCATGGGTGTCGGGATTTCACTTTCGGGCTTAGCATCAGCAGTGGCGAATGAAGGCGGAGTAGGAGTAATATCGTGTGCCGGTATAGGACTGCTATACAAAAATTCATCAAAAGATTATCTGGAAGCCTCAATTATAGGACTAAAAGAGGAGATAAGGCTTGCTAAAGAGAAAGCAAAGGGTGTAATAGGTGTAAACATTATGGTTGCCCTTACAAACTTTGCAGATATGGTTAAAACTTCAATTGCGGCAAAAGCAGATGTTATATTCGCAGGGGCCGGTTTGCCTCTGGATTTACCCTCTTTTCTGCAGAAAGATAGCACAACCAAGCTGGTTCCAATAGTTTCATCTACAAGAGCAGCTTTAATCATTTGCGAGAAGTGGATAAAGAACTACAACTATGTCCCGGATGCAATTGTACTTGAAGGGCCAAAGGCCGGAGGGCATCTTGGCTATAAGGAGGATCAAATTTCAGATGAGAAGTACTCTCTGGAGGAGTTGCTCCCAGATCTTGTTAAGAACATAAAGGTTATTGAGAAGGAGAATAACTGTAAGATACCGATAATTGCCGGTGGCGGAATTTATAGCGGAGCAGATATGAAGAGAGTGCTGGACCTTGGTGCCTCAGCTGTACAGATTGGAACAAGATTCGTCACCACAGATGAGTGTGACGCATCAATGGCCTTTAAAAAGAGTTATCTCAATGCTGTTGAATCGGATATAGAGATAATTAGAAGCCCTGTGGGTTTACCGGGCAGAGCAATCTTCTCCAGTTTCCTCGGGAGAGTTAAAGAGGGTCTTGAAAAACCCAAGAGTTGCCCGTTTCACTGCATAAGGACCTGCGACTATACAAAGAGCCCGTACTGTATTATTGTTGCTCTATATAACGCATTTAAAGGTAATTTCAACAAAGGGTATGCCTTTTGTGGCAGCAATGCCTTTAAGGCAGATAAGATAATGAGTGTGAAGGAGACCATTAAGTCGTTGATGGATGAGATGAAGGCAGCAAAAATTCTTCAAAAAAAGTAGAAATGCTATACCAATAAATATAAATAACTCATTAATTATAATAGCGTTAGTAAAAATTTGAAAAAATATTTTATAATATTTGTAAAACTTATTAATTAAATTCATATCTTCGCCCCCACACAAATTAACAACATGAACAAAGGAACAGTAAAATTCTACGATGAAACTAAAGGATTTGGATTCATCAAAGACGAGAAAACAGGAACAGATTATTTTGTACATTCATCTGGACTGAAATCAAGAATCAGAGACAACGACGAAGTTACATTTGACCTCGAACAAGGAAGAAGAGGCTTAAATGCTGTAAATGTAAAATTAGCGTAGCTTGAAACAACTTAAAAAGTTTTTATATAAATAATTCTTTTTTTAAGTCATTAAAAAGCCCCACATCCGTGGGGCTTTTTATATTTATAGAGTAAAATTTATGTTGGGAGAGTAATCGGGCTAATTTACAAATAGAGGGATAGTGAATTTAAATGAGCTTCCAACATTGAGCTCACTCTCAACCCATATCTTGCCACCGTGTGTCTCAACAAACTCTTTACAAAGAATCAGCCCCAGCCCTGTTCCACTCTCATCCTTTGTCCCTTTTGTAGAGCTGCCGGCCCCAATCTGCCAAAGATTTTCAAACCTGGCGGGATCAATTCCAACCCCTTTATCGGTTACAGATATTAATGCATTGATTTTTTCGGGTTCAGCAGAGACAGTAACAGAGCTTCCCGGGTATGAAAATTTGATTGCATTGATAACTAAATTCCGGAGTATTATCTTAAACATATTTGGGTCACAAAAGAGCATCACTTTTTGAGGATCGTGAAAAACAATATCTATATTTTTATTCTTAGCCTGATTGATAACCAATAATTCAATCTCTTCCCACAACTGATTTAAGGATATCTTCTCCGGCTTGTAGGTTATCTTTCCAAGTTGGCTGCGAGACCAGGTTAACAGATCTTCGAGCAGCGAGTATGTAGAACGGCTTGAGTTATTCATTAGCTCTATCATATGCTCTGCTTCATCGGGGTCTATACTTTTAAAATTCTCTTTAAGATAGTCTGTAAAACCAATCAGAGCAATAAACGGATTCTTAAGGTCGTGTGCAATTATTGAGAAGAACTTATCTTTAGTGGCATTTGCCTCTTTTAGCTCTTTGTTTACACTGCTTAACTGTCTTAAAGTCTCCTCAAGATTGCGTTTCTCTTTTATAAGCTGCCTCTGGAGATTATTTACCTCCCGGTTTAGCTCGTGCAGCAATGAGTTGTTTTGGATAAGCTGGTTCGCATCTGTTCCACCGGAGATTAGGATTCTGCCATTTTTAAGAAAGACGCTCGCAGTTATTGAGTTATTAATGGAGGAGTAGTTTCCGAAAGTGATGAATCCTTTATAGATAAGGGTACTATCTGTATTTGTATTGATGAGCTTTTCAAAGGTAGGGTTAAGCAGACATTCTTTAGGAATGCCGTCTCCCAAAAGCAATCTCATAGCACTATTTGCAAATTCCAGTTCACCGTCGGTTTTAAAGACGGCTATGCAAAATGTATTGTTTCCAATTATGCACTCGGTCAGCTCTTCACTCCACGCTTCAAAAGAGAAAGTATCCGGCTCCATAACGGTTCAATGTTTAGATTTCAATGCATCGAGCTTCTCATCCGAGAAGTAGACAAAAAGAGGAATATTAAGCTGCATCCACTCATAGTAAGGGTAGATCTCTGAATAGGCCTGAGGTGAGAGCTCTTTTTTGATAATGTCAATCCAGGCATTAAGCTGAGCTGCCCAGTAAGTTGTTGTAAAGTTGTGACTTCTGTATGCCCGGAAGACCCAAAGAATAGTCTCAACAAATACTTCATCATTTCGACTTCCAATGATAGAGGCTATGAATCTAACGTGGTTTGAGTGATTATCTTTCATCATTGCGATGTTCTCTTTACCTATGAGGCTAACTATATCCTCTCTGGATGTCATACATCTGTTTATTTCGGCAACAAGCTTGTCGCTTTTGTCAATATACTCTTTAACAGAGTTGGGGCTAACACTTTTTAGTTTGTTTGCCGATTCAATAAGTGTTTTCTTATCCATTGTATTCTATGCTTTTGATAAACTCTTCCAATTTATATAGATCTGGAAAGTAGAGGAGATTGGGATACTTGCCTGTTATCTCTTTCTGATGGAGACGAAGTCCTTGACCACCAACAATTATGAGAGTTTCGGGGAATAGATCTCTAATTCTCTTGATTACCTCTTCAAGCAGATGAATATGAAAGTAGATACTCATCGAGAGTGCAACAATTTTTGGGTTAACAATCTCTATGAATCTGATTAAATCGTTTAGCGGTGTATTGGCACCCAGAAAATGGACATTCCAACCGTGCATTTCAAAGACATCTGCCACCATCTTTATCCCAATCTGATGTGCCTCATTCTCGACGGAAGATGCAACTACAGTATTGTTCATTCTTGATTTGGAGATGATTGTTGAATAGAGTTCGTTTAGAATAGATTCTACAATTGCAGATGCCATATGTTCGGATGCGACACTTATCTCACCTCTCTCCCAAAGCTCACCTACCTCATAGAGGGCAACCCGAATTACATTCTCATAAATATCGTTAATTCCGACTTTGTCTTTGACTAAGTCATTGATAATATTCGAACAGGATAATCGGTTGCCAACCAATAATCCCTCCAGAAAGTCTCTCTGTACCGCTGTGAAATCCATAAGAAAATAAAAAACCCCACACTAAGTTAGTAATTTTTAAAGAACTTTCTCCATTACATAGTCCTCCATAAGAAAACCATTACCAATATCGATGTTCTCCTCATTTACAATTTTAAACCCAAAATTTTTATAAAAGGTTATAGCCCTGTTGTTTCTGTTGACATTCAGAGATAGAATAGGGGAGTTGTTAAATAGTGCAATTTTTTCGATCTCTTTAATCAAAGCCTTACCACAGCCGCTGCCTTGGTATTTTGGTAGTACGTATATTTTATGAATTTTAGTTTTGTCTGTTCCTGCGATGTTTAACTCGTAGGATGCATAACCGATGTATCTGCACTCCCGATGACCACTCTCTTTATTATTGCTCTCCAGGTCATAAAAAAAAGAGAGTAGGAATCTGTGGCCCTTAATATCGATCTGTTCTGTGAGAGACGATGGACTATACATCATCTCAAGCATATAATCTATCTGCTCGGGTTTAAGGATATCTCTAAATGCAATTGGCCAGGTCTTATAGGCAATATCCCGAATAATTGGGATATCATCTGTAAAGGCGTTACGAATGTGTATCATCTCAAAATCTCCTTCATTTAAATTAGCCTAAAGATGTTTAAACGAAGCCTGTCAAGCTGTCTACTTGTGTTTAACCGGCAGACTCCTCTTGTGTTTCGGGAGATGAATTCATCTCTGAATCGGAGTCCGACTCTTTTTCGGGAATCGGAGCAGATACAATTGCCGGTTTAGGCATATCTACCCATTTTTTTACATTGAAAGCGTTCATCCCTCTAATCCCTCTCTCAATTTCGAATGAGACAATGTTGTTCTCGGCGATATCTTCCAGAAGCCCGTGTACGTGAACAAAGAACTTCTCTTGAGTCTCAAGCTCCTTAATAAAACCAAAACCTTTCGAACTGTTGAAGAACTCAACCCTGCCTTTGCGAAGTGCAGGCTTCTCCTCTCGCTCTCTTTTCGGTATAGAGACCTCAATATTCTCCGCTTTAATCTTAATTTTTTTGGAAGGATCCGGTGGAGTATCTGTGATCATTCCGTTTTCATCTACAAATGCGAGCATATTTTCAAGCCCTCCCCCCGGAGCACTGGCTTTACGATCCTCTTTCTTTTGCTGTTTTTCTACTCTTTTGCTTAACCTTTTTTTCTCTTTTTCTCTTTTGTTAAATGTTACTTGTGATTTTGCCATTCGTTATTATAAATTAAATTTTGGACCGCTCGCTTTGAACAGCCCGGATGGTCTTTGTGGGATTTCCGTTTTGCAAAGATAGTAAATTTATCAGCCATTGGATTTAAACTTCCTTATTCATAAATTTGTTTAAAATTAAGAAAAATAAAAACAACTTATTTCAGATAATTAATTTTATACAAATGAAGAGATCACTTTTAATAATCACTATGCTGCTAACCTTTATGGGGAGCCTGGAACTTATGGCTGCCAATGAGGAGGCCAGACTGCTTAGATTTCCGGATATTCACGGAGATAAAATTGCATTCTCCTATGCAGGAGATATTTATATTGTACTCGTTGAGGGGGGAGTTGCCAGACGACTCACTTCACACATAGGTTACGAGATGTTTCCAAAATTCTCCCCGGATGGTAAATACATTGCATTCACCGGTCAGTATGACGGAAATACAGAGGTTTTTGTGATATCTGCTCAGGGTGGAGAGCCCACCAGATTAACTTTTACTGCAACATTGGGAAGAGATGATGTCGGTGACAGAATGGGGCCGAACAATGTTGTCATAGACTGGACACCGGATGGAAAGAGCATTCTTTACAGGACCCGGGGATACACCTTTAACGATTTTACCGGTCAGTTGATGACAGTGCCTGTTGAGGGCGGACTTTCGCAAATGATTCCTTTGAAAAACGGAGGTTTTGCAAGTTACTCTCCGGATGGAAAGAGGTTGGCATATAACTATGTATTTCGTGAGTTTCGCTCCTGGAAAAGATACTCCGGGGGAATGGCAGATGATATCAGAATTTTTGATTTCGAAACCAAGATATCTGAGAGAATAACCGACAATGCTAACCAGGATATCTTTCCAATGTGGTCAAAAGATGGCAAGATGGTTTACTTTATATCTGACAGAGATAGTTATATGAATCTATACTCCTGGGATACACAGAGCAAAAAGACAGAGCAGATAACCAAATACAGAGATTACGACATAAAGTTTCCTGCTATTGGAGATAAATATATAGTTTACGAGAACGGGGGTTATATAGTTAAGTTGGACCCTGTTTCCAAAAAAGAGGAGCGTGTTAAGATATCTATCGGTAATGATCTTACATATGCCAGGAGTGAGTGGAAAGATCTCTCCAAGAGTATCAGATCCTTCTCTCTATCTCCAAACGGTGAGAGAGTACTTGGTGGAGCAAGAGGAGATATTTTTTCGATTCCTGCAAAAAGTGGGATCACATATAACCTTACCAACTCGTCCGGGGCAAATGACAAGAGCGCAGACTGGGCTCCCGACGGGAGTGGCTTTGCGTATATCTCAGACAAGGATGGGGAGTTTAATATCTATTTCCGTGACATACGCACAGGCAAAGAGAGAAAGTTGACAGACATCAAAGGGTACATCTTCGGTTTTGAGTGGAGCCCGGACTCCAAAAAGATTCTATGGAGCGAGAAGCTCAATACCCTAAATCTGCTCGATTTTGCAACCGGAAAGAGCACGGTTATCGAACAGTCCGAAATAAGCCCTATAAACGATTATAACTGGTCTCCGGACAGCAGACTTGTGGTCTATACACGCCCCGGAAAACAGACATCTACAGTTATGGTTTTTGATACAAAAGAGGGGAGCAAGAGAGAGATAACAGATCAGTGGTACAGTTCAAACAACGGTAACTTCAGTAAAGATGGAAAGTATCTGCTTTTTGTCTCCAACAGAACCTTCAGCCCAACCTACAGCAGCACGGAGTGGAACCATATCTACTCAAATATGAGTAAGATATATATACTTCCTGTTGTTAAGGATGCAGAAGTTCCTTTTGCCCCTAAGAATGACACTATTGCAGTAACTACAGCCACAGTGGCTCCCGTTAAACCGGCAGCCGATAAACCGGCAACAGATAAATCAAAGAGTACAACGGATTCAAAAACAGAGGTTGTATATAATTTTGAAAATATCGCCTCCAGAATAATTGAGGTTCCTGTTGCCGCGGCTATGTATGCAAACCTTCATATGATTGGCAATTCAATCTATTTCAGCTCCAGAAGAGGTACCGCAATATACGATATTGAGGCAAAAAAGGAGACTGACCTTCAGGCGATGATCATCTTTAGCCACGGGTACAAAAAAGCATTGGCAGTTTCAGGGAGTAGCGCTCAGGTTGTTGAAATTCCAAAAGCTCCTGTTACGGTAACTAAACCAATCTCAACAGCCGGTGTGAAGAAGCTGGTAGATTATAAACAGGAGTGGATGCAGATATATAAAGAGAGCTGGAGGCAGATGAGGGATTACTTCTATGCAAAGAATATGCACGGTGTAGATTGGGATAAAATTTACAAACGTTATGAACCGCTTGTGTCTCACGTAGCTCACCGTTCGGATCTTACCTATGTTATAGGAGAGATGATAGCAGAGCTTAACATTGGACACGCATATTCTCAAAACGGTGAGAAACCGGAACCTGTAAGAGTTCAAACAGGGCTTTTAGGAGCTCGTTTTTCAAAGGATAAATCTGGTTTCTTCCGGGTAGATAAGATAATTGATGGTGCCAATTGGAATGCCCAGACCCGTTCTCCGCTGACTATGCCGGGAGTTGAGGTTAAAGAGGGAGAGTATATTCTCACAATAAACGGACAATCACTAAAAGATTATAATGATATCTTTGAACTGCTTGCAGGAGCTGCAGGATCATTGGTTGAGATAGATGTAAACGGAAAACCGGAGATGGCAGGCTCCAGAAGAGTGTTGGTTGAGCCAATTGCAGATGAGTCTGCATTGCACTACTATAATTGGGTGCAGAACAATATCCGAAAAGTATCACAGGCTACAAACGGAGAGGTGGGATATATTCACATTCCGGATATGGGCCAACCGGGGCTTAACGAGTTTGTTAAACATTACTATCCTCAGCTTGACAAAAAAGCCCTAATTATTGACGATAGAGGTAATGGCGGCGGGAATGTCTCTCCAATGATTATCGAGAGATTGCAACGTACAATCACATTCTTTACAATGCACACAAACCAGAAAGAGGGATCACTTAACCCTGTTGGTACATTCCAGGGGCCTAAAGTGCTTCTTGTAAATGAGTACTCCGCCTCAGACGGAGACCTCTTCCCATATCGTTTTAAGCATAATAAACTTGGGACAGTTATCGGAAAACGCACCTGGGGGGGTGTAGTTGGCTATAGCGGAACAATTCCTGTAGTGGACGGAGGTTCTATTGTAACTCCATCCTATGCACCGTTTGCTGCAGACGGAAGTGGATTTATCATCGAGGGCGAGGGGGTACACCCGGATATTCTTATTGAGAACGACCCGTATAAAGAGTTTATGGGAGAGGATGAGCAGCTCAATAAAGCCATTGAGGTGATTAAACAACAGATGAAGGAGTTTAAATATTTGCCTGCTAAGATTCCGGCTTTCCCGGATAAGAGTGCCAAAAGATAGAAGAGGAGTTTAAAACCACGCTGCAGTCCGAGGATATTTTAATGTGTGTTGTGAATCAATTAGTCTGGTTGTTTATCATGACAATTATTAAAGCAATAGACATACACACCGGACTGCAGCGTCGTTTTTTATTTAACGGCGATGCAAACATAGCCAATTATGAATGGAAGAGTGTTGCCTTTATAGCCTGTTGCAGATTGTTTCGCTAAATTGAGAGATAAGCGCTTTAAAAACAGATTTGTAAAAAATGGCTGTTTCGTTTTGTTTCAGAATATGCCCCTGTTTTTGGTCTAAGATTTTTGGATTTTCTTAATGATTTTACTTTTCATTGTTCTTATACTAGCCTCAGAACTGTTGAGAAAATTGGCTATCTCCTGGTTTGAAAAGCCCTCTTCATTGAGCACATATATTAGCTTTTCAAAATCTGTCAGCATATCCAGATTTTCTATCGCTCCGTATATTGCATAAAACTCATCCGTGGTGGTGATAGATGAAAGAGAGCTTCTGGAGAGAGAGTTTGCCTGATCAATAATGTTGTTAAGACTGTCAAAAATCTCGTTGGATTGTTTTCTGGACCTCACAGCCTCCATATACACATTATCTATAAGCTGAGGGAAGATAAAAGATGTGCTCTTACAAATCTCTGATGTAATCCATAGTTTGTTCACATCCTCTTCAAATTTTTTTGCGTTGCTATCCAGTTTTGACAACCTCTTTTGCATCCTCTTTATCCTTAATGCGTAGCTAAAAATTGTTACGATTAATGCAAAAATCAACAGTAAAATAAAGTTGATAAAGATCACCCTCTCTTTACTTAATGAGGCGATTTTTGAGATTTTTTGATCTACATCATATTTCCGCTCTATCTCCTGAACTCTCTCTCGGGATAGCTTGGTATAGGCATTTATATATGAGTGGTATGCCTTTTTATAATAAAGTGAAGAGGATTTTAAATCTCCAATGGAAGAGTAGATATCTCCCAGATAGCGAAAATAGAAGTGGCTGTCCACACTGTTGGAATCCTTAATTGAGCTTACGGAGAGAACTGCGTAATGTAGAGTGCTGTCCGGTTGCTCCATTCTTTTAAACTGAAGTGCCAGTTGATAGTAGATTTTTGGATAGTTTACCTCGAGTTGATGAGTATTGGTAATATTTAAAATCTTCTTCAGATACTCAATTGCAATTTTGCTCTCTTTTTTTGCCACATAGTAGGTATATAGTGAGCTGTACAAATTATACTCAATGTAAGGAGGGAGTTGCTCTTCGTCACCAAAGCAGGCAATACTTGAGAGCGCCTCACTGAATCTCTTGTAGCTAAGATAAAATGTAAATAACTCAAGGCTGGAGTTTAGTTTTCCATTTCTATAATTTACACTGTTACTCAACTCCAGGCTTTTCTTGATATACTCCTCTGCAAGAAGAGCTTCTCCTCTGGCTCTGTTTATTCTCCCCAGATATAGATATAGAGTTGCACCAATATGTTCATCCGGGATACTTTTTTTCTCATAAAGGCTCTCTGCCTCTTTAATAATGCGGTATGCACTGGTGTCCTGCCGGTTTAAACTGTATAAAGCAATGGAGCTGTACAGCATTGCACGGCAGCTGTTGTAGTAATCTTTTCCACTGCTATACCATTTTGCACTTTTGGATATTAGAGAGTCAATCCGAAGAACTCCAAATTTTTGTTCAAAAGCTATGGAGTAGAGCAGGATTTTGTAAGCAGAGTTTTCATCTTCGAATCTCTCTTTTTGGGAGAGTTCCCGCTGTTCATTTAGTTCAGCTATAAAGCCGGATAACGAATCCAGAACATCTCCCGGCCTGCTGTACAGAAAAACTTCATACCCCTTAACACTATTAAGGTCGTCATTTTGCAGGTTATCCTCTTTCCCTGTTGAACAGGAAATTATTATAATGCATAATAACAGAGTTTTAAAAAATTTCATAACGAAATTATTACTGCTTGCAAATATAGTAATTAATGAGAGTTTCTGCCTCATAAAGATAGCCTGTACCGAACATATTAAGATGATTTAAAACGTGGTAAAGCCTGTAAATATTCTCACGCTGTTGCCACCCCTCCTCCAGGGGATATTCATCATTATAAGCTAGATAGAACTCCGGCGGAAACCCCCCGAAAAGTCTTGTCATAGCCAGGTCTGCCTCTCTGTGGCCGTAATATACTGCAGGGTCAATTAATACCGGCACCAAAGAGTTATTGCAAAGATAGTTGCCGCTCCAAAGATCTCCGTGAAGTAGAGAGGGTCTCTCTTTTACACTATCCAGAATGGACCCTATCATAGACTCCAGGCGAGAGATGCTGTCTCTTAGTTTTTTTGCAGCCAGCCCTTTTGACTCAGCCAGCCTAAACTGGAAAAGAATCCTCTTTTCGAAATAGAACTCACTCCAGTTTGTGGCCATAGCCCCTTTAGCGATATTCAGCTGAGCAGTACCGCCAATAAAGTTATCTTCATAAAAACCAAAGCTTTTAGATGTTTTTTTGTGAAGTTTAGCCAAAGAGCGACCAAGCATATCAAAAAATTGAGAGTTCGGCTCTTCCCGTGTGATAAACTCCATAAGAATGAAATCTTCTTCGGTTGCAACTATTTGTGGAGTTTTAACAACATTTGCAGCTGCAATCTCCCTAATCCCGTTCTCTTCGCAGAAAAACAATCTGCCCGGCTCTCCGCTTTTTAGAAAATAAAATTTCCCGGATTCAGTTTCGATTTTCCCGTCCAATGAGGCAGAGTTCTTTGATAAATTGCCTTTTACAACAATTTTCTCATTTAAAATCTCCTCAAGGCGGTTAATTAATTTCATACCGGTTTTAATTTATATGTCAATGGTAAAGCCGCAAGTTAGAACAAAAAATTTATATTTGCAGCAGTTATGAAATATAAGCAGGAGAATCTTGTCGCATTAGTTAAGAGTGGAGATCGAAGAGCTTTCGACCATTTTTATGGAATGGAGCACAAAAAGGCTTTTTTCTATACTTTTAATTATGTGCATAATAGAGAGATTGCAGAGGATATAGTTCAGGATTCTTTTGCCTCATTATGGGTGAACAGGGACTCTCTTGATACCGCCTACCCTCTACAGCCGTATCTCTACTCCATCTTAAGAAACAGGTCTATAAATGTGCTTAAAAGGTTAGCGCTGGATCAAAAGATTAAGAGTGAAATAACCACAAGAGAGTATAGGGCAAATATTGCTGCCCTTAGTGACGACTCCGCAGATACTGTAATTAAGTTTCAGCTTGAGGAGTTTATAAACAAGGCATATCTTGAGTTGCCCGCCAAAATTTCATCTTCTTTTACAGACAGCAGAATTAAAGGGATGACATATCAGGAGATTGCAGATAAAAAGGGAGTAAGTGTTAAAGTTGTGGAGTATCACATAACTCAAGCTTTAAAACACTTTAAAATTAGATTAAAGGAATTTTTAGAATAAATAAGGGAAAAGAGTGTCTCAATTGTAATAATAGTAGTATGAGCGTGAATAATATAGATAGAGACTTGCTGGTCAAATTCATTTCTGGTAAAGCAACTGACCAACAAAAGGTTATGGTGCTTGATTGGATTGAGTTAAGTGAAGAAAACAGCAGAGTGTTCGCAGAGATGAAAAACCTTTGGGTTTTGGAAGGGATGAAAAGTATAGATAAAGAGGAGTATTCTCAAAATTTCAAGAGAAGATTCTTTCGCAGAGTCATTGGGTATGCCGCAGCTTCTGTTCTACTTATAGTATCAGTTACAACGGGGTTATATCTCTATAACAGAGAGAATAATATAGCTATTGCAAATCAGCAACCCGTTATCTTCAAATATGTTGTCAATACCGGAGTGAAAGGTGTGGTAGATTTACCCGACGGAAGTAAGGTGTGGCTCAATAGCTCCAGCTATATTATCTGTCCTCAGAAATTCTCAGAAAACGCCAGGGAGCTGGAGATAGAGGGAGAGGGTTATTTTGAAGTTGTACCCAACAAAAGCTGGCCTATGCTCATTAGGACATCTAAGAAACATACTGTTAAAGTTACAGGAACCACCTTTAATCTCTCATCATACTCAAACGACGACAAACTTGTTGTTACTCTTATTTCGGGAGAGATCTCCCTTATCAATGACAAGAAAAGGAGCGAAATCAAACTAAGCCCAAAACAGGAGATCGTGATTATAGACGATAAAGGAACTCAACTCCTTAAAAACCCAAATATCGTTAACAAGACTGCCTGGAAGGAGGGTCTTCTTCTTTTTGACAACACCCCGATGACAGATGTTGTAAAGAGAATGGAGAGGTGGTATGGAGTTAATTTCAATATTAACGACCCAATAATTTTAGACTATAGGTTTACGGCAAAATTCAGGTCGGAGTCTATAACTCAGGTTCTTGAAATACTGAGATTGTCTTCAAATATCAAATACAAAATAGACAGCACCACAATTACTCTGGCAAAGAAATAATTTTCACCCTTTTTTTGAGGGAACTCTGGTTGTCTTTTGTATTAGTGTTAGAACTTAACCCAAAAAATTGACATCTATGAGAAAAAAACATTCTTGCTCCAGGGTAAGAGAAACTATCTTACTCCTGGGAGTTATTGTGTCTCTATTAATCCCGACTGGCTTTATTCAGGCACAGTCAATCACACTAAATCTTAAGGACGCTCCTTTAAAAGAGGTTCTTAAAGCTGTGGAAAAACAGACGGATTACACATTCGTCTATAATAACAATCTGGTAAATGCCAATAAAACAGTTACTGTTAATATCAGTAAGGCAGATATTAAAACCACTATGACAGCGGTTTTAAAAAATACCGGCTACGAGTACAAAATTGTAGAAAAACAGATTGTTATCTCTCCCTCAAATCTTTTTGACGAGAAGAACATCGAGGCTGTGACATCAAAAAACGCTCCCACCGGAGCCGTCCAGCAGGAGATTGTTGAGGTAAAGGGAAAGATTCTCTCATCTAAAGATTCACAACCGATAATCGGAGCTTATGTGATGATAGATGACACAAAAAAGGGAACCTCTACCGACCTTGACGGTAATTACACAATCAAAGTTCCCAGGGGAACAAAAAGATTGGTAATCTCTTGTCTCGGGTATCAGAAAAAAGAGATTGAATTCAATTCGGCAAATCTCTCGGCGCTTAAAATAATCTTGATTGATGAGGCAACTCAATATCTTAATGAGATTGTCGTTCAAGGTTATGGGGCCACAACCATCAAGGATGCTACCGGTTCGGTTTCAAGACTTACTACAAAGGAGATTGAAACGGTTCCAATGGGTTCATCTGTACAGAGTATGCTTCAGGGACGTGCTGCAGGTGTGAATGTAATGATTCAGTCTGCTTCACCTACATCTCCAGTAAGTGTAACAATCAGAGGTGTATCTACACTATCAAGCTCAGGTACTCAGCCTTTGTGGGTAATTGACGGGGTTCCGGACTACTCTTCGAACACCTCCGGTGATATTACAAATACACTTTTTAATCTTAACCTCTCAGATATTGAGAGTATTGACATTCTTAAAGATGCCTCTGCAACCGCTATTTACGGCTCAAGAGCTGCAAACGGAGTTGTTATGATTACAACCAAGAGAGGTGTAAAAGGACAGGCTCCAACTGTTGATGTTAACATCAAAAGTGGTTTTCAGAAGGTTAATTCAAACAATCTTAAAACTCTTAATGTAGATCAGTATAAGTACTTTACCGAAACTTTAATACGACAAAGAGTTAATGTAGACGGAAGTATAGGGTACAACGAAAAATTTTACATTGATGAGACTGAATTCCTAAAAATTAAAACCAGCCAGTGGACTCCGGATATGCTCAAATTTCGTTCCGATGCCTATATGTCCGGTAACACAGATTGGTGGGAAGAGATGACCCAAACAGCAATGACCAACCAGGTTGACCTTTCGGTGCGAGGAGGCACAGAAACTACAAACTACTATCTGTCATTTGGCTATACCGATATCACAGGTGTGGTAAAAGGTGGTAAGAGCAATCTTTACAATGGAAGGATGAACTTTGAAACATTGGTGGGTAAATCGGTTAAAATAGGTTTAACACTTTACGGCTCAACAAGGGTTGCAAACAATAAAGATAACCTCTTGAAGAGTATCCCACGGTTTCGTCCGGATTTTGATGCCTTTAACCCGGATGGGAGTATTAATATAATCCCTTTAAATACCACCATTGAGAACCCCTATATCACATATTACAACAGAAACGACGGTGTTGGTAAGGTACTTAACGGGACCGCTTTTTTTGAACTTAAACTTTTACAAGGGTTAAAATTCAGATCTGCAGGTACAATCAACTACTCGAACTCTACAAGCGATATTTTCAATAAAAAAGGGACTCAAGGTTATGCCTCCAGCTATAACTCAAGAACTCTTTCAAATTTTGAGAACAGTACACAGGTATGGGATAACACCATTAACTATGCTGCTGTTATGGGTAAGCACGATATCGTTGCAGTTGTAGGTCAGTCCATTGAAACCTTCAACGCAAAATCTCAAACCGCTACAGGAAGCGGATTCCCTGACGAAGATGTACTTACAAACATTAACAGTGCCTCGACAGTAGGGGCGAGCAGTGACGCTTATGGAAGTGCTCTGGCATCTTTCTTTGCTCGCGCAAACTATAAATATCTCAACAGATATTTGGTAACAGCAACCTTCCGGGCAGACGGATCCTCAAAATTCGGTCCCAATAACCGCTGGGGTTATTTCCCTTCCGGAGCTGTTGCGTGGATTATCTCGGAGGAGGGGTTTATGAAAGATTTCAGCGATAAAATTCCATACTTGAAATTGCGTGCCTCATTAGGAAAATCGGGCTCTCAAAACCTGGGATATTACGACTGGATGACCACCCTATCTGCAGCACCATACACCGAGCAACCGGGGATAAAGCCATATAACCTGGGAAATCCGGATCTTCAGTGGGAGAGCTCTACACTGCTTGATGTTGGTCTGGACTTTGGATTGCTAAAAGAGAGAATAAGAGGTACAATAGGCTACTACAGCAAACAGGTAGACAACCTTATCTATACGGGATCTGTACCCACAAACTCATCTTTCCAGACTATCAATCAGAATGTGGGCTCTATTACAAACTCCGGATGGGAGTTTGAAATCAGAGGGGATCTTATTAAAAAGAGAAATATGACTCTTGAGCTTGGGTTTAATATTGCTACCAACAGCAGTATTGTAAATAAACTGGACGGAGTTCAAAAGGAGATAGTTATGCCGTACTACTATGAGTGGGTTAAACTTGTAGAGGGTGGTAAACTGGGTGACTGGTTTGGTTATAAATCGGCCGGAAGATACTTTGCAACAAATGAAGAGATCTACGCACTGAAAAAGACCAACCCTACCACCGGTGCACAACTTAACTACCGTACAGCAAGAGAGGTAGCCGGAGACCCTTACATTATTGATCAGGATGGAGACGGTGTAATTACAAAAACAGACAGAGTTGTTCTGGGTAACTTCAACCCGAAATTTTACGGTGGATTCAATGTTGCCTTCACATACGGTAATTTATATGCATCTGCAGTGTTTACATACTCATACGGAGCAAAAAGAATGTGGAATCAAACCTATTCTGCTGTAACTGCAGGTTCCAGCACATACAACGCCTACAACAATCTACTAGAGAGTTGGAACTTTAATCAGAACCCGGAGGCTATCCTTCCGAGGATAGGTTTGAGTGCAACTTACAATGGTTTGAGTGACTTCTTTATTCACGATGCATCATTCATAAGACTAAATGCACTTAATGTAAACTACAGGTTACCAAAGAGCTGGTTCAACAATAAGTTCTTAAGCAATGTAGACCTTACATTCCAGGTGTCAAATCTGTTCACCATTACAAAATATCCGGGATTTGACCCTCAGGGAAACTTTGGATCAACAGATATGGCAAAATCCTATGTAGTTGGAACAAGAACATCTCAGGAGTTGATAGGTATAGGATCTGGAGTTGACTACAGTGCATATCCATCATCTACAACTTTTAATATGGGAGTTAAATTAACCTTTAAATAGTCTTAGCTATGAAAAAAACTTTATACAATATAATTATCGTTTTTGTCTTAATCGGCCTCACCTCTTGTGATAAGTTCCTCTCTATAACACCGCCTCACAAATTGGTCGTAGACAACTCTGTTACAACTTACGACGGTGCTGTCTCTATTCTTAACGGAATGTATGCATCACTATCAAAAGGAAGCGGCACCTCAACCAGCGACTTCTTTGGAGGGAGCCCCTTTATTGCCCTTTCTGCACAAGCCGGTGTCGGACGTGCCGGAGGAGTAGCTTACTATAATATGAGCTACCTCTCAACCCAAAGTGCATTCTCTACTTACTGGCAACAGTGGTACGCCTGTGTAAACTCTGCAAATGCTGCAATTATCGGAATCAGCGGCTTGGCAGATAATAAATTCCCGTCAATTGAGGTTAAAACCAGAATGCTTTCGGAGGCCAGAACCTTTAGAGCGTGGGTCTACTCTCACCTTATGTGGTGCTTCTCACACTACTGGGCAGATGATGAGTACGGTGTCCTTTGGAGAGAAGATATTGCAGACTTCAAAAATATATTTGCAGATAGAATCTCTGTAAAAGAGAGTTACGAAAAGATTCTTGCAGATGTAGAGGAGGGTGTAAAAAATCTTCCGGACTACACAACCTCAAAAAGGCTTTCAAAACAGATGGCTAAAGTGATTAAAGCAAAACTTCTTATGAACAGAGGTTGGGCAGGAGACTACGCTGCAGCATTGACTATTGTAGATGATATTATAGCAACATCACCTGCTGTTTTCAAAATGGACCCGGATATGAAAAAGGTCTTTAACGATGCGTGGGATTCAAATGAGGTTCTATGGTCAAGATATACTGAGGATGCAACCGGAAGAGCTTACGGGGAGGCATCATACTCGCAGATAATTATTCAGGCAGGAGATGCCTGGAGTGCTGCAAACCAGAACAACCCGTCATCTCTAAAATCTTTCTTCCCTGAGTTTGACAACTGGATTAAGGCAGACCCGCGCTTTGCACAAACAATGGGCTGGGCAAGAGCTATTAGTGCCACAGGTATTTTATACTTCTGTCCCACAAAACTTGCCAGACAAGGGAGAGCCTCTACAGATCTTATGAACGACAAGTTCACAACCTACTACTTTAGATATCCGGAGCTATACCTAATGCAGGCAGAGCTTAGAGCACGCACTAACCAAAGTCTTGCCAACTCTATTGCCCCGATAAACTTAATGCGCTCCAAGAGAACCAATCCGGTATTACCTGCGCTGGATGTCCCTGCTAACCTGGAACAACTTATGGAGACCATCTTCAGAGAGTATTGTCTGGAGCTTTATCAAGAGAATGGAAGTGAGTGGTTTGCATCTGTAAGGATCAAGAAAGGAAATCAACCTATTCTATATCTGATGAAACCGGATATTACCCCTGTAGGTGTAGAGAAATATTGCTGGCCAATACCTTCTACAGAAACATCTACCAATAAAATGATAAAACCGAATCCTGGTTATGATAACTAAAACTAGAACAGATATGAAAAAAATACTATTTATAATAACTGTGACTCTATTGTCATTGGCATCCTGTACAGATAAAGATGAGCTTCTGGTACCTTACCCCGATGACATTACATTCAATGAGCTCACACTTGGAACATATACTCACAATATTCCAACGGGAGGTTTTACCTCCGGTGGCGTAAGGTTCAATACTATTAAAAGGGGTGATGGTACATTCTCCGGATTTGCCTACTCAAACCAAAATAACAGATCGTTTGTCTGGACAGATACCAAGGCTGCCAGGGATACAAACATTATGAGTGTCTATACAGCTTACAGAAATATGACGGAGGTCTATGCTGTTGCCTGTGCAGATAACGATACCGATACCTATTTTACCATAGATAAACCGACAGTTGTAGAACACATTCTTATTGCTAACAATACCTATAACTATCTTGCAATGAACTATGGAGCCAATAGCGGGACCTCAATAGCAAATCCAAACATACCGTCTGCTCCCAAAGCTATTTGGAATACCTACGCTCCGGGAGTCACAAGAAAGCTCACAAATGACGGAGATTTCTACAAAGTAATTGTTAAAGGTTATAATGGGAACAACCTTACCGGAACAGTTGAGGTATACCTCTGCTGCAGAAAGGGTGCCGACCCTGCAAATCCTGCCTTCGCATTTTTGAGAACAGACTGGATTGCGGCTAACCTATCTACACTTGGTGCTGTTACAAAGGTTTCATTTACAACCAGCTGCTCTTATAAAGGGATAGACGGAAAAGATCTGATTCACTCCTATTTCTGCATTGATGGTATAAGGCTTAAGAAAAACTAATATTGATTTCTGATGAAAAGAGTAATTTTGACATCCCTTTTTGTGACTATTTTGCAAATCGTTATGGTTGGGCAAAACAGGAAGATAGAGCTTCTCAAGAATGAGCCGTTCGAAAAAGCATCTGCAATGGCGAAAAAAGAGAAAAAGCTGCTATTCCTGGACTTCGGTTCACCCAGATGCTCCCCTTGTCTCTTTATGAAAAATAATATTTTCACGATTGACAGTGTCGCAGATTTTGTAAATGCGAGGTTTATAAGTGTAGACTATACAGAGGGAGAGGAGAAGAGCAGGTTGAGTCAAATCTACTCGGTAAATACCGAACCGGTATTTCTGATTGTAGATGCAGATGGAAATCTGATGCATCGTACAGAGGGCAAATCAACTGCAGCAGAGATGTTGGAGAGATTCAGGCAAGGTATAGATCCCACCAGGAATCTTACAGCTATGAACAAAAAATATGATTTGGGAGAGAGAGATGTCAAATTTATCCTTGAGTACATCAATACTCTTCATATTGCAGGGTTAAGAGAGAAGAAGATGGCAGTTCTAGAGAATATCTTCCATTCAAATTTTCCTCTCGACTCACTCAAAACCAAAACCTACTGGAGTATCTATTCAAAATTTGATGAATCTCCGGTTAGCAGACAAACTCTGTTTGTAATGGATAATATGGATGAGTTTATCTCAATCTTTGGAGAGAGGCCTGTTTTGTCAAAAATTGATATTCTTTACGGAGCTCGCTCCAGAGTCTATATTTTTGGCAAGAGGGCCCCTGCAGATGATCCTGAGTATAGTGTAGTTTTGAAATACGCGCAGAAGTCAGACCATCCGAATGCATCTAAATGGCTTGTCTATCTGGTTCCTGCAGGGTATAAATTCTCTGACTGGCCCCGTATGGCAAAAGAGATTGAGAGTGCCTTATCATTTAATATATTTAAAGGTTCCGAAAGAACCACATATATTAAGATGATGTCCGAGCAACTTGCGTGGTATTGCAACGATGTTAATGCGCTTCCCTATTCAATTAAATGGATTGACTCCCTTTTGCCGAAGGCAGATGCACAACTGAAGAGCTCTCTTATGGAGACCAGATCTTCCGTTGAGGAGAAGATTGCCAGACTTTCAAAATAGAATCTCTTCTGCCAGGTATTACCAGTATTTGCAGAAGACTCGAGGGGATGACTCTTTGCTGAATCAGTCATCCCTTCTTTTTTTATTAAGTAATAATGACTATTTTTGGGCTGCAATTCTAAGATCATTATGAGAAAAATAAAATATATAGCACCTCTGCTCATTCTTGCCATTTCGTCCCTTTTTATATCGTGTGAAAAAAATCCCTTCTCAGGCTCTGAGTTCAGAAGGGTTGTTGTATTGTATATGGCTGCAAATAACAATCTTAGTAGTTTTGCGGAGCATAATATCTCAACAATAAAAGATGGATTTGTACCGGATAAACAGAGCAAAGATATCCTGGTGGTCTATGTGCACCTTCCCAATAAAGACCCAAAACTTGTTCGGGTATATAAGGAGAGCGATGGTGTTGTTTTGGAGGATATTGTGGCTACATACACAGACCAGAACTCTGCAAACGGAGATGTTCTCAAGGCAGTATTAAATAAAATCAAGGTTATCTTCCCTGCAAATGAGTATGGTTTAATACTTTGGTCCCACGCAACAGGGTGGTTGCCTCAGGGGTACTTTAACACCTCTGTAAATCAGGGAGCTTTTTATGAAGACCCCTATAGAGATATTGTTAAGAGTTTTGGAGAGGATAGAGGGGTCGAGATGGAGGTTAAGGAGTTAAAGGGAGCTCTCCCTTTTCGCTTCTCGTTCATTATCTTCGACTGCTGTTTTATGGGTGGAATCGAGACCATTTATGAACTTAGAGATAAGGCAGATTATATCGTTGCCTCACCAACCGAAATTCTCGCATACGGTTTTCCTTACGACCAGATAATGAGCTCTCTTTTTCAGACAAAATTGGATCTGGAGCAGACCTGCCAACTATTCTACGACTACTACAACAACCAATCCGGTGTGCATCAATCTGCAACCATCTCTATTTACAAAACCGCAGAGCTGAAACAACTGGCAGATGTTACAAAGAGCATATTCAACGCTAACAGGAGCAAAATTGCAACGCTCACTATGAGCACTGTTCAACCATTTTTCCGTCTTAATAAAAGCTGGTTCTGGGATTTGGGTCACCTTATAGAGAAGATTGCCACCCCTGCAGAGTATGAGGCCTTCAACACTGCTTTGAACAAGGTTATTGTCGCTAAATGGAACACCCCTTTCTTCATAGACCTGGAGATAAAAAAATATTCCGGGGTGAGCACCTACATTCAAAACCCGGAAAATAATTTTCTGGATAGTTTCTATAAGGGGTTTGACTGGAATGTTGCCAGCGAAATGATTAAATAGATTTTTTTTTATATCTTTGCCCCCTCTAAAAAAGGAGACTTTTTTGGTGCAATGGGATCCGGACCGATCCGGATTGAGTAACACATTTTAAATCACTATTATGAAAACAATTACATTGAAAGGTAATCCAAGAGAGATTACAAAAAAAGGCAAAACCGCTCAGATGAGAAGGGATAATCAAATTCCTTGTGTTCTTTACGGTCCGGAGATGCAAAACATTCACTTCTCTGTTTATGACAGAGATCTTAATCAGATTCTCAACACCCCTAACTCATATATAATTGAGATTGAGATTGACGGCAAGAGATACAACTCGGTACACCACGCATCTCAGTTTCATCCAATGACAGATGAGCCATTGCATATGGATTTTCTAGCTGTTACAGATACAAGACCGGTTGTTATCAATGTTCCTATCGTTATTACCGGTAACTCGGAGGGTGTTCGTCAGGGGGGTAAACTTATCCTAAACACCAGAAAAGTTAAAATCTCTGCAAATGTTAAAGACCTACCGGATAACATCACAGTAGATATTTCAAATCTTGGAATAGGTAAATCTATTGCTGCCGGAGATATTAAATTGGATAAAGTTCAGATTCTTACTGCTAAGACAACAATTATATGTGCAGTTAAGATGACACGTGCAGCTATCGGAGCCGCTGCTGCCGCTGCTGCTGCCGGAGGAAAATAGTAAACAGGGGAGAGTATGAGCTATCTGATAGTTGGTTTAGGAAATATCGGATTTGAATATGCAGATACTCGCCATAATATAGGTTTTATGGTATTGGATGCCTGGGCTCAGGCATCCAATACTATTTTTGTTTCGTCAAGGTATGGTTCGGTCGCGGAGTACCGCTTCAAAGGAAATAAGCTTATCCTACTCAAACCATCTACTTTTATGAATCTTAGCGGTAAGGCGGTTAACTACTGGCTTCAGAAAGAGAAGATTCCGGTAGAGAATATGTTGGTTATTGTGGATGATCTCTCATTACCGTTAGGTACCATCAGGATGAGAAAACAGGGTAGTGACGGAGGTCACAACGGGCTTAAGGATATCTGCGAAACTTTGGGGTCAACTGCCTACACTCGTCTGAGAATAGGGATAGGAGATAATTTTTCAAAGGGCAGGCAGATAGATTATGTTTTGGGAAGCTGGAGCGATGAGGAGAGAAAGATGCTGCCCGATATTCTAACAAAAGCTGCCGAGGCCTCTAAATCTTTTGCTGCGATAGGCCCGGACAGAACAATGAATCTCTTCAACACTAAATAGATATTGTTTTAATAATCTTATATGAGCAGGTTGGATAAATATCTGTGGTCCGTTCGCATCTTCAAAACCAGGAGTGATGCTGCAGATGCGTGCAAATCGGGTAAGGTAAAGGTAAACGGAACGGAGGCCAAGCCCTCCAGAGAGGTTAAAGCAGGAGATGAGTTGGTTGTTAGAAAACTCAACATCTTATTTGAGTTTAAGATTATTGAGCCAATAGATAAAAGACAGCCTGCGCGTTTTGTGCCCAACTTCATTGAGAACCATACATCGGAAGAGGAGCTTGCTAAGCTGAATACACCCAAAGAGAGCCTATTTCTATACAGGGAGAGAGGGACAGGCCGTCCGACCAAAAAAGAGAGAAGAGATATGGATGGGGTTATGGGATTTCTGGAGATGGATGACGAAGTTGATGAGTAGAGCAATCACGCTTTTCCCGTTATCTCAAGCAGTGAACATTTACCCTCCCACGTGTAGGCTCCCATATAGGCAGGAACGAGAATTACCTCACCTTTTTTAATACTCTGCTTCATACCGCCGCCGGTTATAACGCCGTCTCCTTCAACACAAAAGTATATGATAAAACTCCCGAACAGATGGCTCTCTGCCCTGTAGCTGCTCTCTATATCAACTCTCTTAATTTTAAAATAGGGATTATCTGCACTTCCCCCTTTGAGGACAACAGAAGAGGGGTCTAGTTTTGTGTAGTTTATGCAATCTATAGCCAGGTCCAGATGCATCTCTCTGGCAGTTTTTGGGTTCTTCTCCCTCCCCCAGTCATAAACTCTGTAGGTGACATCCGATACCTGCTGAATCTCTGCAACCAGAATTCCTCCGGTAGCAGCGTGAAGTGTTCCCGGTTTAATGTAGATTATATCTCCTTTAACCGGCTTTATTACATTGAGGGCATCTACAATTGAATCATCCTTGCATTTTTCGAACAACTCTTTAGGTGTAAGTTCGCGTTTAAGTCCCAAAAATATTTTTGCAGATGGTGCTGCATCCAGTATGTACCAGCACTCCGTCTTTCCGTAGCTGTTATGTCTCTCCATAGCTGTCTCGTCGTCCGGGTGAATCTGGAGTGAGAGGTTATCCTGTATATCCAGAATCTTTACAAGCAACGGAAACTCATCTCCGTATCTCTCATAGATGGAGTCTCCGACCAGATCTCCCAGGTAAATCTCTACAAGGTCATTTATGTCGTTACCCTCCAGAAAACCATTTGAGACTAGTGAAACATCATCTTCTACACCGCTAATCTCCCAGCTCTCGCCCACAGGATTCTCTGTAATACTCTCTTTGCCGAGATTGTTGATTATGTCGCTTCCGCCCCAAACCCGCTCTTTGAGAATGGGATTAAATTTTAGAGGATATAGATTTTCCATATGATTTGTTCAAATAATAGATGACAACTGTTGTGTATACAAGTGCCAAAAAGTAGATTAAATAGTAGTAGTTACCGGGAATAACATCTGCAAAACCAAAATCTGCCGGAATCTCCGGGAAGAGAATTGTAATGAAGTAGGAGAATCCGTTATTTATAAAGTGAATAAAAATTACAATCCAGAGAGAGCGGGTTTTCCAGTAGATCCAGCCCATTAAAAGTCCCAGCAAAAAAGCGGGGATAGCCTGCCAGGGATTCAAATGCATAACCCCGAACATTAGGGCGCTCCAGAAAATTGCCTTTGCAGGAGTGGTGTGATGCAGGAGTCCCCGAAGAATTATCCCTCTGCAAAAGAGCTCTTCGAGTAGTGGAGCAAAAATCACAATAGTAAAAAAACTGCTAATCTTGTTAGATTGAATCTGCAGCATAAAATCTTTAAAGAACTGAGGAACCTCCATCCACGATGTTAGAGGTTCGGTTACCAAATTAAAGCTAAAGACCAGGGGTAGGATTAAAATAAAGGAGAGAAGAGCACCGATTGATCCAAAATTTGGGTTATTAATTTCCACAGATGCCCTGACAGTATCCCCTTTTAGAAGGGTTATCCTTTCGTCACTTCTGACCGAGAAGTAGATAAGAGCTGCAGGAGGGATAAATATGAGAGGGTAAGAGATAATCTCTCCCCATCCCGAAAAGCCCGGGAAAATCATATTGATAAAGATTGCTGCCACTGCACCAAATATGGATCCCCCAATAGCCAGCGCTCCAATTAGAAACCAGCTCTCTGTAAGGTTGGGAAGGAAATAAGAGTATCTTCTTAGCATAGATTAATCTATTTATTTAAACAGTGGAGTAGGGTAGAGCCCCTTATCACATAGATCACATATTCTTCTTGTTACTGACTCCCTATCCTCTTTATATGTAACTCCAAACCATAGATCCGGTGTAGATAGTACCCGGCAGGTTGCATAACCCTCTTCAAGCAATTTGTTTACTATGAAAGGGATGTAAAATTCACTTTTAGGTTCATCTCCCCTCTGGTTTAGAAATTCGGTAAAGAGCCTCCACCCCTGCTCAAAAAGATCGGGAGTAAAACCCCACATATTCATTGAGACAGGAGTATCTGCCTCTATATTGACCCGCTCCCCTTTGCAGTTCTCTCCGGTAATTACTCCATCCTCTGCTTTGATGTTGTGATGCTCCTCCACAGAGACAAGAAAACCGTCGCTCCCCACCGTACAAACCCCTCTTGATACAGATCCCGATTCGGAGAGGGTGTTTCCGGTACGGAACCCCACCATTGAGAACTCTCCATTGCTGCCGGCAACCTTAACAAGGTAATCTGCAATGACCTTAAATGATTGTTGTCCGTAGTAGTCGTCTGCATTTATAACTGCAAACGGGGTAGTTATTTTGCTGTGGGCTACCAGTACTGCGTGTCCGGTTCCCCAGGGTTTCTCTCGTAAAGAGTTTAAAACAGAACCTTTAGGGATAACATCAAGCTCCTGCTCCACGAAACTGATATCTATAGAGTCTCCGTAGCGACTTCTAACTCTGGCCTCAAAATCATCCCGAAAATAGTTACGAATCACAAAGACAACTTGCCCGAACCCGGCCTGAATGGCATCGTATACGGAATAATCCATAATTGTTTCACCATTCGGACCCACTCCGTCCAGCTGTTTAAGGCCTCCGTATCTGCTCCCCATCCCTGCAGCCAGAATCAATAACGTTGGTTTGATCATATCGCTCAGTTAAAATTAATACTAAAGGACAAAATTATTATTAATTTTGTAAAAAATTGAAGTTTTGAGACTAAAAGAGAGATGGCACGCCTTTAATGATTCCCGGACTATGAAAATTGTCAGGAATAAATATCTTATTACAGGTTTGGCATTTGTAATATGGATAACTTTTTTTGACTCAAACAATCTTCTTGAGTGGACCAGGGTGGTTCTAAACATAGGAAGACAGGAGTCACAGAAAGAGTACTACAAGGAGTCTATAAAAAGCACCGAAGAGAAACTCCGGGAGCTTTCCTCAAACAGAGATTCACTGGAAAAATATGCCAGGGAGCAGTATCTATTTAAAGAGGATGACGAAGAGATCTTTATCGTTGAGGAGAGACCTTAAGGAGATCTCTTAAATCTGAGGAGTCGTAAGTGGGTCCGCCATCACACGGGATGGACCTGTAGTTATAGAAGAACTGATCTATCCCGAATATCATTGCCCCCTCTATATCGTTTGCGAAATCATCTCCAACCATTAAGGCCTCACTCTTGGTGCCATTTATGGCCTTGAGTGCTCTTTTAAAGATTATTGGGCTGGGTTTATGTACACCCTGCTCCTCCGAAATGAGAACAGCATCAAAAAAACTGTCAATACCGCAGCAGATTAGCTTCTTATACTGAACCTCCTTAAACCCGTTTGAGATGAGTGCCAGGGTGTACCCTCTCTTTTTGAGCTCCTGCAACACCTCAAGAGCGTACGGCATCAGAGCTTTTTGATAGGGCATCCTCTCGAGGTACTCCTCACCCATCTTTTGGGAGAGCTCTCTGTTATCAATACCAAATAGGAGAAGAGTTTGGTAAAATCGTTCAGATCTTAAAACAGCTTTTGGCAGCTCACCTTGTTCATATAAAGCCCAAAGCTTGTGATTAACACTATCGTATGTTTTATAAAACGCCTCTTTGTCTAAATGTTGCAGGGAGTAAATATCCAGTAACGAATATATGTTATTGCAGGCGTTGGTGTCAAAGTCCCAAATGGTGCGGTCTAAATCAAAAAGAAAATATTTGTACTCTTTTTTTAACATTCTTTGAGGTTGTTATGCTAACTCTTTGTTACTACTTTGTGTAGTAATCTATCATTAAGTTTATTGCCCTGCTGCAAACCGGGCAGAATCCTTCGGCACTGTTTGTCTTCATTCTGCAGTCCAGATACGGGCGAAATATCCCTTTTGCCATATAACCACCCCCTTCGAAGAGGCCTGTTATGTTTTTGTAAGCCGGGTCATTCGGAGTCGGTTGAGGTACATCTGCAGATATCATATCCCTCCATTTGCTTGCAAAGTTGACCATTGTGGTGATGTTTGGTTCCCACGGTTCGACCTTGAGATTATAGAACTCCTCATATGCAACCTCAGATGAGTAGTACTCATCTCCAAGCCCTGCAAAGCTATGACCAAATTCGTGAACGAACACCTCTGCCGACTGTTTATGGTCCGACATACTGAGCCCATAGAAGTTATAAATTCCGCCCCCGCCGTATTTTTCTGTGTTGACAATAACATATAGGGCGTCACAGTTGCTGTTTGAGGCCGCAGAGGCAACTATCTTCTGGTTTGGGGCTGTTAGGTACCTGTCAATTTCAAAGGTGTAGAAATTGGACGAAACGGCTGTTCTCTTCCATATGCCCTGATGAGGTATGTCGGTGCCGGAGTCTTGAGAATCTGACAGTACAGCCCAGATGTTAAAATCGCTCTTCCTGGATTTGTAAGGTTCAATATCAAAAAGATAACCTGCAAACCTTTTGGCATCCTTAGAGAATTTCGCCATCTCCTGCAATGTATATCCCTCTGCAATGAATACAATATCTACTTTGTTTTCCGGGTTCCCGTTGAAGAGTACTGTATCTATCTTATAACTATTTTGAATCTCTCTGCTAATCAATTTATCTGCAGGATCTACAGGGAACCTACCCATCTCCCGAAACTCTCCGCTCTTCTTATCTCTTTCAAAGAAAGCCACTACCACTCTCTCCTTTGGAAAGGGGATCCAATAGGAGCATTCAAAAGCTCTTTTACCCTGCTTTGCCTGGGGTGTGGTTCTCCACTCCTGAAAAAGAGAGTTAAAACCTTTTGAGAATATCTCCCGACCGCTTTCAGTTATAACCTTGTATTGGTACTCTCCGTAATTGAAAGGATCTTTGAGAGTTACCCGTGAACCGCTCCAAAATTGCTCTCTGTGAAGTGAGTTGAGATAGACGCTCTGAGACGAGGCATCTCCGGCAAAAATAACATCAATCCTTAGCCGCTCAGGGGTGAAATATTGGTCGTAATCCTGAGCATACGCAACACCAAGGAGTGCAAACATAAGCACAACCAGAGTGTACCTTTTAATTGCAAGATTCATATTTTTCATAATTATATTCCGGTATAGCTTTGAGGGGTAATATTTCGTAACTCATCCTTGATTGCGTCACTTACCTGTAAAGAGTCGATAAAATTTGCAATAGACTCTTTGTCAATTGGTTTGTTTGTACGAGTAAGTGATTTCAACGCTTCGTAAGGTTTTGGATAGCCCTCTCTGCGAAGTATTGTCTGAATCCCCTCTGCAACCACAGCCCAGTTATTTTCCAGATCTTTGTCAATTGCCGTTTTATTGAGGATAAGTTTATTTAACCCCTTCTCAATCGATTTAAAAGAGATTATGGTGTGAGCAAACGGAACGCCGATGTTTCTCAATACTGTGGAGTCTGTAAGGTCTCTCTGTAGCCTGGAGATAGGCAGTTTTGCCGAGAGATGTTCAAAAAGAGCATTGGCAACACCCAGGTTTCCCTCTGCATTTTCAAAATCTATCGGGTTAACCTTGTGTGGCATTGCCGATGACCCGATCTCCCCCTCTTTGATTTTCTGACGAAAATACTCCATAGAGATATAGCTCCAGACATCTCTGCAGAGGTCTGTAAGTATATTGTTTATCCTCTTCATATTGTCGAAAAGAGCTGCAATATAGTCGTAGTGCTCAATTTGCGTTGTAGGGTAGGAGCGTTTGAGGCCTAACCTGCCCTCGGTAAAGGATACGGCAAAATTGTTCCACTCAATTTGAGGATAGGCGGCATAGTGTGCATTAAAGTTACCTGTGGCTCCTCCGAATTTGGCAGCGAAAGGTATTGTACTCAACATTGAGATCTGCTCATTGAGTCTCACTGCAAAGACCTCTATCTCCTTACCGAGCCTGGTGGGAGATGCCGGCTGACCGTGAGTTCTGGCTAGCATAGAGACCTCCGACCACTCCAGTGACATCTCCTTAAGTTTTTTCTGAACTACATTCAATTGCGGCAGGTAACAGTCGCGAACCCCTTCCAATAGAGAGAGCGGTACAGATGTGTTATTGATATCCTGAGATGTGAGCCCGAAGTGGACAAATTCGCAGTATCTCTCCAATCCGAGCTTTTCAAACCTGCTCTTTATGAAATATTCAACTGCCTTTACATCGTGGTTTGTAACCTTCTCTATCTCCTTAATCTCCATTGCTTGTTCAATAGTGAAAGAGGTGTAAATTTGTCGCAACTCCTTGAATATTTCAGGATCAATATCTTTAAGCTGTGCCAGTGGAATCTCACACAACGAAATAAAATACTCGATCTCTACCCTAATTCTATATTTAATAAGAGCGAACTCAGAAAAGTATTGGGTGAGCTCCTTAACCTGAGAGCTGTATCTGCCGTCTACCGGAGAGATTGCTGTTAAAGGTGTATTAAGCATATCTTTGTTATTATCTGTTTTTGGTTATTGTTCTGTATAGAGTTATAATCTCTTTTGCCTCCTTTACATCGTGGACGCGAAGTATATCTGCCCCATTTACCAGTGCCAGCAGGTTTAGTGCAGATGTGGCAGAGAGGACCTCATCCGGGCTACTCTCCAGCAGTTTGTAAATCATACTCTTTCTGGAAAGGCCTGCAAGAAGGGGGTAGTGTGTACCATCTTCCTTTTGTGGCTTCAAACGATTAAGATTGTTTAGTAGTTTATAGTTCTGGTCAAGATCTTTTGCAAATCCAAATCCGGGATCTACGATTATCTCGTTTATACCGGCCTGTGTAGCCTTTTGGACAAAGAGCCGGAAATACTCTGCAACCTCTTCTACAACATCATCATATTGACAAAGGCTCTGCATAGTCTGCTGAGTCCCTTTTTTGTGCATAGCAATGTAGGGAAGCTCCAGTCGTGCAGCCATAGGTATCATCTCTAAATCATCCTCACCGGAAGATATATCGTTGATGATGAAATCTCCGACAAAATCGTAGGCTCTCTCAACTATAGATGATCGGAATGTATCCAGTGAGAATGTAGAGTGAGGAAAAACTCTGAGGATTATCTTTAGGGCAGGTTTTAACAACTCCCACTCAACCTCCTCATCTGCCGGAACAGAGCCGGGTCTGGTGGAGCAGGCTCCTATATCAATAATATCTGCCCCCTGCTCCAGCATCTCTCCATACCTCTTCTCAAAATCTTCTTGCGTAAGAGATCGGCTTCCTTTGAAAAAAGAGTCGGGGCTCAGGTTTATGATTCCCATCACCAGAGGTTGACGGGTTTGTAGAATATTTGCCATAAAATGCCTAACTTTGCTTGGAGCACAAATATAAGATTTTATTATGTTAATCGTATTAGAAGGTTTGGATGGAGCGGGGAAATCTACCCAGATAAATCTTTTGCAACAATATTTTGAGACCAGTGGGTCAAAGGTTAAGTATCTTCACTTTCCGAGGTTCGATGCTCCTGTTTTCGGAGATTTGATTGCCAGGTTCTTAAGAGGAGATTTTGGAAAAATAGAGCAGGTTCATCCGATGCTTGTTGCACTTATGTTTGCAGAGGATCGCAGAGATGCATCGTTGCAGATAAAAGATTGGATTAAAGCGGGATATCACATAATATTAGACAGATACCTATACTCCAATATAGCGTTTCAGTGTGCAAAATGCAGCGATCCAAAAGTTGCGTTGGAGCTTCGTGACTGGATTTTTGATACAGAATTTAAGAAATTCGAGATTCCGGTTCCGGATCTCAACCTTTTTTTGGATGTACCCCTAAATTTTGTAGATGAGAAGTTAAAGCAGACCAGGTTGGGTAGTGAGAGGGAGTATCTTAACGGTAAGCAGGATATTCACGAAGAGAGCATCTCTTTTCAATCTAAGGTTCGGGAGATATATCTTTCTGAGTGCGAAAGGGGAGAGGGTCTGATACGAGTGAACTGTTCCTCAGATAAAGGAGTTATGCTATCTGCAGAGTCCATCTTTGGAAAGATTAAGGAATTGTTGGAAAATATTACTAAAGGATAGATTCAATATGAAGTTTCTCAGAGCAATATCCAGAGTTGTAATAGGAGTAACTTTCCTACTCTCCGGGTTCGTTAAGATTATAGATCCTGTCGGGATCGGGCTCATAATTGAGGAGTATATGAAGGTTGCCGGAATAGACTCCTGGCACTTTATTGCTCAGACATTAGGGGTTGCACTCTCAGGAACAGAGATGCTCATAGGGATATCACTTCTTGTGGGTATACGAATGAAGATTGCCTGCAGGGTTTCGCTGTTTTTCATATCCATCTTCACCATTTTAACACTTTTTCTTGCGATCTTTAATCCTGTTACAGACTGCGGCTGTTTTGGAGAGGCAATTAAACTTACTAACTGGCAAACCTTTTACAAGAACATAGTGTTTCTCTTTTTTGCCACTCTTCTATATCTCCAAAAAGAGAAATTTATCCCGATAGCTCCGGCAAAGTGGGAGTGGGGTTTCGCAATCACTTATGCACTTCTTATTGTCTCTCTCTCTCTCTACTCATACAGGCATCTGCCAATGATAGATTTTATGGAGTTTAAAGTTGGTACAGATATTAAAGGGAGGCTGGATTTTATCTCAGAAAGTGACACTCCGGTATTTGAGACCACTCTCATCTACTCAAAGGATGGTAAGAGATACGAGTTTTCAATAGAGAATCTGCCGGACTCGACCTATCTATTTGAAGATTCAAGAACAAAAAGAGTAAGCAAGGGTTCCGCTCATATGGACTTTGCTGTCTCTGACCTGAACGGTAACTACGTGACAGACTCTCTACTCTCGGTAAAGGGGGCACTCTTCATTGCCACTGTCCCATTCATTGACCAACTGGGCAGGAGAGCAATAGAGAGAGTAAATCGTCTCTACGATACCCTAAGTGTCAGAGGGGTTGATTTAATTGTGCTTACCGGATCGGGGTTGAGCCCCACAGATTCGCTCTCAAATTTTAACAGACTCTCACCCAAGATCTACAACACAGATTTCAAAACTCTTTTAACTATGAATAGATCAAATGGTGGTGTTCTTTATTTATATGATGCTACAGTTATATCAAAATGGTCAACAATAGATATTCCTTTTGATAACATAGACAACATTCTCGGGGAGGATTCAGAGCTTGTCTCGGCAAAGGCTAGGATAAAGGAGCAACTCTCGGCAGAGATAACGGCTTTTATGCTGCTTATAATTATATCTATGATGAGGTTTATTTGCAGGATCTTATATATTCACAAACCAATTATAAAAGATAGCGATAAAGATGAGAGATCTTCTGTAGCTCCGGATTCCGTTATTCACGATATTTAACCTATGATATTAGAGAGAGATAAAGATTTAAAGAGGCTTAATACTCTGGGCATAAGTGCAAAAGCATCCTGGTATGCAGCTCCCGGTTCGGTTAAGGAGGTAATAGAGCTTCTAAGTGATACCCGTTTTACCGAGATGCCAAAACTTGTACTGGGCTCAGGTTCAAATACCCTTTTCTCCGGAGATTTTAACGGGCTTGTGGTTCACCCGGATATTATGGAGATCTCAATTGTCGATATAACTGAGAACTCTCTCAAGCTAAAGGTAGGGGCAGGTGTAGATTGGGACAGATTTGTTGCATATTGTGTAGATCGAGGTTGGGGAGGGGTGGAGAACCTATCCGGAATTCCGGGCTGTGTGGGTGCAGCACCGGTTCAAAATATTGGAGCATACGGATCGGAGGCAAAGGATACAATTGTATGGGTAGATTATGTAGATATTGTCATCTCACAAGAGCGGAGGGTGACTGCCAAAGAGTGCCGTTTCGGTTACAGAGAGAGCATTTTCAAACAAGAGCTTAAAGGAAAGACAATCATAACCTTTGTAACCTTTGAACTTGCTCTTGACCCGGTCGTTAACACCTCCTATGCCGATGTACAGGAGCGCCTCTCATCTACAGAGAGCCCGACTCTTTACGACATTAGAAAAGCGATCATTGATATAAGAACAGCAAAACTTCCGGATCCTGCCAAGATAGGTAATGCAGGTAGCTTCTTTAAAAATCCGATAGTAGAGGAGAGTTTTGCACAGGGATTAAAGGAGGGCAACCCTACACTGAGGCTCTATCCCTCTTCGCCCGGTTTTGTAAAAATTCCGGCAGCCTGGCTGATTGAGCAGTGTGGTTTCAAGGGTGTCAGAGAGTTAAATGTGGGAGTTCATCATAACCACGCATTGGTTCTGCTTGCATATGAGGGAGCAACCGGCAGAGAGCTTCTGGAGTTTGCACAAAAGATAAAGCGGACCGTAAAAGCCCGCTTCTCTATAGATATTGATATGGAGGTTAGCGTTACAGCTTCCTCTTGATCTCCACAATTGTGTAAGATTCAATTATATCTCCAGTTTTGATGTCGTTATATCCGTCAATATTAAGTCCGCAGTCATAACCTGCAGCAACCTCTTTGACATCATCCTTAAACCTCTTAAGTGATCCGAGACCACCTGTGTATACCACAATTCCGTCGCGAATAATTCTCACCTTAGCATTTCGGATTAGTTTCCCCTCTTTTACCATACAGCCTGCAATAGAGCCCACCTTAGATATACGGAACACCTCACGAACCTCTGCAGTTGCAGTGATCTCCTCCTTCTGCTCCGGTGCAAGCATACCCTCCATACCATCTTTCACCTCGTTTATTGCGTCATAAATCACAGAGTAGAGTCTTATCTCTATCTCCTCTTTCTCTGCAAGTTTGCGTGATGATACCGATGGACGAACCTGGAAGCCTATTATAATAGCGTTAGAAGCAGCAGCCAACAGAACATCCGATTCAGAGATTGCACCAACTGCTTTGTGAATTACATTTACGTGTACCTCTTCGGTCGAGAGTTTTATCAGCGAGTCCGACAAAGCCTCAATTGAACCGTCTACATCTCCTTTAACAATAACATTGAGCTCCTGGAAGTTTCCAATAGCGATACGACGGCCAATCTCCTCCAGAGTAATGTGTTTCTGAGTTTTAAGACCTTGTATTCTAAGCAGCTGCTCCCTTTTGTTTGCTATATCTCTTGCCTCTTTCTCATCCTCCATTACATTGAAGAGCTCACCTGCAGCAGGTGCTCCGTTAAGTCCTAAAATTGAGACAGGCGAAGCGGGTGCAGCCTCGGTTATCTTCTGCCCCCTTTCGTTGAACATAGCTTTGATTTTTCCGGTATAGCTTCCGCTGAGAATAATATCTCCTATATGTAGAGTTCCTGTCTGAACCAGCATTGTGGTGATATAGCCCCTCCCTTTATCCAATGAAGACTCTATTACGGTACCTTTTGCCCTCTTGTTTGGGTTTGCCTTAAGATCCAACAACTCAGATTCAAGAAGAATCTTCTCCAGAAGTTTGTCAACATTTATTCCCTGTTTTGCAGATATCTCCTGACACTGGTATTTACCACCCCAGTCCTCTACAAGCAGGTTCATATTGGCAAGCTGCTCGCGAATTCTCTCGGAGTTTGCACCCGGCTTATCCATCTTGTTGATTGCAAATATCATCGGTACACCGGCTGCCTGAGCGTGGTTGATAGCCTCTCTGGTCTGTGGCATTACAGCGTCGTCTGCAGCGATAATAATGATTGCAATATCTGTAACCTTGGCACCACGGGCACGCATCGCAGTAAATGCTTCGTGACCCGGAGTGTCCAGAAATGTGATTCTCTCTCCACTGGCTATCTGAACATTATAGGCTCCTATGTGCTGGGTTATTCCCCCTGCCTCACCGGCAATAACATTTGCTTTACGAATATAGTCCAACAGTGATGTTTTACCGTGGTCTACGTGTCCCATTACAGTTACAATAGGAGGTCGGGTTACCAACTCCTCCTCGGTATCTGCCTCTTCCTGAATAGATCCCTGAAGGTCTGCGGTTACAAACTCAACCTTAAAACCAAACTCCTCTGCAACCAGTACCATTGCCTCTGCATCCAACCTTTGATTGATGGATACCATCAGACCCAGGTTCATACAGGCCTCGATAACCTTGATTACAGGCACATCCATCATCATTGCAAGGTCGTTAACAGTAACGAACTCGGTCATCTTTAGGATGTTGCTTGAAATTTGCTCTTTTTCGTGCTCCTCCTGAAGCTTTTGAGAGGCGTGCTCTCTTTTATCTTTACGATACTTAGATCCCCGGGTCTTACCTTTACCCTCAACCATACGCAGATAGGTCTCTTTAATCTGCTTCTGTACGGCATCTTCATCCACCTCATTTCTTACAGGTTTGAATTTCTCTTTACCTATTACCGGTTTGGTATCTTTCTTCTTATTGAGTGGTGGCCTGTTCTTATCTGCAGCAGCACCTCTGAATTGGTTATCTTTTGTCTCCTTGGAAACATCAACCTTCTCTTTGTGAGGTTTGCGTATTCTTTCGCGTTTCCCTTTATGACTCTCCTTAGAGGTTGGTTTGGTCTCCGGTTTCTTTTTATCAAACTGAGAGAGATCCATTGTGCCGCTAATTTTTGGCCCGACAAGTCTCTCTACTTTTGTCTCTATGTGTTCAATTGGAGCTATAATTGGCTGCTCTTTTGCAATCCTCTCCTGCTCTTTGGCTTCGGCAAGCTGTTTTGCATCTGCCACCCTTTTTGCCTCTGCTTTCACTTTTGCCTCATTCCTCTGTTTTATCTCCTCTCTCTCTCTCTCCTCCCTGCTCTCTTTCTGCTCTCTGCGAAGTTTAGCCTCAATTCTGCCGTTCTGCTCCTGCCTCTCCCTAATCTCTCTTCTCTCTCTCTCCTGAGCTCTCTCTCTGCTCTCGTGTTGCGGGATCTCTCGCTTAACCTCCAAAGGCTCTGAAACGGGAGTCGGAGATACCTGAGGAACCTCCGGGATCTTCACTTCCTCTTTTATCTCTGGGGCAGGTACCACCTCCGGTTTTGTCTCTGCCTCCACCACTTGGGTTATTATTGGTTCAATTATAGGCTCAACTACTTTAACGCTCTCAGGTTCAGGCTTGTGAACAATATTGGGAACCTCCGGATGGGGGGCCGGTTTATAAAGTTTGTCAATATCTATTTTGCCGATTATTTTAGGAGAGGGGTGTTCTGAGACAGTAGTTTTAATGAAAACCTCCTTTACCGGAAGCTCATCTTCCGAGTCATCTAAGTCGTGATGATCTGCTTTGTCTGTGATATCTTTAACCTTAATAGCTATCTTCTTGGATTGCTCCTTTATGATCTGCTCCTTTCCAAACTCTTTTCTTATGAGTTCGTAAGTTTCGGGAGTAATTTTTGTGCCGGGTGAGGCCTCAATCTCTATCTTCTTGCTTTTAAGATAGTCCACCAGGGTCCCCAGCCCTATATTGAACTCCTTCAATACTTTACCAACTCTTATTATGTTGTCTACTGTCATATTTTATCTCCCATTCATTTATTAAACTATTCGAACTCCTCGCGTAAAATTCGCTGTATATCCAATACGGTCTCCTCTTCAAGGTCTGCTCTTCTTACAATCTCCGAAACAGGAAGAGCAAGAACACTTTTTGCGGTATCACATCCGATAGATCTCAATGCTGCTATTACCCATTCGTCAATTTCGTCACTGAATTCGGTAAGAAGGACATCCTCCTCCTCCTCCTCAATGTCGCGGAATACATCTATCTCCATATCTACAAGCATACCTGCAAGCTTAATGTTGCTGCCACCCTTGCCTATAGCGAGTGAAACATCACCCGGTTTGAGGAATACTCCAACCCGTTTCTCCTCCTCGTTTATCTTTACGGATATAATTTTGGCCGGACTCAGAGCCCTCTGGATGAGAAGCTGCATATTTGAAGTCCAGTTGATAATATCTATGTTTTCATTGCGAAGTTCGCGAACGATTCCGTGAATCCTGGATCCCTTAACCCCGACACAAGCTCCAACCGGGTCAATCCTCTCGTCATAAGACTCAACAGCAACCTTTGCCCTCTCACCCGGTATCCGTACAATCTTTTTGATAGTGATAAGACCGTCAAAAATCTCCGGAACCTCCTGCTCAAACATTCTCTCCAGAAAAACAGAAGAGGTTCTTGATAGGATAATAATGGGGTTGTTGTTTTTCATCTCTACAGAAGAGACTACTGCTCTTACGGTGTCTCCTTTTCTGAAGAAGTCAGATGGTATCTGCTCTGTTTTTGGCAGAAGAAGCTCGTTTCCGTCCTCATCCATAATGAGAACCTCTTTCTTCCAAACCTGATATACCTCTCCCACTACAATCTCACCAATCTTCTCTTTGTACTTGGTGTATAGGTTTGCTTTCTCTATATCCATAATTCTGCCTGAGAGATTTTGCCTAAGGTTAAGAATTCCCCTTCTCCCGAAAGATGAGAGTTTTACCTCTTCCACGAACTCCTCTCCAATCTCGTATGATGCGTCAATCTTTGCAACATCCTCTAAAGATATCTCGGTACTTGGATCCTCAACGACCTCTACCACGACTCTGTTTCTCCAGATTTCAAAGTCTCCTTTGTCAATATTGATGATGATATCAAAATTATCTGCAGTTCCGTACATTTTAATTAGCTGACTGCGGAAAACATCCTCCAGAACGCTCATCATTGTAGGACGATCTATGCTTTTTAACTCTTTAAACTCAGCAAATGTGCTGATTAAATTTAACCCTTCCATATAGGTAAATTCCTTTTAGATATTATTTGAAATTAATTTGTGTTTTTGTGCTCTTAATGTCACAGAGATTATATGTCTCAACAATCTCAACTGTCTCTCTTCTCTTTTTGCCCTCAACTCTCTCCTGTCTGGAGTAGGTTAGTTCAATCTTATCGGGGAAGGCCCGGGTAAGAGTTGCAACTATCTTTGCTCCGCTTTTCAATACAACAACAACCTCCTTTCCCAGAGATTTTTTATATTGGTCAAATACTTTATATGGCTGGTCCAGCCCTGCAGATGTTACCGTAAGAGAGAAGTCCTCCTCCTCTCTGTTTAATCCGGCATCTACAATTCTGCTGATATCGGCGCAATTTTTGATATCTACCCGGTCATATGAGTCTATTGCAATCTCTATGTCGTTTTCTGAACTGATAGTTATATCAACCAGAAAAAGAGAGTTATCTGCGAGATATCCCTCGATTAGTGTTGCTATTTTCTCTTTTATTATCATTAAAATAAATTTAATAAATAAGGGGACAACCGTGTCCCCTTATCTCTCTTTCGCTCTTAATCGCAGCAAATATATCAATAATTTATAAATACGACAAATTTTTTAATATTATTGTAACTTTACGCAATGATTACCAGTTATAAAATAATCAACGATCCGGTTCACGGATTTATAAATATCCCTAAAGGTATTGTTAGTGATATTGTAGCTCATCCATATTTTCAGAGGCTTAGAGATATAAAGCAGCTTGGTCTTACAAATTTGGTCTATCCCGGAGCAACGCATTCACGCCTCTCTCACGCCCTGGGTGCTATGCATCTTATGAGGGATGCTGTGGCGGTTCTAAGGTCAAAAGGGATAGAGATTACACAGGCAGAGGAGGAGGCGGCATCTGCAGCGATGCTTCTGCACGATATTGGTCACGGCCCTTTTAGCCACGCGCTTGAAAATAATATAATTGTAGGGGTCTCCCACGAAGAGATATCCTTAGAACTGATGAAAAAGATAGACAAAGATTCCGGCGGAGCCCTGGCTATGGCGGTCTCAATCTTTGAGGGGAGATATCAAAAACACTTTTTACATCAGCTTGTATCGGGGCAGCTGGATGTAGACCGCCTTGATTACCTTAAACGGGACAGCTTCTTCAGTGGAGTTGCCGAAGGGATGATAGGTCTTGAGAGAATAATAAAAATGTTATCTGTTAAGGATAACAGACTTGTCGTGGAGCTAAAGGGGATCTATTCAATTGAAAAGTTTCTTATATCACGAAGACTTATGTACTGGCAGGTCTACCTTCATAAAACTGTTGTTGCTGCAGAGCAGCTTTTAATCAGCATTTTAAGGAGAGCGAGATATCTCGCGGTCAACGGCCACTCATTGGCAGGGTCTCCTGCGATTTGCTATTTTCTGGTTAGAGATTTTACACCCCAAACATTTGGAAGAGAGGAGGTTCTTGAGATGTTTACCCGTCTGGACGATACAGATGTAATGTCTGCAATTAAACAGTGGCAGTTTTCTGATGACCCGACTCTCTCATTATTATGCAGAATGTTAACAGAGAGGAGGCTCCCTAAACTTAAGCTCTTAAATTCACCAATAGAGAACCCGGAGTATGAAAAAGGGTGCAAAACCATCCGGGATCATTTCAAAAATGAGATTTCAGAGGAGGAGCTATCCTATTTTATCTGCACGGGAGAGGTAATAAACCGAGGCTACGACTCTGCCGAGGGTGAGATAGAGATTCTCTCAGATAATGGTGAGGTAAATGATGTGTACAATATCTCCGATATGCTATCGGCAAAAGCCTTTTCTCAAATCACAAAAAAATATTTTCTTTGCACAGCAAATTTTAACTAAAATATAGAATGGAGATCACAGCACAATATATATCAGACTATCTCAAAGGAGAGATTCAGGGTGACCCTCTGGTAAAGGTAAGTTCAGTTGCCCGCATTGAGAGCGGCAAGCCCGGCACTCTTGTATTCCTGGGTAACCCAAAGTATGAGAGCTATCTCTACACCTCAAAAGCATCCATAGTAATATTGAATAGATCCTTTGAACCATCATCTCCGGTAAACGGAACTGTGATTCGGGTAGATGATGCCTATCAGGCAATCGCCTCCGTTTTGGAGCTTTTTAACTCTCTTAAATCTACCCGAAAAATGGGGAGATCACTCTTTGCAAGAGTAGCCTGGAGCTCCAAAATAGCTAAAGGGTGTTATATCGGAGCCGGTACAATAGTCTCAAAGAGAGTGTCAGTAGGAAAAGGGAGTCAGATATATCCGCAGTGCTATCTTGGCGAGGATGTGGAGATAGGAGAGAACACAACTATCTACCCGGGGGTTAAGATCTATGCAGGGTGTAAAATCGGTTCCGATTGTATTATCCACGCAAATGCGGTTATTGGTGCAGATGGTTTCGGGTTCGCCCCACTGCCTGACGGGAGCTACAAAAAAATCCCTCAAACCGGGAATGTGGTAATTGAGGATAATTGCGAAGTTGGAGCTAACACAACAATTGACAGAGCATCAATAGGATCTACCATTATTCGGAAAGGTGTTAAGTTGGATAATCTTATACAGATAGCACACAATACGGAGATTGGAGAGAACACCGTAATAGCAGCCCTAACCGGCATCTCCGGCTCTACTAAAGTTGGAAAGGGTTGTATGTTCGGTGGGCAGGTTGGAGTTGCCGGACATATATCTATTGCAGATAAAACAATGATAGGAGCTCAGGCAGGAGTTATGTCATCAATCAAAGAGGAGGGGAGATCCATTGTTGGAAGTCCGGCAATAGACTCAAGAGAGTATTTTAAGTCATATGCAATATTCAAGAACTTACACAAAAGATAGGTGAAATTTTCTAACTTTGCGAACTGTTCTAAACCACTTGGAATATATGCAGGATAAACAGCAGACTCTAAAAAAGATATATACATTTGAGGGGAGAGGGTTACATTCCGGAAAGAGTGTTTTGATGAGGATATTACCTGCAGGTGAGAACCACGGTATAAAAATAAGACGCAGCGATATTGAGGGTTCACTTCCATTTAGCGCCTCTGTCAACTATGTTACAAACACTCAGAGGGGGACAGTATTAGAGCATAAAGGGGAGATAGTCTCTACAGTTGAACATATACTCTCTGCTCTTTGGACACTGGGAGTCGACAACGCACTAATTGAGGTGGATGGTCCCGAAATTCCGATTCTTGACGGAAGCGCAGCCCCTTATGCAGATGCAATATGGGCAGACGGAACTCAGGCGCAGCAGGAGGAGAGAAGTTATTTAACGGTAAAGGAGAAGATCTTTTACAAAGAGCCGCAGAGTGGGTCTGAGATAACAATCTATCCGGATGATAACTTCAGTGCAGAGGTTATGATAGATTTTAACTCTAAAGTGCTGGGTAATCAGTATGCAAAATTTGATAACAGTGTAAACTACTCAACTGAGATTGCCTGCTGCAGGACCTTTGTTTTTTTACACGACATTGAGCCTCTCATAAAAAACAACCTCATTAAAGGGGGAGATCTAAACAATGCGGTTGTTATAGCAGAGAGGGGGCTCACAGCCACCGAGTCTGAAAAACTTCAGGAAATCTTCGGAAAACGAGAATTTGAGAGTATTGAGAGTGGATATGTAAACATAAAAGAGCCTAAATTTCCAAACGAGTGCGCCAGACATAAACTTCTGGATTTGCTGGGAGATCTGTCGCTTTCTGGAGTAAGAATAAAAGGGAGGGTAATTGCCCATAAACCAGGACATAAAATTAATACAGAAATAGCAAAAATTATCAAAAAAATGGCAAACGAAACTTTAAACTCTAAGGAGATTCCGCAATTTGACCCAAATGCTCTACCGGTAATTGATATTAATGGAATTAAGAAACTTCTACCTCACAGACCTCCGTTTTTGATGGTTGACAGAATAATTCAGATGAATAAAGAGGAGGTTGTGGGTATTAAGACTGTTGGAATTAACGAAGGCTACTTTATCGGCCATTTCCCCGATGAGCCGGTTATGCCGGGTGTTTTAATTATTGAAGCTATGGCTCAGGTGGGAGGAATATTGGTGATGAACGATTTGGATGAGCCGGAGAGGTACTCTACCTATTTCGCAAAGATAGATAACGCAAAGTTTAAGAGAAAAGTTGTTCCCGGAGATGTTTTGGTTATTAAACTCACCCTGACTGCACCTATGAGAAGATCTTTAGTCTATATGAAGGGAGAAGTTTATGTAGGCAACACATTGGCTTGTGAAGCAGATTTGGTTGCTCAGGTTATTAAAAATAAGTAATTAATTTATATGAATCAATCTTATATACATCCGGATGCCAAAATTGGCAAAGACGTTACAATTGAACCATTTGCATATATTGCAGGAAATGTGGAGATTGGAGATGGATGTTGGATAGGGCCTCACGCCACAATATTGGATAATGTAAAAATCGGCAAAAACTGCAAGATTTATCCCGGGGCAATAATCGGAGGTGAGCCTCAGGACTACAAGTTCTCGGGGGAGGTTACCTATGTTGAGATTGGAGATAATACTATTTTAAGAGAGTATGTTACCGTAAACAGAGGCACTCTAAAGAGCGGAAGGGGAGTTACTAAAGTCGGAAATGGATGTATGATTATGTCATACTCTCATATTGCACACGACTGCATAATTGCAGATAACGTTGTTTTGGTAAGTTATGTGGGAATAGCAGGAGTTACCGATGTAGATGAGTATGCAATTATTGGAGGTCACTCCGCCGCACATCAGTTTACAAGAATTGGAGCACACTCTATGCTCTCGGGTGGCTCAATGGTCGGAAAGGATGTTCCACCCTATATTGTCGCAGGCAGAAGACCTCTCTCATTTGGAGGTGTGAATGTTATAGGGCTTAGAAGAAGAGGTTTTTCCAACGATAAAATTGATGAGATAAGGGATATCTATAAGGTGATATACAACGGAGGGCTCAACACATCTGATGCCTGCAACGAGGTTGACGCAACTTTTGCGGAGACCCCGGAAAAGAGAGCCATAGTAGATTTCATCAGATCTTCAAAAAGGGGAATAATTAGAGGCGGCGGTAAATCTATAGATGAGTAGTACAGCAATTCTTTCAACTGCATATCTTCCTCCGACAGACTACTTCCGGGTGATAAACACTTTTGCAGATTGGAAAATTGAACAGTGGGAAAATTTTCAAAAACAGTCATTCAGGAGCCGTTGTTGCATTTACAGTGCCAACGGCCCTCTATCTTTACACATCCCCATTGTCAGAAGTGAGGGATTCTCTATCCCAATCAAAGAGATAAGAGTAGATAACTCTAAAAGGTGGCAGAGTCAACATTGGCGGGCAATTTTATCTGCATACAAATCTTCACCCTATTTTGAGCACTATCAGCAGGATCTTCTACCTTTTTACACCAGAGAGTATGACCATCTGTTTGAATTCAATAAAGATCTGATAAGGTGTCTGCTGGAGCTGTTGAATCTGCCTGCAAACATCAATTTTACAGATGAATTTTTAAAAGAGGGCGATACTGAAAATAATCTTACTATTAGTGATTTCAGAGAGAAAATACATCCGAAGAGAGTATCTCCGTTTACCGATAAAGAAGAAAAAGGGCGATACCATCAGGTATTCGCCCATAAATTCGGTTTTTTTGCCAATCTTTCTGTTATTGACCTGCTCTTTAATGAGGGGCCACACTCCAGGTATTTTCTCTAAAATCTAAATCCAAGTGTCATAAGGAATTTCCATCCGGAGATATCCATATTCCCTACCGGGGCAGTATGGTTGGTATAATCGGAATATAGAGAGTAAGTTTCACTGTTTTGCAGTAACTTCTGGAAGCCTAAATCCAGGAAAGTACCCCCTTTGGAGGTGAACCCGACTCCACCGGAGATGTACTCCATTTCGTAGCCATAGCTCTTTTCCGGATTACCATATTTGGAGTACCCTGCTCTGAGGGCAAGAAAATCCATAGGTCTCACCTCTGCACCCACTCTTAAGTTGGTTGCGGCTTGGAAGTTTGTCTCAATATATTTATTCTCTGTGTTAAACTCATATTTGTCAAAAGACTCGCTCATCATTAATATTTTGGAGTAATCTGCCCCTTCGTAATCTACACTTATAATGGCAAACTTACCAAGTACATATGATGCTCCGATATTCCACCTGAATGGTGATGTTACTCTGTAGTTGTACTCGCCTACAGGTGAGAGAATATTGCTTTTATAACCGTCTGAGTAGCGGGCATCTATTGTCTCCTCCCACTGGTCCGACATCAAAAGCCAGGTTGGTGTTGATATACTTCCACCCACTCTTAGCCCGGCAAAAGGAAGAGCGATAAATCCAAATTTTGCATTCAACCCCACACCATTTGAATTCTGTTCAAACAGGTGAGAGAATGATGAGAATTTTGAGTCGAAGAGTGCAGGGTTAACAGCACTTTCGGAATATTTCTGATAGTCGTTGAAACTTATTGACTGCATCCCCAGATTGATTCCGAAAAATAGTTTATCCGAGATATTTGCTCCGGCATTAAAGACTATCTCAGATAGGTTTCCCTTTCTTTCGCGGTAGAACTCCTGTTTGAGCTCGCCTGCAAGCACAATCTGTTGACCGGATATATTTTCGGTTGCGCCTATATAGTCATAATCTGAGTCCGGAAGAGGGTCCAGCAGGTTTGAGTTCCAGGAGAGAATCTCTTTCCAGGATGCCTCAGGGAAGTCGTAGAATGGATTCCACTGGTCATTAATGTCCAAATCTCCGTTAAAGATTCCGCCTAACCCGTCTGCAAGAGAGCCTAACCAGCTGGAGTTGGCATTTAAACCGCTGGTATATGATCTTGAGGTGTAGTTGTTTAGCTTATTTACTGCTACCCCGAAGCTTATGCTTTTAAGTCCATACGGGCTGTTACCAATCTTTATAGAGCCTGCAAACCCCAGGTTTGATATCCCTATTCGTGTCCATTTTTCACTCTCCCTGTTATTGAGATAGTTTGTATTTGTACTGTTCGAACCCAGTGAGGGTGTAAAGGTAAACTCAGAGTATCGGTAGATTGCAGATGATGCAGGGTTAATGCTCATTGCATAAGTATCTCCTCCGAGAGAACCAAAAGCATTTCCCATTGCAATTGTTCTTGCACTGCCTTCGTACCTGATTTGAGAGAATTTTAGTGCGTCAAAGGCATTCTGAGCGACAATAGTGTTTGTAACTACTATTGCAATAATAATAGATAATAATCTTTTCATAATAATTTCAATACTTACCTGCGATATGAACTTCCGCTGCTTGAGGAGCTGCTCGAGCTGCTGCTTGATGTGTTTGAAGAAGATGAAGATGACGAAGATGATGACCCCGCATTGCTTACCGGCGGTGTAGAGACCGAACTTCTTGAAGGGTTGCTGTTATAGAAACTGCTGTTAGAAGTTGAGGAGGAGCCTCTGCTATATGAGTTGTTACCGGAGGAGCTGCTCCTTTGGTTTTCTGATGGCCTGTAGTTGCTGGAAGAGATTACATCATCTCTTCTCTGTGAACTTCCTCTTGTTGTTGAGCTTCCACTTGTAGAAGAGCCGGAGCTTCTGTTAACTGTACCTGTGCTTCTATTAACTGTACTTGTGCTTCTGTTAACTGTACCTGTGCTCCTGTTAACTGTGCCCGAACTCCTTGCTCCCTCATTATTACTTCTCCTTACAGAAGATTGAGTGTTGTTTGAACCTCTATTTACCTCAGTACCTCGGGTTACCTCAGTGCTTCTCCTTGAAGAGCTCTCCCTCCCAACTCTTGAGGTAGCCTCTGTGTTTCCTCTTCTCTGGCCGCTAACCTCTCTGGCCTGGCTATTGGTTGTGGAGCCGTACCCCTCAAACCTGGAATCTCTCCTGTACATACTCTCAGTTGAGCTGATATCCCCTGTATAGAATCTTTCACCTCTAACCTGCTCTACTCTGGCAGTGCTATTGTTGCGTCTTATATAAGAGCCGCCGGACATTGCCGCATTTGAAGAGGAAGATGAGTTTGATCTGGCACTCTCCCTACGACCGTAATAGAAATCTCTGGAGCTGGTGTAACGATACCTCTGAGGGTCATTCCAGTTGAAGTACCAGTATCCGTATGATTCGCCCGGATAGTACCAGGATGAGTAGTAACCATCCCAAGGGCTTCTGTAGATATTGTATCTGTTCCACCAGAAATAGTTCATACCTGCAAAAGGATCCATATAGAAATGGTTGTATCCGTAAAAACCGCTATTAAAATACGGGCTCATAAAATATGAGTACCACGGACTATACATATTATGCATTCTGCTCATTCTCCAAAATGAAGAGTAACCAAAATCCCAAAACCAGGGATTGTAGTAATCCATATAGGAGTAGGTTATATTTATTTGGTACTGAGGGTTCTCAAATTTTGTGAGCCGCTCTTCAAAAGATTCACCGGGGTTTAGAATGAGATAGGTCTTCTCTTCCATATCGTCAATATCTATGTTCACATTTCCGTTTTCATCCACATAGGCTGCCTCAACAACCTTACCGTTGATTATGGCACGGTTAGACTCTTTGGTTTTACCCTTTAAGATCTCTACTTTTGAGTCACTCTCTGTGTTAACAACAATGTAACCGTTTGCTGACGGTTTTTGATAGATGGCATCCTCATATGTAGAAGATGCATATCTGGTTGTGGTTCCGCAAGAGCTAAGAATCAATCCCAGTATTATAGGAACAATAATTGTAATTGTGTTTTTCATCTTGCACCTCCTGTGTTTTAAATTATTTTGTACTTTTGTGCCTTCATTGCAAATGTACTCAAAAATCATACCATATAGCACATAATAAGTAGCAAATTATAATATTAAATCAATAAAAATGGCAAAAGAGATTGTAGGAAGAGAGGAGAACTATTCACTGTGGTACAACAATCTGGTAACAAAGGCAGATCTTGCAGAGAACTCTGCCGTGAGAGGGTGTATGGTTATCAAACCCTACGGATATGCAATTTGGGAGAAGATGCAGGCTCAGCTGGACAAGATGTTTAAAGAGACAGGGCACGTAAATGCCTATTTTCCACTGTTTATTCCGAAGTCATTTCTAAGCAAGGAGGCCGAACACGTTGAGGGTTTTGCAAAAGAGTGTGCAGTGGTTACTCACCACCGTCTTATGGCAAATCCGGATGGTCCCGGAGTTGTTGTGGACCCGGATGCCAAACTGGAGGAGGAGCTCATAGTAAGACCAACCTCGGAGACAATAATTTGGAGCACATATAAAAACTGGATAAAATCTTACAGAGATCTTCCTCTGCTTATCAATCAGTGGGCAAATGTGGTTCGCTGGGAGATGAGAACCCGCCTCTTCCTAAGGACTGCAGAGTTTCTGTGGCAGGAGGGTCACACAGCACATTCAACCCGCCAGGAGGCCATTGAGGAGACTGAGAGGATGGTTCAGGTCTATGCAAAATTTGCCCGGGAGTATATGGCTATGCCTGTTATAGTGGGTAAGAAAAGCGAGAGCGAGAGATTTGCCGGTGCACTGGAGACTCTCTGTATTGAGGCCCTTATGCAGGACGGAAAAGCTCTTCAGGCAGGCACTTCCCACTTTTTGGGACAGAACTTTGCTAAGGCATTTGATGTTCAGTTTGCAAACAAAGAGGGTGGTCTGGAGTATGTCTGGGCAACATCCTGGGGTGTCTCAACCAGGTTGATGGGAGCTTTGGTAATGGCTCACAGCGATAATAACGGTTTGGTGCTTCCTCCAAAACTTGCACCTATTCACGTGGTTATGGTCCCTATTTTCAAGACTCAGGAGGAGAATGACAAGATAGTTGAAAAGATGGGTGAGATGAAGGTTCGACTGGAGAAGTTTGGTCTTACCGTTAAAATAGATACCAGAGATAACCTTCGTTCCGGCTTTAAGTTTGCAGAGTGGGAGCTTAAGGGGGTTCCTGTGAGAGTTGCCATCGGGCCCAGAGATCTTGAAAACGGAACTGTCGAGGTTGCTCGCAGAGACACTTTAACCAAGGAGTCAAGAGAGCAGCAGGGGGTTGAGGAGTATATACTCTCTCTAATGGATGATATACAGGAGAATATATACAACAAAGCTCTGGATTTTAGGATTAAGAACACCTTTAAAGTAGATGACTTTGACACCTTTAAGACAAAGATTGAGGAGGGTGGTTTTCTTTTATGCCACTGGGACGGAACAAAAGAGAGTGAGGAGAGGATAAAAGAGGAGACAAAAGCAACCATCCGCTGCATTCCGATGGAGGAGGAACAGCAGGAGAGCGGTTTTTGTGTTTACAGCGGAAAACCGTCAAAAGGGAGAGTATTTTTTGCAAGAGCGTATTAAAATATTTATTTTTACAAACGATATTAATTAACAGTTACAACAAAATAAAGAGCGATGTCAACAGATTTACCGTCCCGACAGAGAGAGATTCTGGCAGGTTTCAACAGCAAGTCTCAAATCAAGCTGCAGGTTTTTAACCACTCAATGGAGCTCTTTAACCAGATTAAAGAGATTCTCAATGAGATGAGCAACGATCTCAACGATTTGTTGGATAGCAATGACAGAAGAATACGTCTGGAGTACCGGGACCGGGGGAAATTTGAGGCAGAACTTAAATTTGCAGATGATGTCCTAATCTTTAGTATGCACTCAGATACCTTTATCTTTGACAGAGATCACCCGGTATGGAAGAGTGACTATCTTAAAAAAGATCCGAACAGAGGTTTCTGCGGAATTATCAGCGTATACAACTTTCTCTCAGATTCAATTAAATATAACAGACCGGACGATTTGGGATATCTGGTTGCAAGAATTTTTATAAACAAGGATAAACATTTCCTGGTTGAGGGTAAAAAGCAGCAGGATAATGTGGTTGGGACATTCGGTAAAAAGCAGCTGGGGAGAGAGGAGTTGGTCGGAATTGTAGAGAGTGCAATTTTATACACCCTGTCCTTCGACCTTTTGGTTCCCCCTTTTGATTTGGTGAAAGTTGCAAGTGTGGAGCAGATAAACGATAAGATCGAGAGCGCCAAACTGCAGACAGGTAAGAGGATGGGATTCAAATTCAACTCTGACGACGTTCTTGAAGATTAGTATATTTTTAATTGTTCCATCTCTAAACGAAGTTTTAATGTTAAAAAAGCTCTTACTCTCTGCCATACTCTGTTTTTTTACATCTTATGCTGCCTATTCTCAGGATAAAGTAGTTAAAGAGGTTGTCTCTAAGGAGGTTCCGCAGCTGAGCGTCGGGCACGAGTTGTGTGTTATTATTGCCTCTAAAATACAAATCCCGGTTCTAGTTCCGCCACCGCCTCCACCAAGCAGATGGAAGGGGGGGACCCTTTTTCAGGTAGGTTTTTCGCAACTCTCTTTAACTAATTGGTCATCCGGAGGATACGACAATGTTGCTTTGAATACCTTTATAAATATCTACAGAAACTACGCAGTGAGAAAGGAGATGTTTTGGGAGAACAGGTTACAGATAGGCTATGGCTTTGTCCACTCTTTTGGAGACAGATATAAGAAGAGCGACGATAAGTTTATCTTCGACAGTAAGCTGGGTTATAGAGCCTTTAATGAATTTTTTGCTGCAGCCTCATTTAACTTCAGGAGTCAAATGGCAAACGGCTTCAGCTATCCGGCAAACAGAGATCCAATACTGCTATCGGGACCGTTTGCGCCAGCTTATTTCTCTTTAGGTGTCGGGGTAGATTATAAACCTATAAAATCTATCTCACTTAACTTCTCACCCCTTACAGGAAATCTTGTGGTTGTCGAGAAAAGAGAGCTCCGTGTGAGATATGGGAATAAAATAGATCAGGCCACAAAGCTGGAGCTAGGTGCTCAGTTTAAAATGGAGTATAAAAATCAGGTTAGAAAAAATCTAAATATAACTACTACACTTAATCTGTTCTCCGATTATCTTGGTAAACCCGAGAACATTAAGGTACACTGGGACTTTTTTGCAGACTCAAAAATCAACAAGTACTTCTCTGTCAATCTGAGGACAAATCTAATCTATGACAATGAGATTCTCATTGCCAATAAAGATGGAGAGCTTGCTCCGAGGCTGCAGTTTAAAGAAATTTTGTCCGTTGGATTCTCATATACAATCGGTGATTTCAAAAAGTAATGATTACTAAATTTAAAGAGTCTCTAGTTCAACTGACAGGGCAGAAGGATTTTCATCCCGCCTCGCCGGATAATCCCAAAATACTTCTTGCCGTAAGCGGCGGAATTGACTCTATGTGTATGGCACATCTGTTTGCCAGAATCTACTACTCAAACTTTGCAATTGCAACGGTTAACTTTTCACTGAGAGGGGAGGAGAGTGACTCAGATGAGGATTTGGTGAGCGAATGGGCAGCCGAGCGGGGAGTTCAGTTTTTTTCCAACACATTCGATACAAAAGGGTATGCCAAAAGTATGGGTATCTCAACTCAAATGGCAGCCAGAGATTTGAGATACAACTGGTTTGAGACTCTTATTACAACACACGGTTTTGACTATCTAGCGGTAGCTCATAACCTTAATGACTCGGTAGAGACCTTTTTTATAAACATTCTAAGGGGTACCGGTTTACAGGGACTCACCGGAATTAGGAAAAAAAACGGTACAACCATAAGGCCTCTGTTGGGTTTTTCACGTAGGGAGATAGCTGAATTCACAAAAAAAGAGAGCATCCCCTTCCGTGAAGACAGCTCAAATTCTGAGAGCCACTACTCCAGGAATCGTATCAGAAATATGGTCTTCCCGGAGTTTGAGATTATAAATCAATCATTTCTCAAAACAGTAGAGAGAGATATGGCCAATGTGGAGGCTGCAACAGATATCCTTGAAGATCTTTTCAAACAGAAGCGCAACTCCCTTATCGATGATAAATCCGGCAGAATCTCTATCCCTGCCCTACTTAAAGAGAGGCGCCCGGATTACTGGCTCTTCCTTTTATTGGATAAATATGGTTTTAACCCCGGGCAGATAGAGCAGATTTACGACTCACTCCAAGGACAGCCCGGGAAGGAGTTTCACTCAGACAGTTGTCTGCTACTTAAAGACAGAGATTATCTGCTAATCTACCCGAAGGGTACTCCTGTGAATAGCCCGCCAATAGCTCCTGATATAGCAATGTTTGAGAAACCCAAGGAGTTTCTTGACTCCTCTTTAGATGAGTTGCTGGAGCTGCTGGACGATGAGCCTGTACAAGAGAGTGAGCCCATATCTGATAAAGGTGTTAGTGTTGAAATTACTGCTAAGTTAGAGAGTGTAGATGTTGATGTTGTCAAAACAGGAGATTATCGCGAACTCTCATTCGAAGGCACTCAAATGAGGTTCTCAATCTACCCTAAGCCGCACGGATTTAAGTTTAAAAAAGAGAGGGCAATCAGGCCTGAGTTTACGGGTGATCTCTTTGTCGTATCATCCGACGCAACTGTGACCGAGAGCACCCTGCTTATAGATGCAGATCTTGTAAAATTTCCGGTTTCGGTAAGGAAGTGGAGAGAGGGAGATAAATTTATGCCTCTTGGAATGAGTGGCTATAAGAAGATAAGCGACTATCTGACAGATATTAAGATGGATAAAATAAGAAAGGAGACCCTTCTTGTTACTCTCTCCGAAGATAAGATAGTTGCAATTCCGGGATTTCGAATTGATGAGCGTTTCAAGATATCACAACATACAAAAAATATCCTGGAGATAAGTCTTTTATAACTTCTGCTCCAGGATACTCTCTTAAATTGGTTCTCGCCTAATTCCAAAGATATTAGTTAAACCAGATATTGTACGGCACCCTTGCATAGTGCTTGATTCCTGTCTCAGACTTAAGTGTCTGGTACGCTTTTTCAATAAGATAGTTCGGGTTGGAGATAGCTTTGGCGGCTGCCCCGCTGTTCATAAGCATCTCCATCAGTTTATCGATAGGCGATTTCAAAACTGGATACTCTACTATTCTGTAAGATTCAAGATTTGAGTAGGACGCAGCAGAGCTGATAGCCTCTGTCAAGCCACCCCTCTCGTCTGCCAAACCAATCTTAATAGCGTCCACTCCGGACCAAACCCTTCCCTGAGCAATCTCATCTACTCTCTGCGGAGTCAAATCTCTGCCCTGAGCAACCAGATTGATAAAATCGGTGTATATCTCCTCTACAGCAGATCTTACAAACTCAACCTCCTCACTGTCCAGAGGCCTGAAGCCGGACATAATATCGCTGTGTTTGTTGGTATTGACTGTTTGAGGATTAATGAGAAGGTGTTTTTTCATTGTTTTGGCAATGTTTGGAACCATACTGAACACCCCGATAGACCCTGTTAAAGTAGTATTGTTGGTTATGATTTTTGTGGCTTTAGCCGAGATCCAGTAACCGCCTGAGGCTGCATAATCTCCCATACTTACAATAACCGGTTTCTTCTCCATAAGAAGAGAGAGTTCGCGGTCAATAAGATCTGAACTCTGAGCAGAGCCTCCCGGTGAGTTAACACGAAGAACTACCGCTTTTATAGTGCTATCTTTTCTTACTTTTGAGATATGCTCGATAAAAGAGTCAGAGGCAATGTTCTCTTCCGATTTACCCATTATAATCTCGCCATCTGCATAGATTATGGCAATTTTACTCTTCTCTTTGAAATTGATCTTTTTGGTTGCGGCAGAGTAGTCGTTGCTTGAGATCATTTTTAGGTGCTTTTCATCTTCTACTCCAAAGAGTTTAACAAGTGTGTCAGATATTTGATCTTTATACATAAGTCCATCTACAAGACCTGCATCAAGTGCCTTTTGGGCAGTTGTTAGTTCTAGGTTATCTGTCATCTGGTTTATACGTTCCGGAGAGAGACCCCTTGCGGCAGATATATCTGCAACCCAGGTGCCCCAGACTCCATCCAGGTATGCCTTGAGCTGCTCTCTGTTCTCTGCACTCATCTCGTTACTGATAAACTGCTCTGCAGCAGCTTTAAATTTGCCGTGGCGGATCAACTGAACCTCAACTCCCAGTTTGTCCAGCATATCTTTAAGAAAGAGGGAGCTTATGCTAAGTCCGGTCAAAGGAGACATACCTGTAGGGCTCATATAGATCTTATCTGCAGCTGTAGATAGGTAATATGCTGCCTGCGAGAAGTTATCTGCATATGCAATCACAGGCTTGCCGCTCTCCCTGAAACGGGTGATAGCGCCTCGAATCTCCTCCAGATGGCTTATCCCTGCGCTGATCTCAGTAACATTCATATAGATGAACTTAATTGAAGGATCGGCAGCTGCTCTGTCGATAGTCTGAATAAAATCCAGAATACCTTGTGTTTTTTCGGCTCCTCCCATCGGGTTGAAAATTGCAAACGGATCTTCGAAGGCCTGCTCAGCGATTGGATCGCTGAAGTTTAGCCTTAGTATAGCAGATTTTGGTACTGTAGGCTTGGCGTTACTTGAAAATGTAGCCATTGAGCCTGCAATTCCCAGAAGGATAAAGAACCCTATTGCCAGTGCCAGCATAGAGCCGACAAAAGTTCCGAGAACAATCTTTAAAAATGTTTTCATATTTTTTAGTATTACAATGTTTTTTGATTACAGTATATTATGACAAATATAGATATAAATAAACTCAAAAAGCAAGTGGTTTTTAACGCAAAGATGCCTTGGAAAAGATGTGTTCCGGAATCTGCTGGTCAAAACTTATTGTATTGGTACGGAACTCGGTTCCCTTTCCCTCTTTGAGCATATCTTTGTATATAACAAGAGATGGGTACCATCTGTTCTCTACTCGTTTAATATTTTTCATCTCCGCCCTCTTAAGCAGCTGCCCACTCTTGGCGTACATCTCCTGTTTTAGCGGAATATACCTCTCGCTGTCTACCCACATCATTTGCCTGTAGTAAGCAATATCATTCACATTGGCAGTGAGTTCCAGAATAATAACATCCCTGGAGTCAAGAGTATCCCTGCCTGTAATATTAACATCATAAACATCACTAAGCTTGCGGTCATCCATCATATCTTCGTAGGAGAGGTCAGATCCCATAACCGACTGTCGAAGCAGATGCCCCGATATCTGAATTGTACGGTCAGCCGCAGGGGTGTATATCCAGAGCTGGCCCCGGAGCTTGAGCATTTTGGTCCCCGCCTCAGATGCAGGCGAGAGATACTCTGTGAATGATTTTTGATCTCCCTCTGTCCAGCTTTTTGCAGTAATAGTGCGGCTGGAGCGTCTGCCGTGAATGGTCATTGAGGACTCTGCAATCTGATTTCTGGAGGAGAGATTTTCATCAATTTTTCTTAAAATTGATTTACCATCCTGGCTGCTCGCCTCTGCTGCATATAGTGTAGTAGCCCCGATTAAAAGAGCTGTCAGAACTTTGTGGCAGAGACCAATTTTATATCTTTTTAACTTACTATTCATATCTATAATCTGTTTTAAATAAACTGTTTTACACTCTGTTTTGGAACAATCACACCTCGAGTTCATTGAAGAGTCTTGCCGTCTCTCTTTTATAGATCCCTATTCCGGCCAAAGCGTTGCCAAGAATTACCGAGAATATTCCGGGAATAAAACCGATATAATATGTTGTGGGGGTTATTGCTGTTCTCATTACAGAGGGCATAACCATTGTAGAGTTTTGCATCATCCCGGACATATCCACTCCGTGAATATTGATGTAGAGCACTATCGAGTAACCAATAACAGTTCCGAAAATTGAGCCTATTGTACCAATCAGCAGTGCCTCAAAGAGAAGAGTTTTGTAGATGTGCCCTTTGCTCTCACCCATAGCCAGCCTTATGCCAAACTCGCTATATCTCCGGAGTGCTCCCAAAAGGCCTCCGTTCCAGAGCACAATTGCCATTGCAGATACAAATATGAAGACCATTAATCCGCTCACAAAATCGGTGTAATCTACCATCTCTGCCATACCTGCCTGGTCACGGAGGGTAATCATTACCGGAGCAAACTCATCTTCGTTTTGTGCTAAAGTTGGCTGTGAATTGAAACGGGTTTTTATGGCCAGCGCCTTCTCGGAGTTGAAATAGGTGTCGGGCAGAAACCCGAGTATTTCACTACAGGCCCCCTCCATACCAAAAGCTTTTTGAGCATCTGCAATATCCATAACAATAGCCCCTCTGTCCAGCCCGGTAGCTCCAAAAAGCAGAGTGCCGGATACTTTGAGGTTATAGAACGCAAAACCTCCATCCATTGTAGATCCGAATAGTGTAAATGTATCTCCGGGTTTAATGTCAAACCTGCGGGCAAGCTCATCTGAGATGAGAACCTCTCCCGCATTTGCCGGCATACCTCCTTTAACAATAGACTCCTGCAGGTTAAACCTGCCAGCCTCCTTAGACTCTTTGCTAAAAAGATCTACTGCCCAACCTATTGCCGGAGCTTGTCCTCTGGTCTCCCCGTTTGCATCGGGAAAATCTGCTAGCGCCCCGAAACGGATTCGTTTAACCCAATCTACCCCGGGTTCAAATGCTTTGAGCTCTGTCAAAAGGTTGTCTGCGTCAAGAATGGCAAGATCGTTCGGAAACTGATCTGCATCTGCTGCATAGGCTTTAGTCATAACTTTGAGCTCTCCGGTGTTGAAGTTCGCATTCATACGAATGGAGTCTCCCATTATACCGGTGAGCCAGCTGTACATAACAACGGTGAGCATTGTTCCGGTAGCGACAACTATTATTGGGAGCAAACTTCTTCCTTTGTCCTTGATTACCCCTTTGAGTAAAAATCTCTTCATCTTCTCATTTATTAATGTGGTGTAATTTTGAGAATTATACAATTTTGCCCCTTAACGCATCTGTAGGTCTCATCCTGGAGATCCTTCTGGTAGGGATATAACTCACAACCAAAGAGGATAGGACAACCAGGATTACAGAGGTTAGAATCATTCCTGCGCCGTAATAGGGGGTAATTTTATCTGCAATTGCAATTCCGGCCTGGTCTGCACTGGCGGGCATCGGAATACCTGTCTTCTGCAATAATAGAAGAAACGGAACTCCCCAAATCATACCCAAAAGAATTGCAAGAAGAGAGTGAGTTGTACCCTCTATTGTGAAGAGCCCTACAACTTTTTTTCGTGTCATCCCAAGTGCAATATAGGTTCCTATCTCTTTTTGTCTGCGAAAAATTGAGAGCACCTGGGTGTCAAATATTGCCAGAAGAGCAATAGCCAACAGAAGCCCCGAAATCACAGTTGAGCCACCTTTTTTGGCGGTCATAATATCTTTGAGATCTTTAAGCAGATAGTCATTATCTCTGTAACTCCATCCACCATACTGTTGCGGTGCAATTGCTCCCTGAGAGAGGACCACCAGAGTGGCCTCATTGTACATAGATGTCATCTCCCGGAGTCTCTCCAGCGGTATGTAGATCTGGTTAAGATCTGCAGTAGGTACATTTGTCTGGAAAACGGATACAATGGTAACCTCCCGTGCATCAAAGGTGCCGTTTGAATCTCTCCATCTCACTAGTACTCTGTCACCCTCTTTAAGCCGGGCACTCTGTGAAAACCTCCTCCCGATAATTGCCGGTATATAATCCGAATCACTGTTATCTGCTGTCAAAAGTTCACTTGGAATCTTTAAAATCTTCTGATTTGGGTCAATCCCTTTAATGAGTGTGTTTAACATTCTTCCTCCCGGGTATGCAGTTGCCTGAGTGAGCAATATTGATGCAGCATCTCCTCTCTCTATCAAAGTAGATATCTCAGGTGGAATTGAGGAGTGTGCATCTGCAAAAGTATATGGGTCATAGGGGTCATATCCGGGGTGCCAAAGTTGCCCCGAGCCTATCTCCCAGTCAATTGTGTCTCTCTGAGCCTGCATATTCCATCCGTCCAGCATACCGTTATAAAAGAGAATTATGACGAATGCAATAGAGAGAACTGTAACATTGAGCCAGGTTCTTAACCCGGATCCGTACAGATTTTTGAAAGCAAGTTTTAACTCCAGCATAGTTTAACCCTCCGATTTCCTTTCGTCCCTCTCTACCATTCCATCTTTTAGATAGATTATCCTATCCAGATATTGCATCACCTTCTCGTCGTGCGTAGAGAAGATAAATGTGGTGTTGAGCTCCTTGTTAAGTCTCTTCATAGTCTGGACAATCATATGTGAATTCTGGGAGTCCAGGTTTGCAGATGGCTCATCTGCAAGTACCAGAGCAGGCCTCTTTACCATTGCCCTGGCTATTGCCACCCTTTGGCACTCACCGCCGGAGAGTGTTGAAGGCTTGGATTTAGCCCTATCTGCCAACCCCACCCACTCCAGCGCATCCATAACAGCTTTTTTTCTCTGTGAGCCCGAGAGTTTTTGCAACAACAGGGCAAACTCTACATTATCATACACATTATAGACCGGAAGCAGGTTATAGGTCTGGAAGATAAACCCGATGCCATAATTACGCAGCTCGGCAGACTCTTTGTGACTTAATGAGCTTATGTTTTTACCCAGTACCGTTGCCACACCCTCGCTGGGGCAATCCAGAGAGCCAATAATATTAAGCAGTGTTGTTTTCCCCGAACCACTGGGGCCAACCAGCCCGGAAAATTCACCTTTCCGGAAGGTAAGTTCAATTTTATTCAGGGCGGTGAATTGGGTTTTCCCTGCCGGGAACCGTTTGGTCACCTTTTCCAGGGTCACAATGATGGGATTCTCCATATTAGCGTAAGATTTTATTTAACAATTTCTTGGATTGATGGTTATAGACCAGCATAATCTGAAATCCGGAGCCGGAATATCTGTTTAAAGAGTTACCCGTTAAGGGAATGTGTGATTCTGTAGGATTTATGTATCCCATAAGATTCAGCGAAAATTTTGTAAAGGTGTGTCTCCAGTTCACAAAATTATAGACTCCCCCGTTTTTCCAGTCATAGTAGAGGATATAGTTGATGCTATCGAACATACCAAAAGGGTAATTTCCGGATAGAGCTGTAAGATTCATTGTGTTGGAAAAAGAGAGGGGCTCTCTATCCGATGAAAATATTAGGTGCTCTGCAATTATGTTGAGCCCGTTACCAAGCCCGAATGTGTAATCTGTTCCTGCACACACCATCTCCTGGTTGGTCAATATTCCAAGATCTGCTCTTTTGTTTATCCAGGTTGCCTCCAGAGATATTCCTACAGTTAAATCCATCTTAATGTCAAATGCATATCTGTTTTCGGCAATACCTGCAAAGCCGGTCAACATAGCCTCCCTTCGGTGGAAGGAGATTGCCGCCTCACCACGCGGAATTGCTATCTGAACTCTCCCTCCAAACTCAGGCCTCCATTGCGAGGTTAACCCAATCTCCCAGGGCCTGCTATCTTTGTTTCCGTATAGAGCCCAAAGCCATATGTTTGAATTGTCACGAAAATAGTATCTGCCCAATGCACCCCAGACCCCTTCTGTAAACTGGAGCGGGTCGCGCGGGTCAACGCGGTCAAACCACATAAGTGGTCTCAAGAGAGTTGCAGATCCAAAATTTATTTTTTGAAGCCCCACCCGAAGCTCAGCCCTCTTGGAGGTTAACTTTGCCCACCCCCTGTAGAGCTTAATATCTCCCTCCCACAAAGACTCCGTAAAAGGTTTTATGCTTGAATTTCCAAATATGTTAGCTGCAACCTCAAACTCTGCACCTTTAGTCTCGTAGTTAACCTGAGGCAGATATCTCCCCCCTGCAAGTAAAGGAAGAGTGGCACCGGTGTAGTAACCCGCCCAGCCGCTCAACTGCCCCTTAAAAATTATTTGCTGAGAGCTCCCCTTTTCACAGATCAATAGCAGTATTGCAAATAGAGCCGCCAGGTTTTTTATGTATTTTAATTTTATCACTTTTACCCTTTTGTTATTTTTGTTTTTCGGGTGCTATTCCGTAGGCGACAATATTGGTAAGCTCCATAATAATCTCCGATGGAGAGTTGTAAAGTGCCATAATTGATTTATCCTCTAACAGAACTGTCATTTGAGTGCTCAACGCCACAAGCAGCTCCGGCTTGAATCCATTTCGAAGCACTCCGCTTTGCTGAGCCTTTTTTATCGTTGATACAATCTCCTCCCGAGACTCTTTGGTTTTCAATAGCATATGTAACTGCAACTGTGACCCGCTATCGGTATATAGATCCTCAATGAACTCCCTGCTAATCTCTTTTGTCCCCTCCATTTTAAGCTGTATCATACGGCGCATTCTCTCGCCGGAATCACAATCTGCCTCCATTATCTCCCGGAACTTAACCAAAGAATCATCTATGACAATATCCAGAATTCTTTTTGCAAGCTCTGTTTTATTTGGATAGAGCCTGTAAAAGGTCATTTTACTAATGGAGGCCTTTTTGCATATCTCCTCAATAGTCACCTTTTTAAATCCGAAACGCCAGAAAAGATCTTTTGCGGCGATAATCAACCCATCTTCTCGGGTGGACTTTTGGGTTTTTACTTTAACCATATTTAGAATATGTACATTTACTGGACAAATGTACGAATAAAGTAATATATTCCAAATAAAGTAACAATTATTTTATAATTTCATACTTTGAAATCGTTATATTATGCAAGTTATAAGCTTTTTAGTTTCTTCTTATCGAATTTTAGAAAGGTTTTGGTAAAATCGTGGAATTTAGAAAAATATAAGAATCCTTATTCCGTGCGGGTTTTCGAGGGGTCGGTAAAAATATCTCCAAATTTATTGTGTAAATATTTGGTTTGTAAGATTTTAATAAATAAATTTGGAGGAGGATTTCTGATAAAAACTAACTGAGATTTTTCTATCAACAATATACTTTTTTGACAGGAAGGAGAGGTTGGAGAAATAGCATATTGTTATTATAAGGATTATAGGCTTCACACTTACGAATGGTGCATATGGAATGGAATTCAATCATCAACTTGTCTTTTATACTTTTAAATTTTTGTTTAAAAATTATTTCACCTTTAATCCTGTTTTTATGAGAAAATTATACATTTTAATGTTTTTTTTGGGGATTGTATCTTGTAATATAAAAGAGGGTAGTTCTTCAATATCAGTCGATCTGGATCAATCAGATAAGGTCTCAATATTTGACTTGGCAGATTCAATTTCAATAGTTCAGCTTGAAACTACTAATGAGTCTCTAATTAAGTATATTTCAAATGTTATTCCTTATAAGAACAGGTTTTATGTCTTTGATAAGTTATCACAAGTTGTCTTGTGTTTTAGTTCAAACGGTCAGTTTTTATTCAAGATAAATAAAAAAGGAAGAGGGCCGGAGGAGTATGAGAATGTTGCAAGTTTCAATATTGATAATATTAATGATCAGATACTGCTTCTTGTACCTTGGGGCTATGTTTTAACATTTGATCTGGACGGTAACTTTATCTCTAAGAAAAAGCTTCCGGAAGAGATTAAGTCTTATAATGAGGTATTTGCAGTAAACAGAGATACACTACTATTTCTTTCGAGTAATGAATACCGGGCAATTTATTATTCACGAAAAAGTGATTCCATTATTAACAAATGCTTGGGTGTGGATGAGATGCCGGAGATTGAATATACTAAGGGTGTTGTATATATGTATAATGATTCCTTGTACTTTTCATCTGCCGGGTTTGATAATAAAGTATTGAATATGTCACATCCGGAAAGAAGAGTTGCATACAACTGGGATTTCGGGAAAAACAATTTTACCCAAAAACAAATCAGTAACGAAATGGAATCCAGACTAAAGGCAATGAATGAAAAGAAACAATATCTGATTTTTGATAATTTCGGTGATGACAGTTACCCAACATTTTATAGATCTCTATCACTTGAAACAGACAGGTTTGAAGCAACGTCTGTTTTGTATAAGATCCCATTTAGTTATCTGTGTGTTTTCAGAGATAAGATTGACGGAAAGGTGAATGTTTTCCGAGAGACAATCGAAGGTATTCAGTTTTCATACTTTCTAGCATATAATAACTTACTTATTCTGCGTAATAACGGTAAAAATAAATATTACTCTGAAGGGACTCTGTCACCAAAACAGCTTGAGATCGTAAAATCACATAACCCGGACACAGATAATCCGTTCTTAGTTATTTATCATTTAATGTAGGTTTTACATAATTAAATCATCAAATGAAGGACTTTGTTTTAATAGCCTTAATCAGTTTTATCTTCTTTGGTTGTAAAAACCAGGATAAGACACAAATAATTGATCTTGATAGAAATGACAAAGTATCAATTTTTGATTTAGTTGATTCAATATCAGTTGTGAAGTTGGAGACAAACGAAAATTGCTTGCTGAGTTTTTTAATACAGGGTACAATATATAAAAATAGATTCTATTTCTTTGACTACAAACAACGTATTATATTTTGTTTTGACAATAACGGTAAATTTTTGTATAAAATAAATAAGTTTGGAAGAGGTTCGGATGAATACGAGGCTATTGCTTCATTCTCAATAGATAAATTCAATGATCAAATAATGATATTAGTGCCCTATGGAAGTATTCTCTATTATGATTTGGATGGAAAATTTATTTCCAAAGAAGAATTGCCATCGGAGATAATAGCTTATAATGAAGTGCATTCAATAAACAAAGATGTGCTTCTTTTTATATCAAATAACAAGATTAGAGCTGCTTATTATTCGAAATCAGATAAAAGATTGATAAAGAGGTTCCTGGAAGTTACTCCAGAACAAAAAGAAGTTTTTTCACCATTACGAAGGACTTATAATTATAAAGATTCTATCTATTATAACGATTATACTAACAATACTGTTATAAATATATCAAATATCACAGATAATCAGATAAGGCATAAATGGGATTTTGGAGAAAATAATAACACGAAAGAACAATTGCAGGAATTTATTCTGTATAAAGCTAATCAAAAGAAGAATAAAGAACTTATAGACTGGAAGGAAGTAATATCAAATAAAAAGTTTTATAATCATTTTCCGGGATCTTCCTTTGAATCAAACACGTTTATAGGAATGTCTTTGAATTACAAGGGCCCAATTAAGTATGTGTTTTATAATAAATTAGAAAATAGTTATAAGGTTTTTGGTGAAACAAAGGAAGGAGTCTCTCCTTACTTGAATCTTACATCCAATAATTCTATAATTAACACTTACAGTGATAAAAATAACGAAATTTTTAAAAAAATCCTGTCTGAAAAACAAAAAAACATTATTGAATCACATAACCCGGATACTGATAACCCTTTTCTGGTTATTTATCATATTAAATAATTTTTAATCCTGTTTTTATGAGAAAATTATACATTTTAATGTTTTTTTTGGGGATTGTATCTTGTAATATAAAAGAGGGTAGTTCTTCAATATCAGTCGATCTGGATCAATCAGATAAGGTCTCAATATTTGACTTGGCGGATTCAATTTCAATAGTTCAGTTTGAAACAACTAATGAATCTTTATTTAAATATATTTCAAAAGTTATTCCTTATAAAAACAGGTTTTATGTCTTTGATAAGTTATCACTAACTGTATTTTGTTTTGATTCAACCGGTAAGTTTTTATTCAAGATAAATAAAAAAGGAAGAGGGCCGGAGGAGTATGAATATGTTGAAGATATATATATTGACAATTTTAATGATCAATTACTGCTTCTTGTCCCCTGGGGCTATGTTTTAATATTTGATCTGGAGGGTAATTTTATCTCTAAGAAAAAGCTTCCGAAAGAGGTTTTATCATATAATGAGGTATTTGCAGTAAATAGAGATACTTTACTATTTCTTTCAAGTAATGAATACCGGGCAATCTATTATTCAAGAAAAAATGATTCCATTATTAATAAATGCCTGGGTGTAGATGAGATGCCGGAGATTGAATTAACAAAAGGTTCTGTTTACAAATATAATGATTCTCTTTACTTCTCATCTGCAGGGTTTGATAACAATGTTTTGAATATGTCGCACCCTAAGAGAAGGGTTGCATATAATTGGGATTTCGGGATAAACAATTTTACCAAAAAAAGAATCAGAAACGGAATGGAATCCAAATCAAAGGCCAGAAAATAAAGGAGACAATGTACGATTTTTGATAATTTTGGTGATGACAGTTACCCAACATTTTATAGAAGTAGATCATTTGAAACAGACAGGTTTGAAGTAACATCTGTCTTGTATAAGATCCCATTTAGTTATCTGTGTGTTTTCAGAGACAAGATAGACGGAAATGTGAAAGTTTTCAGAGAGACAATTGAGGGAATTCAGTTTACATACTTTTTAGCACATTACAACTATCTTTTTCTATATAATACAGGAAAAAACAAATATTATTCAGAAGAGACTCTTTCTCCAAAACAATTGGAAATAGTAAAGTCGCATGACCCAAATAATGATAATCCATTCTTAGTCATTTATCATATTAAGTAGTTTTTTTACATTATAAAATTATCAAATGAAGAACTTAATTTCTTTGGCTTTAATCAGTTTGCTGATTTTTGGTTGTAAAAGCCAAGAAGAAGCACAAATAGTTGACTTAGAAAGAAACGACCAGGTATCAATATTTGACTTGGTCGATTCAATTTCAGTTGTAAAGCTCGAAACCAATGATCAGTGTTTAATAAAAAACATTGACGAGATAATTCCTTTTGAAAACAGACTATACATATTTGATTCAAGGTTAAATATTGTCTTTTGTTTTGATCAGGATGGTAAATACCTGTTCAAGATAAACAAAAAAGGAAGAGGCCCTGATGAATATGAGAATGCAACCTTTGTTAACATCGATAGGTACAATAACCTTATTATGATTCTTGTACCGTGGGGGTACTTACATTATTATGATTTAAACGGCAATTTTATTTCGAAGATTGAACTATCAAAAGAGACTGTAGCCTACAATGAAGTTTATGCAATTAATAAGGATACTTTATTGTTTATCTCTTTTAATCAACTCAGAGCTTCCTATTATTCGATATCAGAAAAAAGGATTTTAAAAAGGTTTCTTGAGGTGTCGCTTATAAAGCATTATTCCGTCTCTCCAATTAACAAAACATATATCTACAAGGATTCAATATACTTTAATGATAACTCAGATAATTGTAAAATATTGAATTTATCAGACACAAATAACCCTGTCGTTTTTAATTGGAATTTTGGAAAGTACAATAATAAGCAAAGACAGTTCAGAAAGATATATAATTCTCAATTTGATAAAAAGACCAAAAGAAGAAAATCAACACTTACGTTTGAACAATTAATGGATATACTTAATAATTATCCATTGACTAGTATTGAAACTTCAAAATTCCAAAGTTTATCTATGTTTTTTAAATCGTCGGAGAAATTTATTTTCTTTAATAAGCACGAAAAAAACTATCTCATTTTTAAAGAAACTGTAGAAGGAGCAAGACCATATGGACATTTAAATTATGCAAACATAGCATTCTATGTTTGTAATGATAAAAATGCATTATTTCTCACTAATATCCTATCAGATAGACAAAAAAATATAGTTGAATCGCATGATTCAGAAAAGGAGAACCCTTTTCTTGTTATTTATAACCTTAAATAAATTTGTACTGAAAAAAGTTAACACATAAATTGTGTTTTGTCGGACCCCATAAATGTTTATGAGGTCTTACATAGTATTAGTTGGAAAGACTTGATTTCAATATTAAAATGTTTAAAAAAAATAGTTATAAAAGAGAATTATTGGAACAGTTTTTGAGAGGCTTGTTTATCAGCAATCTATGAGCGATAAGTGAAACAGAGAATTGCCCGGCTGTATAGGAACAGTAGTACCTTAAAGAGACAACTACCATAACTACATATAATTATGAAACAAATCTCATTAAGAGGCCTTTACAGCTCACTTTTTCTTTGTTCACTTTTAATATCCTGTAAATCTGCAGTTAATAATCAACCCGGAACAACTCCTGTAATTGACCTGGCATCTTCAGTTGGAGGGGGTCGGGTTGTAAACTTAAGCGATATTGCCACAGATGTGAGATATGTAAAGCTTGAGACATCGGATAGCTCTTTAATAGGAATGTTTCCAAGAGTCTTTTATGAGAACGAAAGGATCTATGTAATGGCATTAAAGATAGTTAAGGTGTTTGATAAAGAGGGTAAGTTTCTTTTCAAATTTGACCGCAGGGGAAGGGGGCCGCAAGAGTACTCAATGAGCAGATATATAACTGCTATGCCATCTACGGGCAATATTACGGTTCAAACACAGGCGCCGGGTGAGAGTGACAATCTGTTAATCTACGACAGAGAAGGTAATTTTGTTAAAAAAGTGAACATTCCATATCAAAGATCTACCTTCCAGAGTAAAACGATAAAAATAAACGACAATCTTTTTGTTACGGCAGCATCACCAAAGTACAGAGACTCTGTTCAACTCTCCGCTATTGTTTATGACTCTCTGTTCAATATCCTAAAAGAGATTCCGACTCCATATTTGCCTGAATATGAAAAGTTGTCCGATGGAGAGGTGATTTTCATATCTACCGAGAATGCTGCAAAACCTCAAAAAGCTAATAGGGTATTTTCACTGAATTTTCCTGAGATCTACAAGTTTGAAGACAATGTCCGTTTTTTAACATCTTCAAATGACACAATTTTTTCCATAGACTCAAAGATGAACTATGCCCCTGCTTATAGGGTAAATTACGGAAAATATAAAAATGAGTCCCCTAACAGAGAGGATATCAACCTATTAGTGGGAGACCATGTCAGTTTAAGAGCTACCTACTGTATTGAGTCCCAACAGAGTCTAATTTTACAGTTCTATATGAGAAATTTTGCTCACGAGCCATATGAGACAACAATGACAAACAGATTAGGAACCAGGGTACAAAAACATACAGACAGTTATGCCCTCTATAATAAAAAAACAGGTGAATTTACCCTTCTTAACCAACCGGTCAAGGGTAAACCGGGTTTTCGGGATGACCTTATGAACGGACCATCGTTTATACCAACACACATCTCATCGGATTTTTATGCATCTGCAATCTTCACTGCGACAGAGATTATCGAACACGCAGAGACAAACAATGTTACGGGAGATCTAAAAAAGCTGGTAACCTCCCTTAAAGATTCAGATAACCCTGTTGTGGCAATCGCTAAGATGAGATAAAATAGTCTGGAAAACTTATATTTATAAATATTTTAAATCATAGTCATTATGTGGTATAAAAAAATCTATCCGGCAATTGTGTGTATTGCGATGCTTTTTTCGTGTTCGCCTAAAGATGAGGGTGTTACAAGTGATCTCAAGTTTATTGATGTAGAGGGGGCTATAGGAAGCGGAAGAGTTGTTAAACTGAGTGAGTTATCAAATGAGATTAAATATATCCCACTCGAGACAGCAGAGCAGACAATAGTAGGTAATCCCGGCAGAGGATTAATATATGAGAACGGGCTCATCTACTTCCCAGAAAAGCCAGCAACTAACTCTGCTATGAAGATTTTTGATAAAGATGGCAGATTCATTAAAAGATTTGACAGACAGGGCAGGGGGGCACAGGAGTATGATGTTATGGGTGGTATGAGAATAGATTTTGAGTCGGGAAATATTCTTGTAAAATCTATGACAAAAACTCTGGAGTATACTGCTCTCGGTGAGTTTGTCAGAAGTATCAATAACCCGGACTCAGTTGATGTTCTTTTTTATAACAACACATTCAAACTGGACCATAACAGATATCTTTTACCGGTAAATACGGCGCGAAAGATGGAGTACTCTGCAATTATTATAGACTCAACATCCCATATCCTGCATAAGATAGATTATCCCGAAAGTGGTAGGGCACTTTTGGCTGCTTTGGGTGGTTTTACCAGTATCCAAGATTCATATCTCTTTTCATACAAGGGGGTTCCAAGGATAATGAGAGCCCAGGACGGAGAGATTATCTCCATTGCTAAAGATTTCAAAACCGATACTCTCTACATCCTCAATTATGGCAAATACAAGATCACTGCAGATAATGTAAAAGGGATGAACAATCAAAGCCCCTTAATTCACAGGCATCTTAACATTATGGAGAGCGAAGATTATCTCTTTTTTCTTTTTAATTTAAGATCACTTGCTCACAAACCTATGGTTACACTGGCAAAACAGACACTTGACACTGAGGTTATCCAGCCTCTCTCTTATGCACTATTTAATAAGAAGAGCGGCATCTTTACACTGGTAGATCAACCCGAAAAATATGAGAAAGGTATGGTGGATGACCTTGGCGGAGGGCCTGCATTCTGGCCTGAGTACATATCAAATGATGGATATATGATCTCATATATCCCGGCACTTGATTTTATAAATTACTCTCAAAGAGAGGGTTGTTCGCGTGATTTTAAAAAAGTTGCCTCTACGCTAAAAGAGACAGATAACCCGGTTATGGTGTTTGTAAAGCTAAAGTAGGCTCCTGCAAATTAAGAGTGAGATCATTCATTGACATTATCAAACAAAAGAGATATGGTTAAAAAAATATTAATTCACCTTTTTGTTCTGGCCCTATTAACCGGGCCGCTATCTTTTAACAGAGCCTTTTCTCAACAGAAGCATCAACTTACGATGACTCTGGAACAGGTGCTCGAGAGTGCCGCCCAGCAGTCGCCAAACGCTCTGGTTGCCAAGCATAATTTTCTTGCAAATTATTGGCAGTTTCGCTCATACAAAGCGCAGTTTTTGCCATCACTAAACCTTAATGCCTCTCTTGGTCAGTATGACCGATCCCTGAGGGCGCTTCAAAACAGCCAGACAGGGGAGATAAACTACATAACCAATAACAATCTGAGCAACTCCCTTTCACTATCGGTAAACCAGAATATTCCTCTAACGGGAGGTAAGATTTCACTGGTCACAAACCTCTACAGGCTGGATCAGTTCTCCCCGTTCGAGAGCGTCACATATAACTCCAAACCTATAAGTCTTCAGTATCAACAACCTTTAAAGGCATACAACACTCTTAAATGGGAGAAGATTACAGAGCCGAAAAATTTTGAGAGGGCCAAAAGAGCCTATCTGGAGAGTATGGAGGAGATCAACATACAGGCAACCAACCTCTTTTTTAGTGTACTCTCTGCTCAAATGAGCAAAGAGATGGCTGTAAAGAAGTATGCATCGACGGAGCTCTCCCTTAAGATTGCCCAGGAGAGGTTTGAGATAGGTGCTATCTCTAAAAATGAGCTACTACAGTTGAGGCTGGGCCTTTATAATGCTCAACTGGAGATTAGTGACAGCGAACTGAGTTACGATATGAGTATGCTTAGGCTTCGCTCTTTTCTCGGATTCAATGAGAGTGTAGAGATCAGTTTGGTGATGCCGGATAAGGTTCCGGATATTCAACTCAATTTCAACGAGGTCTACTCCAACGCTCTTGAGAACTCATCCAATACAATCAATAATGAACTTTCGCTGCTTAGTGCACAACAGGCAGTTGCCCAGGCAAAATCTGTGAACGGACTGCAGGCATCGCTCTTTGCTCAGTTCGGGCTTACCCAAAAGGGGAGCGACCTTTCAACTGCATACAAAAATCCGATGGATCAGGAGATGATTGGTTTAACTCTCTCTCTGCCTATTCTGGACTGGGGGCTTGGAAAGGGAAAGATAAAAGTTGCCAGCTCCAGGGAGGAGGTTGTGAGAACTCAAATAGAGCAATCTATATCTCAGTACAGGCAGGATATGCTCATCAAGGTTCTGGAGTTCAATAAACTAAACATTAAATGTACCACATCTGCACAGGCAGATTCAATAGCACGGCTCAGGTATGAGATTGCCAGCGAGAGGTTTAAAAACGGAACCCTAAGTGTTCTGGAGCTTAACTCTGCACAGTCAGATATGGACAACTCTGCCTCCAGATATATCAGTGAGGTCTCTCGCTTCTGGCAAAACTACTACACCCTTAGAAAGCTAAGTCTCTATGACTACATTAACAACAGAGAGATAAGTGTCTCTTTTGAAGAGATGGCAGACTAACTGAAGCCGATCGGCTAATTAAGAAATATATGACAATAAATATAGAAACGATATTAAAAACCCGGATTATGACAAAAGGCATTTTTATTACAATTTGTGCACTGATAATAGTTTCGTGCTCTCCCAAAGGTGGAGAGACAACCGAAGATAGTGAGGCTGCAAAGGCAGGTTTTGTTGCGGAGAAGAACCTGGTAGATACCATAATTTTAAAAAGAGAGGATTTTAACAGGCAGATAATTACAAATGGTAAGCTCAGGGCAGTAAGAAAGAGCGACCTGACCTTTAAAAGTATGGGTACAATATCGGAGATATTTGTAAAAAACGGAGATTATATCCCCGCCGGAGAGAAGATTGCTCAGCTGGAGACAAAAGATGCCCAGGTAAAGCTTAAGCTGGCATCCGAGAGAATGGAGAAGGCAGAGCTTGATTTTGCAAACGAGCTGATAGGTTACGGATATGGAAGAGATACATCTGCAGTGCCTGCCGAGGTGCTAAAAATTGTAAGGATAAGATCCGGATATAACTCATCCATCAACGATCTTAATCAGAGTTTAATAGATCTTAAAAACACAACCCTTACCGCCCCTTTTTCGGGAAAGATTGCAAATATTCAGGGGAGAGTTTACGAAGGGGCAACCGGAGCTTTTTGCACCCTCATAGACGACTCGAAATTTGAGGTGGAGTTTAGCCTTCTGGAATCTGAGCTCTCATTTATACGGGTAGGGAACTCCGTAAAGGTGGCCTCCTTTGCAGAGCCGGAAAAATTCTACACCGGTGTTGTGAGTCAGATAAACCCGGTGGTAGATGATAAGGGGCAAATTAAAGTGATGGCTGTGGTTAACAACAGCAGCGGAAAACTTCTGGAGGGGATGAATGTTCGGGTTTTAGCGGAGAATCTCCTTCACGGGAAATTGGTGGTTCCAAAGAGTGCTGTGGTTATGCGGGATAATTTTGATGTTCTCTTCCGCTTAAACCCTGCCACAGGGAAAGCAATGTGGACCTATGTAAAGGTCGAGATGACCAATACCGGGTTTCACGCCGTGACTGCTAATGCAGATAAAAACGCAGAGATTAATGAGGGTGACATAATTATTGTTTCGGGTAACCTCAACCTGGCAGAGGGTTCAAATGTAGAGATTAAAAGCAGATAGGTTATGATAGGCAAACTGATAGAGAGGCCCATTGCCGTTACAATGACAATTATTGCCATTGTTGTCCTTGGTGCCGTAGCAATAGGGATGCTGCCCGTCTCTCTTATGCCGGAGGTGGATATACCCAGAATCACCGTACAGGTGAGTGCTCCGGGATATTCGGCAAGAGAGATTGACCGCACAATGCTAAAGAGCCTTAAATACCAGCTAAGGCAGGTATCATCACTAAAAGAGCTAAGGAGTGAAGCCAGCAACAACTCAGGAATCATCTATATGGAGTTTGAGCACGGCTCAGATATTCAGTATCTTTTTGTAGATGTTAATGAGAAGATAGACAAGGCAGGGTTACCTAAAGAGCTTGAGAGACCAAAGGTGGTAAAGGCGAGTGCTACCGATATTCCCGCCTTTTTCGTAAATATGACTATCGAAAACACCACTACCGAAAAATTTCTGGAGCTAAGTCGTTTCGCCTCAGATGTAATATCAAAGCGAATAGAGCAGATTCCGGAGGTGGCGTTGGTAGATATGAGCGGACTCTCTCTCCCGGAGATACTCATAACCCCTTATACTCAAAAAAACAGGGCTATGGGGGTTTCGGAGAGCACTCTAATAAGTGCAATTAACGCCAACAACCAGCAGTTGGGAAACATATCCATAAAAGATGGCCATTATCAGTGGGATATCAGGTTTATGTCGGAGATACGCTCCAAAGCGGATATTGAGAATATAAACCTTAACATAAACGGAAGAGTATTCAAGTTCAAGGAGCTTGCTGCGGTCACAGAACAACCGGCAAGAGCCAAAGGGATGGCCAGGTCAGACGGGAAACCTGCTGTTTGTATGGCAGTGGTAAAGCAGTCAGACGCCAAGATGGCCAACCTAAAGAGTTCACTCAATACTCTAATGGCAGATTTTAATAAAGAGTATCCGGATGTGCAGTTCAAGGTAACCAGAGACCAGACCCAGCTGTTGGACTACTCTATATCTAATTTGAGAAACAACATTCTATTAGGGGCAATCCTTGCCTGTTTAGTGATTTTCTTTTTCCTGCAGGATTTTCGCTCCCCGATGCTGGTTACCATCACAATCCCTCTCTCCCTTATAGTCTCGCTGCTCTTCTTCTTTGTAGCGGGTATCTCAATAAATATTATATCTCTCTCGGGGTTGATTCTTGGGATAGGGATGATGGTAGATAACTCAATAATTGTAATAGATAATATTACACAGATGCGCGAGCGGAGAGTGCCTCTTAAAGAGGCTGTTGTTAGGGGGGTGGGAGAGGTTTTCGCACCAATGTTAAGCTCTGTTCTCACCACCTGCTCTGTCTTTCTCCCTCTGATTTTTTTAAGCGGCATTGCAGGCGCTCTCTTTTATGATCAGGCAATGGCTGTCACAATAGGGCTCATCTCATCGCTGCTGGTGGCAGTGCTGGTTATCCCTGTCTACTACTACCTCTTCTACGGTAAGAGCAGTGAGATAACAAAAAATAGATATCTCTCAAAAATTCAGATATTTGACTATCACGCATTTTACGAAAAGAGCCTTAAATGGGTCTTCAGGCATCAGAGGCTGGTCTGGACTATTTTTCTTCTTATAATTCCTGCCACTTTTTTTCTTTACAAGGAGATTGATAAATCTAAATTACCCCCCGTTACTCACGATGACACAATTCTCTATATAGACTGGAACCTGCCGCTTAACCCCGCAGAGAGTGATTCAAGGGTGGAGTTGATATCTAAAAAGGCAAATGAGTTTATAGCGCACAGAAGCAGCTACATTGCCGGCCAGCAGTTTATCCTATCTCACACCCCGGAGCTCACACAATCTGAGGCTATAGTCTATATAAGGGCTAATAAACCGGAAGATTTGGTTGAGATTGAAAAGGTTATCTCAAATGCGATAACCTCTCTATATCCGCAGGCAACATTCCGCTTCTCAATGGCAGACAATATCTTTAATATGATATTCTCCGACAAAGAGTATAACCTTGTGGCCAAAATAGTTGGAAAGGATAACAACCCGCCCGATCCCGATAAACTGAACCTCTTTTTGGAGAAGATATCTGCACAAATTCCAACACTTTACATAGAGCCTGTACTTTGGCAGGAGCAGATTTTACTTGTGACCAGGCCGGAGATGCTCTCACTTCACAAAGTAGAGCACAGTGCCATACACTATGCAATCCAGAACGCTGCAAGAGAGAGCCGACTCTTCTCAATCAGCCACGGAACCTACTCTGTTCCAATTATAATGGGAGATGAAGAGAGCTTTAGCAGCGACTTCACTAAACTATCACTTAAGAGCGCAGCCGGGGTTGACATACCATTAACTGAGCTGCTGCGTGAGAGTCGTGTACGGGACTTTAAAAGTATAGTCTCCGGTAATGAGGGTGACTACTACCCTTTAAACCTCAAAGTTGCAGACAGGGATGTTAAAGATGTGATGCAAAAAATTGAGGCAGCCGCAAAGGCAGATAAAAACTTTGATATCATTTTTGCGGGGAGCTATTTCTCAAACAGAGAGCTCATAAAGGAGCTTGTGATAATTCTTACCGTGGCGCTGCTGCTTCTGTTCTTTATTTTGGCAGCCCAGTTTGAATCTTTGATACAGCCTCTGATAATCCTCTCAGAAGTTGTTGTGGACATCTTTGGAGCGATGCTCTTTCTCTGGATTTTTGGGTCGGGTCTTAATCTTATGTCAATGATCGGTATTGTGGTGATGAGCGGGATTATAATTAACGACTCTATACTTAAGGTAGATACAATTAACCGGTTAAGGCGGGAGGGGTACTCTCTGCTCAGGGCAATTATAACAGGGGGCACCAGAAGACTTAAGCCTATCTTAATGACCAGTCTCACCACCATACTTGCGATAGCTCCTTTTCTCGTGAGAGGGGATATGGGTTCAGATCTTCAGTATCCGTTATCTCTCGCCCTTATCGGGGGTATGATTGTGGGTACAATTGTGAGTATCTACTTTATTCCGGTATTCTATTACAATATCTATAAAAAGAGGAGCAAATGAGACTACCTTCATTTTCCGTAATACTCATCTTTGTAGTTCTTGTTGTGGTAGGCGCTGGAATTGCACCACTGCTTAGTCTTCAGTACAGCCCCACGGTAAAGAGCAAAAACATCTCTGTATCATTCTCCTGGCCGGGAGCATCTGCCAGGGTAATTGAAGCCGAGGTTACATCCAAGCTGGAGGGGGTTATCTCCACGCTATCGGGAGTGGGAGATATTACTTCAACATCATCTAAGGATAGGGGCTCTATAAGTATTGTTTTAAAGCCGTCGGTAGATATTGATGCCGTTAAATTTGAGCTGGCTTCTCTAATCAGGAGAGTCTATCCAAAGCTGCCAAAGGAGGTCTCTTTTCCGCAGATATCTTCAAGGTCGCCATCAACCTACTCGCCCTACTCCTCGCCCTTCTCTCAACCGGGGTCCGCACCTGCCGATGCACGGCCAATTCTCACCTACACAATCAACTCCTCTCTCTCCCCTTTAAAGATTAATGAATATGCTCAGGAGAATATTGTAAAGGAGCTCTCTTTAATTCCGGGGCTGGGAAGTGCAGATCTTTCGGGGGCTACATCTTATGTGTATGAGATTGAGTATAACCCGGAGTACATAGGGAATCTTGGAGTTACGGCTCAGGATATTACATCTGCAATAAACAGCAACACCGGAAGGGAGAGCATAATGGGAAACAGAGATGGTGTTGCAATTGTGTTGAGAACCGAGGGTGCAAATGAGTCTTTAAAAAAGATACCTGTCAAGAATGTTAACGGCAGAATTATTACTCTGGAGGATATCTGCTCAATCACGCTCAAAGAGGAGCAGCCGGCAAGATATAGCAGGATAAATGCACTGAACACAATAAATCTCTCTGTCAAGGCAGAGAGAGGGGCAAACAATCTGGAGCTCATCAAGGCTGTAAAGGCGAAGATGAGCGAACTGAGTGAAAGGTTCCCTGAGAACTTCTCTGCAATTATCATTCACGACCAGTCTACCGAGATTAAGGGGGAGATCAACAAGATTTTAAGAAGAACAATTCTCTCTGTAATTATACTGTTGCTCTTTGTATATGCAGTGAGCAGGAGCCTGAGATACCTTGCAATCATTACCGTCACTCTGGTTGCAAACATCTTCATTGCTTTTATCTTTTACTACATATTCAAACTGGAGATACACATCTACTCTCTTGCCGGAATAACGGTCTCTCTCGGGATCATAATAGACACCTCAATAATTATGATATCCCACTACGGATATTATAAAAACCGAAAGGCCTTCATTGCGATTCTGGCAGCTCTGCTCACCACAATAGGAGCCCTGGCGGTTGTCTTCCTTCTTCCGGAATCTGAGAAGAGCATACTTCTGGAGTTCTCTGCGGTGATTATAATAAATCTTGCAGTCTCAATGGCAATCGCTTTGCTGCTCATACCTGCCCTTATAGATACATTTCCGATTAAGGGGGTAAGCTCCTCCCAAACAATAAAGAGGGCAAGAAGAACTATAAAATTCAATAACTACTATATCCGTTATATAAAATTTGCAAGAGCTCATAAATGGATCTTTATTTTGCTCATAGTGCTGGGTTTCGGAATTCCGGTACACCTGCTCCCATCGAAAATTCAAAAAGAGGAGAATACCTTTCATAAGGTTTACAATAAGACAATAGGGGGCTCCTTCTATCAAAATAAGATGAAGAGCATTGTGGAGCAAACCCTTGGAGGATCTTTGAGGCTGTTTAGTAAGAGCCGCCGTTTCGGGGGGTTCTACCGGGGTCTTGAGAGACAAGAGATCAATATCAGTGCATCTCTTCCGGATGGGTGTACCGTGCAGCAGCTAAATGATATAGTTACTCATATGGAGAACTATCTTACACAATTTGAAGAGATTAAAATATTTCACACAAATGTTAACTCATACAATAATGCATCCATCACTATATCATTTAAAGACGAATATGAGTTTTCGGGATTTCCTGCAATGCTTCAGAATGAGATTATTGCAAAAGCCATAGACTTTGGAGGGGCAAACTGGAGGGTGTGGGGGATTGGAGAGCAGTATTTTAGTAATAATGTGAGTGCCGGAGAGTCCCGAAGCAACAGAATTGAGCTTACAGGTTATAATTACGATATTCTATACAAGTATTGTCAGGATCTGGCCGCCTCTCTGTCGCAAAATCAGAGGGTGAACGGAGCGGAGGTTGCCGGTGCATCGGGTTATGGCAGAGTGGGAAGAAATGAGTACTTTATTGAGTTTGACAGAGAGAGGCTGGCGGGTTTAAACATAAGCCCGGCAAGTATCTACTCATCTCTCAACAGAAAGCTGGCCCCTTCGGGGAGTGCTCAGATAAAAACTTCGGACGGTAAAATTATTAAAGCATCTGTAATCTCAGACGAGAACAGCACTTTCGATATCTGGAATCTAAGAAGTGAATATCTGGATATCGGAGACAGAAAGATTAAATTTTCCGACATCGGGAAGATAGATATGCGCCGCTCCGGCAATGATATTTTTAAGAAGAACCAGCAGTATCTCCTAAGTGTTGCCTACGACTTTATCGGCGCTTATGAGCTATCTTCAAGAGTGAGGGATAGGGAGATAAAACGTATGAATGAAGAGGTTCTCCCTATTGGATTTAAGGCCGGAAGTGAAAGTTATGGTGGTATGATGTCCGGATCCAGTTACTTTTGGATTTTGTTGATAATCATAGCAACTATCTATTTTATTTGTGCCATTTTATTTGAATCACTCACACAACCGCTCATTATTATAGTTCTTATCCCAATCTCATTTATAGGCCTTTTTCTAACATTTGCCCTCACTAAATTTACATTTGACCAGGGAGGTTTTGCGGCACTGATAATGTTGAGCGGAATCTCTGTAAATGCCGGAATCTATGTGATAAACCAGTATAACCTGCTTAAGAAATATGGTAAAGGTGCACTATCTTCTGTTGTGCTGTATGTTAAAGCCTATAATCACAAGATTATACCCATAATGCTCACAATTGTCTCCACAATTCTGGGGTTGACACCATTCCTTACCGACGGAAAAAACGAGGTATTCTGGTTCTCCTTTGCAGTAGGAACAATGGGTGGACTGCTCTTTTCAATAATCGGGATCGTCTTTATCCTTCCTGTTTGGGGGAGGAGAGAGGCTAAAGCTCCTCTTTCCTGAGCCTGTAACCCACGCCTCGGATATTCTCAACAACAAGGAGGGTATCCGAGAGCTTTTTACGAAGATGTGAAGCGAGAGCCTCAAGTGATTTCTTCGCATCTATATCCTTATCGCCCCAGATATTTATGAAAAGATCGCCATTTTTGCAGATCTGGTTAAAGTTCTGGCAAAGCAGCTGCAGAAGTTTGTTCTCATAAAAAGAGAGGGTGATTGTGGTTCCATCCTGCTGGAAAAGGCACCTCTCCTCGGGAGAGTAGTTTAGTGTTCCAAGGGTGTAGATATCGTTGTCTTTTGTAGAGATACTAAGGCATTTTTGGACTCTTATGAGCAGCTCCCTTAACCCGAACGGTTTTTTTAAATAATCGCTACATCCAATCTCAAATCCGTTAGCTACACTGCTGTCGTCACTGATTGAGGTGATAAAGATAATTGGGATATTTTTGTCAACGGCACGTATAAGTTTGGCCAGCTCAAAGCCGTCTATCTCCGGCATATTTACATCAAACAACAGCAGGTCCGGGTGAAACTCGTGGTACTTCTCAAATGCTGTTTTACCGTCATTGACAAAGGTGAGATCGTAACCATTCATCTTAAGGAACTCACACATAGCGTAACCGAAATTCACCTCATCATCTGCCAGCAGTATCTTCTTTGCCATTGTCATCGTTTTTTAAAGATAGTATAAACTTACTCCCAACCCCCACTTCGCTCTCCAGCTCAATCTTCCCTTTGTGCGCCTTTACCACCCACATCACATATGTTAAACCAAGACCAAAGCCCTTCCCTTTTTGAGAGTGCTCTCTCTTGCTCACTCTGTAAAATTTCTCAAAAACCTTAGATTGCTCATCTTTAGGTATTCCAATACCGTTGTCCTCCACAATAATCCTAAAATAGCTCCCTTTAGTCTGGGTTGTGACTTTAATAACTACAGGGTCGTCCGAATATTTAATGGCATTATCTATTAGGTTCCCAATAGCATTTGTAATGTGAAGTTTGTCGCCCCAAAGCATCTCCTGCCCCGGTTGTGTATTGGCACTAATATGGACACTTTTTTTGGAATCTACACTGTGTCTTACAATGTGTGGCTCTATTGCCTCATTTATATTAAAAAGTGCTTTATTGAGAGGTGCCTGACGCTTCTCAAATTTGTTGATATCCAGGATGTTCTCTATTAATCCGTTCAAGAAAACAAGCTGCTCCTTTGCCTTACCTAAAAAGTATTTTGAATTTGCCCCTTCGCTCATCTCTCCCACCTCAAGGTTGGTAATTGAAGATTGCAGCGGTGACCTCAGCTCGTGGGTAAGGAAGTGTGTGATATTCTCTTTAACCTTTGCCAGTGATACCTGTTTGTAGAGCATCCTGGTCTGCATAATAATGCTAAAGAGAATGAAGATGGTCACAATTAGTGACAGCACCAAAATTGTAAGGAGATCGCCTTTAAATACGGATGTGGGGTAAGAGATGTTTGCATTTATGATTAAATCCTTGGATGAAGTCAAATATACTACAGTCTCAAAAGTTGGGGTGAGAAAATGGAGACTTTTTTTTGCCTCTTTTCTTTCAATGCTCTTTGTTGTATCCGGAGAGGTATAAGAAAGGGTGAAACTTGTGTTAAAATTTGAATTGGATAAAGATTTTGAAAAAATTGCAGCAAGCGTATCCAACTTTAATGGATGATCTTTTTTGTAAACTTCCTGAAGGGCTTCTTGAACTGTTACCTTCGTAAAAGATTTTTTTTCTTTTTTTAGGTCAACATCAACAATTTTTCGATCATTTTTTTTTGTATTGTCAGATAGGGAGTTTGAGATAACCACATTGAACCCCTTACCCTTACTCATACTCAATAACCGACTATCAAGCTCTTTATTTATTGATTCATTTAACAGTAAATCAGCATTTTTCCTGAACTCGGTCTTCTCACTCTCTATGATACGGAAGAGCCACACCCCCTGGAGAGCGAGTAGGAATAGTATTGCAATTATTGAAAAAGTTAGTGCGCGATTCAGCATTTTCAGCAAATTGTCAGCATTCTGTATGCATTCTGTGTGCAAATCTAACAAATATTATTAATTTATTTGTAATGCAAAACAACAACAACTAAAAACAAAAAAGTTATGGAAACAACATTTGAAAAACTGAATGATCAAGAGATGATTAATGTGGTAGGCGGTTTAGAGAGAGTAGTAAGATATACCGACGAGCACGGTAATGTTTACTACATAATTATTCAGGAAAACGTAGAAGAGGGCGAACCTGGAAATTAAGGAAATTTAAGATTTCTTGCCAGTTTGCTTACAAAACGCTGAAAATCAGAATGTAAGCTTGGAAGTCAACATAATTTTTATTATGTTTGTGGTGATTATTGACTCTAAAAGAATAGTGAACTTTGAAGACTTTTAAATTTTTCTCTCAGATAGATGCAACAGATTGTGGTCCGGCAGCGCTTAGAATGGTTGCCAACTATTATGGGCGTCATTACAATATGGAGAGCTTAAGAGAGAGATGCGAAAAAGGAAGAGTTGGAGTTAATCTGTTAGGAATCAGCAAAGCGGCAGAAGGAATAGGGCTAAGAACCCTTGGGGCAAGACTATCATTCGATGAGTTACGCAAAGCAACCCTGCCGGCAATTGTTCACTGGAACCAAAATCACTTTGTAGTTCTTTACGAAGTAAAAGGGAAGGGAGATAAGATAAAGATGCTTATTGCCGACCCGTCAACCGGACTTGTAAAACTAAGCCCGGAGGAGTTTAAAAAATCCTGGTTCAGCACTGTTTTAAACGGTGAAGGGAGAGGTATTGCACTTTTTCTTGAACCTACACCAAAATTCTATGAGGAGCCGGGGGACAAAATAGACCCAAAAGGGTTTCGTTTTTTGCTCTCATACCTTAAACCTCATAAAAAACTTATTATACAGCTGATAATCGGGCTTCTTGCCGGTAGTATTATTCAGCTGATATTTCCTTTTTTAACACAAAGCATTGTAGACATCGGTATCGGCACCAGAGACATCGGCTTTATATGGCTTATTCTGCTTGCCCAACTTATGTTAACAATCAGTTCTGCCCTTGTAGATTTTATCCGGGGGTGGATTCTATTGCATTTGGGGACCAGAATAAATATATCTCTGATTTCGGATTTTCTGAGTAAGTTGATGAGACTACCAATTGGTTTTTTCGATACCAGAATGACCGGAGACTTGCTTCAAAGAATAGGAGATCACAAAAGAATTCAGAGTTTTCTCACGGGATCTTCACTCACAGTGCTCTTCTCTATGGTTAACATCTTGATTTTCGGGGTAGTTCTTCTTTATTACAGCGTCACAATCTTTTTGGTTTTCCTCTTTGCATCCCTAATCTATGTGGGGTGGGTTCTACTCTTTATGCGAAAACGAAGAGAACTTGATAATAGAACTTTTACACAAAACGCTGCAAACCAAAGCTCTATTATACAGCTTATTGCCGGAATGCAGGAGATTAAACTCAACTCCTGTGAAGAGCAGAAGAGATGGGAGTGGGAACATATACAAGCAAGGCTATTCAAGCTCAATATTAAGGGTCTGGCACTTGGTCAGTACCAGGAGGCCGGGGGAACCCTTATCAATCAGCTTAAAAATATACTCATAACTGTATTGGCAGCCTCATCTGTCATAAGCGGGGAGCTTACATTAGGTATGATGCTCTCTGTACAGTATATTATTGGACAACTTAATGCACCTATATCCAATGTTATAGGCTTTATACGCAACTCACAGGATGCAAAAATGAGCCTTGAGAGATTGGCAGAGGTGCACGAAAAAAACGACGAGGAGAGCCCCGACCAGTCACTTCTTTCTGATATCCCCACATCCAAACCAATCAACCTGGATAACCTCTCATTCCGATATGAGGGTGCGGGCTCTCCTTTTGTTTTAAAAAAGATCAATATCACAATACCTCCGGGCAAAATAACCGCTATCGTAGGTATGAGCGGAAGTGGAAAGACCACACTTATAAAGCTTTTACTCGGTTTTTACAAACCTGTCTCCGGAGATATCAGCTACGGCGACCACCGCCTCTCATCTATAAGTATGAGTAAATGGAGGCAGCGTTGCGGGGTAGTGATGCAGGATGGTTATATCTTCTCAGACACTATTGCCCGAAACATAGCCCCGGGAGATGAAAACATTGACAAAGAGAGATTAATAAAGGCAGTTGAAACTGCCAAAATACGAGAATTTGTAGAGTCTTTACCACTCTCCTATAATACGAAGATAGGACAGGACGGGCTGGGATTAAGCCAGGGACAGAAACAGAGAATTCTCATTGCAAGAGCCGTTTACAAAGATCCTGAATTTATTATATTTGATGAAGCTACTAATGCTCTCGATGCGAAGAATGAGCGAGATATTATGAAGAATCTCGATGAGTTTTTCAAAGGCCGTACAGTTGTTGTTGTTGCGCACCGCCTTAGCACCGTGAAAAATGCCGATAATATCATTGTCCTCGACAGAGGTATGATGATAGAGCAAGGCACGCATAAAGAGCTTGTTGCAAATGGAAGTGTATATTACGAACTTGTTAAAAACCAGCTTTATGTCTAATGAGCGCAAATTTGAAATAAGATCGGACGAGGTTAATGACATACTCTCCAAACCACCCTCGTGGATGGTAAGGATTGGCAGTATAATTATGGCCTCTGTCCTTTCACTTATTCTTATAGGTGCAGCATTTTTCAGATATCCGGACATTATCAAGGCACCTATCGTAATAACTTCCGAAAACCTCCCCGCACAATTGGTTGCCAAAAGGTCGGGGAGGATACAGAGTATATTCCCCGATAACGGAGAGTATATTAAGAGGGGTGAGGTAATAGCCATCCTTGAAAACCCCGGCTCCTTCCAAGATTATCAAAAGGTAAGGGAGATCTGCACAAACTATCTCAATCTATCCTCACCTCTGCCGGAAAAACTACTTCTCGGCGAACTTCAGGGAACCTACAGTCAGTTTGTAAAGAGTCTCAAAGAGTACAGAACCTTCATCTCTCTTGATTACCACAGAAAGATGATAAACTCGGTGAGGCAGGAGACGGAGGCAAAGAGAGGGCAGCTTAAGATTGCTCAGAGAAAAGAGGCTATGGCAATAGATCAGTATGAGATTGCCCAGAATTTGTTTGACCGCGAAAAGTCTCTCTTTGACCAGAAAGCAATCTCTCAGCAAGATTTTGATCGAAGCAGAAGTAGTTATCTTGCAGCAGGTCAACAGCTGGAGAGTGCCAGAGAAGAGCTTAACAGAAACAGGGTAGAGGTCATTAAGGGTGAACAGTCTATTCTGGATCTTGAGATGGAGAGAGAGGAGGAGTATAATAGATTAAAAAGAGCAGTTGAGGCCGATCTTGATATTCTTATGTCACAACTTGGAGAGTGGGAGCAGCTTAATCTCTTTATAAGCCCGGTAGACGGAGTAATCTCATTTACAAGCTACTGGCAGGAGAATCAAAATGTTCACAGCGGAGATATTGTTTTTACAGTACTTCCGGAAAAAGAGAAGAAGATTTCGGGAAAACTATTTATACCAATGGCAGGAGCCGGTAAGGTGAGGCCGGGTCAAAAGGTAAATGTAAAACTGGACAGCTATCCATATATGGAGTTTGGAATGGTTCAGGTTGAGGTAAAGAACATCTCTCTATTGCCGGCTAACATCGGAAATGAGAGAGTCTATATTGTAGGAGTTGAGTTTCCGGAAGGTTTGCGTACCAACTATTCTTTAGATCTAAATTTCAGTGAGGAGATGCACGGTGTGGGAGAAATCATTACCGACAATGCATCTGTTCTTAAAAGAATCCTATATCCTGTAAGGCATATGATAAAAAATAATTTTTAACTGATTCTGTTTTTTATTGTATATTTGCCCCGTATGGCCAATCTTGTTAAATATACACTAGGTATTCTAATTCTATCTGCTTACTTTGTAACCAGTCCGGGATTTGGTATTCACGTGTGCTCTAAAGAGGGGACAAGAGATCTTATACTGCTCTCATCAAACACAAGTTGTGACGATATTCACTCTCATTGCGGATGCTCTTCCGGCAGCTGTACCGGGACAAAACACGATAACAACTGCTGTGAAACTGAGATTCACCATTTGGATTCGGAGTACAATATTGTAGAGATAACCTCAACTACTCCGGTACGCTTTTCTGTATTGGATAATGCAATTTTTACATTTGAAGAGGTTGCTCTTTTTAATTTGCAGCTCGGGTATAAATATACCGAGATTCGCCACGGCCCCGATATTCCACACTCAAAAAATATCTGTTCGTATATATCTCAGTGGAGATTGTAGATTTTTTAATAGTAAAAATCACGGCTTAATGTCTTGATTTTTAAGTCTATTATTAACAATCAACAATTTTTATTGAATTTATTATGAACTATAAAAGATTAATATTTTTTACTCTATTTACACTCTTTAGCGGATTATCTCTATACTCCCAAACAGTCAGCGGATCTGTGCGTGTTATGAAGCCGGATGGTTCTGTTGAACCAATGGCTTATGCCTCTGTTTATTGGCTTGAGGGTAAAATTGCTTTGGAATCTGACGATAAAGGCCGTTTCTCGTTTGACAGAAAAAAAACCGACACTGTCTCCCTTATTGCCACATTTGTAGGCCATACCAGAGACACAATTATTTTAGGAAAAGGAGAAAATAAGGCAGATTTTCTTATAAAGGAGGGAGAGGAACTTCAGGCAGCCAGAGTGGTTACCAGGCAGCAGGGAAACTATATATCTAAACTCTCCTCTGTAAAGACAGAGGTTATATCTGCGGCAGGTCTCTGTAAAATGGCCTGTTGTAATCTGGCTGAGAGTTTTGAGAATAGTGCCAGTGTCACTGTAGGCTATTCAGATGCCATTACAGGTGCTCGTCAAATCCGTCTTTTAGGGCTTTCCGGAATCTATACCCAGATGCTGGATGAGAATAGGCCTGTGATGCGCGGAATAGCCTCCCCTTTCGGATTGTCATATATTCCCGGACAGTGGCTGGAGAGCATTCAAATTGCCAAGGGTCCATCCTCTGTTATTAACGGTACAGAGGCAATAACCGGCCAGATAAACCTGGAGCATCGTAAACCTACAACAGAGGAACCATTTTTCCTGAATCTATTCCTTAGCAATACATTAAGGACAGAGGCAAATGTCGCCTCCTCCATTCAGCTGAATAATAAATGGAGCACTGTAATGTTGGGTCACTTCTCTACAGACCCTTCGGATCACGACGGTAACCACGACGGATTCAGAGATGAACCTCAATCACTTCAGTTTAATTTCTCCAACCGCTGGTTATATTTGGGAGAGAATGGGATGCAGATTCGTTTTGGCATAAAAGCATTGAGCGATAACAGACTTGCCGGGCAGACTGCATTTAAAAGGGATACCGAACGGAATCTCAATAGTTGGGGTTCAACTATTAAAAACAAAGGTGTAAACGGATATTTTAAGATAGGTGTGCCACTTAGTCCGGGAAATACCAAGAATATTGCAGCTGTATTAGACTACTCATACCATAAGCTGGACTCATATTTTGGTCTGAAAGATTATAATGCAACCCAGAACTCGCTCTTTGCAAACCTGATGTTTCAGAATCAAATTAATGATTTCCACAAATACACTCTCGGTTTAAGTGCAACTGCAGATGACTATAACGAACATTTCAGAGACTATTATTTAGGCAATTTCTACGATCTTTATCCCGGCAGGTTTGAGAAATCTGTTGGTGCTTACGGTGAGTACACATATACGAACGGGGAGAAGATATCTGTGGTAACAGGAGTAAGAGTGGATTATAACAACTATCACGGCTGGCTTCCGGCACCAAGAATCAACATTAAATATGCATTTGACGAGAAGTTGATTTTCCGTGCACTTGGAGGACGCGGATTTCGCTCTACCAATGTTATTCCGGACAATCTTGGAGTACTCTCTACAGGAAGAAGAGTCGAGACCGGGTCAAACCTGGATATCGAAGATGCCTGGACCTATGGTGCAAACTTAACAGGATACTTTCCATTGGGGCTTGAAGATGCCTCGTTGAGTTTTGACTACTTTAGAACAGATTTCAGAAATCAGGTAATTGTAGACCAGGAGTATGATCTCTCAAAAATTTCGGTCTATAATCTGGATGGGAGGTCATTTACCAACACATATCAACTCGACCTCAATGTAGAGCCAATAGAGAGACTCTCCATTCTTACAACATTCCGCTACACAGACGCAAAGGTTACACTAAAAGGGCAGGGCCTTGTAGAGAAACCGCTAACAAGCAGGTACAAAGGGGTATTTAATGTTCAGTATGCAACAAGAATGAATAAGTGGACATTTGATGTAACTGCCCAGCTGAACGGACCCTCAAGATTGCCTTCATTTTATCAGGAGGGTGGATACTCACCTGTCTATATGATGTTCTATGCACAGGTTACCAAAAAAATCAAAGGGATGGACATCTATGTCGGAGGTGAGAACCTATCTAACTACAGGCAAAAACACGCAATTATTAATTCAGAAACCCCATATAGTGCGGGCTTTAACTCAACAGTAATCTGGGGTCCTCTAATGGGGATAAAGGTATATGCCGGACTCAGATATACAATTTTCAAATAATAGTCGAATTATAACATTTTTTTAATATTTTTACAAAAGATACAATTATGAAAACAATTCATTTAATTACAATTGCAATTCTGTCTGTAATGTTATTTGCAGCAGGCAGTGCCAACGCTCAAACTAAAAAAGCTAAAACAGATGCAGAGGTACTATTCTCTGTTCCTGTGGACTGCCCAAGTTGCCAGAAAAAACTTGAATCTAAACTTCCTTACGAAAAGGGTGTGAAAGATATGAAGATAGACCTAGAAGCCCAGACTATCTGGTTTCTATACAGTTCAGATAAAACAGACAAAGTGACACTTGCAAAAGCACTTGATAAACTTGGATATCCTGCAAAGGAGATAGTTCCGGAGAGTCCTAAGAAATAACCTTTTAATTTTGTAATAAGATGATCTATAGGTTCATCTGTTCATTTTTAGCAATAATCGCCTTTTGCCCTCTCTTCTCACAGATGGCAGAAGGCGGTTCTGTTTTCTACGAGAAGATGAGAACACTCTCCTTTGAGCAGAGGGAGACTCTTATCGCAGAGGAGCTCATTGGCAGGAATATGCCACGGTTTTTAACCGATTTTGTTCCCGTAACGACCAATCAAAGAGATGCTGCCGGCAAAAAGAGACGGGTTGTGATCTTTGTCTCCCCGGATTACCTCTCTATAGGAGACGAGAAGGACTACTTTATTATACCTATGGGTCCGCTCACAGCACAGAGGGTTGCAAATTCTATGGATGCCTCTCTGCCCACACCAAAGGTGGTGGATATAATCTATATAAACTCCAATCTGAAATTGGAACCTTTTAACTTTATCCCCAGAGGCAACAGAAACGAAACCCCCGATATTCTCTACGACCACTCTAAGATAATACAGGCTCAAATTAAGGCCGCCGGTAAAAAGCCCGGAGTATTTGTGGCCGGGACAAAGAAGGATATAGTTATCTCTTCTAAACTGACCGACCCCGCCAGAACAAGACACGTAACAATATACGGTTGGCACAAAAAGGATGGGAAACCCATTCAGCCGGTTACAAATGTTCATATAAACACCTATGTAGATTACAGCCACGGAGTGAGACTAATCTCTAACCGTGTTCTTATAGACGGTAAAGAGTACCGATACAGGGATGTTCTAAAAGATAGCCTTCTGCATACGGTACTAAGTTATGAAACAGAACCTTTTACCATAGTCTCTTATCTGGAAAAACCCGATTTATTATGAAAAAACTCACACTTTTACTTTCGCTGATACTGCTTTCGTTTACATTATCGGCAAATGATGCTACATCCTGGATACGGATTAACCAGGCAGGATATCTCCCGAATGATATTAAAGTGGCAGTTTATATCTCTCTAAATGAGAAATCTTCTCCGGACTTTGTATTGTTTGATGCATTAACAGACAGAGAAGTTTTTAAAGGCATCGGGAAAATCTCCAAAGCATCGGAGTGGGGAATGAAGAGCGCATTCCGGTTTGACTTCTCTAATCTAAAAAGAGAGGGGGGGTACTATATAATCTCCAACGGAGTTAAGTCTCCAAATTTTAAAATTGCCTCAGATTCCTATGAAGGCCTTGCAGATTTTATGTTAGTCTATATGAGGCAGCAGAGATGCGGAGATAATCCCTATACAGGAGTGTTATGCCACCAGCACGACGGCTTTATTGTCGATCACCCTACAAGGAGCGGCGAGAAGATAGATGTAAGGGGAGGGTGGCACGATGCCACAGACTATCTGCAATACCAAACCACATCTGCGACAACTGTCTATCATATGATGTTCGCCTGGGAGCAGCAAAAAGATAAATCTGTTTTCAAAGATCTTTATGACAGCAGAGGCAGGGCCGGCTCAAATGGCGTTCCGGATATTCTAGACGAGATACGCTGGGGTCTGGATTGGCTTATGAAGATGAATCCCGAAGATAAGGTTATGTTTAATCAGATTGCAGATGACAGAGACCACGCAGGATTTCGTCTTCCGCAGAATGATTTGGTAGATTACGGTTGGGGTCCCGGAACAGGGCGCCCGGTCTATTTTGTAACCGGTAAACCCCAGGGGTTGGGTAAGCATATAAACAGAACTACCGGAGTTGCATCTACGGCAGGAAAGTTCTCTTCAAGTTTTGCAATGGGTGCACAGGTTTTTAAAGATATTGATCCCGAATTTGCATCAAAAATGAGAGAGAAATCTATTCAGGCGTTTGATTTTGCTGTTGAATTTCCGGGAAATACCCAAACAGCTTGTCTAAAGTCGCCATACTTCTACGAAGAGGATACTTATGTTGATGATATTGAACTGGCAGCTGCCACAATGTACAACTACAATAAAGATCCCGAGTGGCGCAAAAAGGCAGATTACTGGGGAGAGTTGGAGCCGGTAACTCCCTGGATGGAGCTGGGTCGCGGGAGACACTATCAGTTTTACCCTTTTTTAAATTTGGGACATTACTATCTGGCAAACTCTTCCGACAAAGCAACCAGAGACAAGTATCTGGGCTTTATGCGTGATGGGCTTGAACATCTTAAAAAGAGAGCCGGGGAGGACCCTTTTGTTTTTGGCATTCCATTTTTGTGGTGCTCCAGCAACCTTGTATCTGCAGCTATAACTCACGCACACCTCTACAGAAAAGCATCGGGAGACAACAGCTATTATGAGATGGAGTGTGCTTTGCGTGACTGGCTGTTTGGATGCAACCCGTGGGGAACCTCTATGATTGTCGGCTTCCCAGAAGGGGGCGATTATCCGGATCAGCCTCACTCTTCATACACCAGACACAATGGAGATCTCACATACGGGGGGCTTATAGATGGTCCAATCGAGAGGAACCTCTTTCTAACCAGAGCAGGAAATGCTCTTACCAAACCCGATTCATACGCCATATTTAACAATGGAAAAGCTGTATATCACGACGATATCGGAGACTACTCCTCCAACGAGCCCACGATGGACGGTACAGCAGGTTTGTGTTACTACTTTGCAGCAATGGAGCAGGAGGGTAAAGAGCTCTCAACGGTAAAAGATAACTGGGGAGCGGTAGTGAGATTAAATCCCGCATCTAAGACTATCTATCTTATCTTCTCTGCAGATTCAATGTTTCAGGGGGGAGACAAAGTACTGAAGACTCTAAAGAGAAACAAGATTAAAGGATCTTTCTTTCTAACCGGTAACTTTTTGAGATTAAAAGAGCAAAAGGGTATGATTGAGAGAATTATAAAGGAGGGTCACTATACCGGAGCACACTCAGACAGACATATTTTGTATGCACCTTGGGATAAAAGGGATAAATCTCTTGCTACAACAGATAGCCTTGCAACAGACATAAAGAGAAATTATGACGAACTGGCAAAATTCGGTATTGGACTAAAGGATGCTCCCTGGTATCTTCCTCCTTACGAATGGTACAATAAAGAGTCTGTAAATGTCGCCTCCCGGCTCGGATTAAAGACAATGAACTTTACCCCGGGCACAGCCACTCCGGCCGACTATACCACTCCGGATATGAAGAACTACAGATCCAGCTCCGAACTCATAGATAAACTCTTCGCTTTCGAGAAAAAAGAGGGGCTAAACGGGGCGATTATTCTTATTCACCCGGGTGTGCAGGATAGCCGTACAGACAGGTTATATGATAAACTGGAAGATATTATTAAAAGATTAAAGAGATTGGGATATAATTTTGAGCGTTTTTGATATTTTTTAAATACAATTTATAACTTTGTATCGCACCTTGCATATCTTATTTGCGGGTGCGATATTTTTTTACCCAGTAATATTGGTTTATGTATAAAATTGTCAGGAAAAAATTCCTAACACCCTTGATTGCACTTATGGATGTAGATGCACCAAGGATGGCGCGCTCTGCAAAGCCGGGGCAGTTTCTTATAGTAAGGGTTCACGACAAGGGGGAGAGGATTCCTCTTACCGTTTGTGATTTCGATAGTGAGAAGGGAACGGTAACAATAGTAACCCAGGTTGTGGGTGCATCCAGCAGGAGAATCTGCAATATGGTTGAAGGGGACTCTTTTGTAGATTTCGCAGGCCCTTTGGGTCAACCGTCGGAGTTTATACATATGTCAAGAGAGGAGTTATCTGCAAAACGATTTATATTTATTGCCGGTGGTCTGGGAACGGCTCCGGTTTACCCTCAGGTGAAGTTTCTTCACTCAATGGGTGCAAAAGTAGATGTAATAATCGGGGCTAAGAGTAAAGATATGGTAATCTTCGAACAGGAGATGAGATCTATCTGCGACAATCTCTATATCTGCACCGATGACGGCTCATACGGGAAAAAAGGTTTGGTGACCGAGATGCTCAAAGAGCTGCTGGACAGGGGAGAGAGATACGACCAGGCTGTTGCAATAGGACCTATGATTATGATGAAGTTTGTAACTCTTACTGCAAAACCCTATAATCTTCCGCTCATTGTGAGTTTGAATACCCTTATGGTAGACGGTACCGGAATGTGTGGAGCTTGCCGTGTTTCAGTTGGGAGCAAGACGAAATTTGCGTGTGTAGACGGTCCGGAATTTGATGCTTATCTTGTAGATTTTGAGGAAGCTATGAGACGTCAAGGGATGTACAAAAACATCGAGCAGCAGGCCGACCATAAATGTAAAATTGGGATAGAGCGGCAGCAGTAACCCGGGTAAAAAATATTATTCAGAGATTTTATGAGAAACAAGATACCAAGAGTTCCGGTTAGGGAGCAGGACCCCAAAGAGAGGGTTAAGAATTTTAGTGAGGTTTGTTTTGGATATAACGAAGAGGAGGCTATGCTGGAGGCCTCAAGATGTTTAGGTTGCAAGAATCCGGCCTGCGTTAAGGATTGTCCTGTCAATATTCAGATTCCTCAATTTATCTACCAGGTGGAGCTGGGCAACTTTGAAGAGGCTGCGAGGATTCTTTTTACAGACAGTTCACTACCTGCTGTTTGCGGAAGGGTGTGCCCTCAGGAGTCCCAGTGCGAAGGGAAATGTATTCTTGGAGTTAAAGGAGAGCCTGTTGCTATTGGAAAACTGGAGAGATTCGTGGCAGACTGGAGTCGTGAGAAGGGGATTAAATTTACAGACCGTAAACCTCTTAACGGAAAGAGTGTTGCCGTAATAGGCAGCGGACCGGCGGGAATAGCCTGCGCAACCGACCTTGCGAAGATGGGTTATGATGTAACAATTTTTGAAGCTCTTCACGAACCGGGTGGTGTTTTACAATATGGTATCCCGGAGTTTCGTCTTCCCAAGGAGGATGTAGTGAAGGCAGAGATCGACAATGTACGCTCGCTTGGGGTTAAAATTGAGACCAATGTAGTTGTGGGCAGAACAGTTACAATCGATTCACTTATGGATGATGAGGGGTTCTCTGCAATCTTTATCGGTTCCGGAGCAGGACTGCCTAAATTTATGGGTATTCCGGGGGAGAATCTCAATGCGGTTGTATCTGCAAATGAGTTTTTAACCAGAAGCAACCTTATGAGAGCATACGATCCCGAGTATGAAACTCCAATATATGTTGGAAAGAGGGTTGCTGTTGTTGGCGGTGGAAATGTGGCAATGGATGCTGCGCGTACTGCACAGCGTCTGGGTGCTCAGGTAACTGTGGTTTACCGCAGAACTGAGAAGGAGTTGCCGGCCAGAGTAGAGGAGGTCCACCACGCAAAGGAGGAGGGGATAGTTTTTAGAATGCTTACAAACCCGGTAGAGGTTCTGGGTGACGATAAGGGCTGGGTAAGAGGGTTAACCTGTATTAAAATGGAGCTTGGAGAGCCGGATGCCAGCGGAAGAAGGTCTCCTGTACCTATTCCCGATTCAAATTTCGATATAGAAACAGATGTGGTGATTATGTCACTTGGTACATCTCCAAACCCACTTATTGCAACAACCACTCCCGGCCTGCAGACAAATCGCTGGGATTGCCTTGTGGCAGATGAGAGCGGGGCTACAACCCGTCCCGGAGTATTTGCCGGAGGTGATGTTGTAACAGGAGCTGCTACTGTAATTCTTGCTATGGGTGCCGGACGAAAAGCGGCAGAGGCAATTGATATATATCTGCAGAGCAAATAAACAACTTTTTTGACTAAATTTGCGGGTTTAATAATTGGATGTAATGGCACAAAAACCCTCAATACCTAAAGGAACAAGAGATTTCGGACCTGTGGAGATGGCCCGCAGAGACTATATTTTCAACACAATCAGAAGTACTTTTAAATTGTACGGATACTCTCCGATTGAGACTCCGGCAATGGAAAATCTTACATCTCTGCTAGGTAAATATGGCGAAGAGGGAGACCGCCTGCTCTTTAAAGTGCTCAACTCCGGAGATGCGTTTGCAGGCGTGGAGCCATCTATGCTTTCAAATAGCAATTCTCTTTCACTCAAGGTTTGTGAGAAGGGGCTCAGGTATGATCTTACTGTACCTTTTGCCCGTTTTGTGGTGCAGCATCAGAATGAGATAGTGTTTCCGTTCAAGAGATATCAGATTCAACCCGTATGGCGTGCAGATCGTCCTCAAAAGGGGCGCTACAGGGAGTTTTATCAGTGCGATGTAGATGTTATCGGCAGCAACTCTCTGCTTAACGAGCTTGAACTTGTTCAGATAACAGATGCCATCTTTCGTTCTCTGGGAGTTGGGGTGACAATAAAGATCAATAACAGAAAGGTACTCTCCGGGATTGCAGAGGTGATAGGGCATCCCGATAAACTCACCGATATAACTATTGCAATTGACAAGATTGATAAGATAGGGCTGGAAGAGGTTAAAAAAGAGCTCTTCTCAAGAGGTATTGAGACAGAGGCAATAAATAAAATTGAGCCGATTTTACTCCTAAGCGGGTCAACAGCCCAAAAACTTGAGGCTATGAGGCCAATTCTCTCTTCATCTGCAGTGGGTACTCTTGGGCTGGACGAACTTACCCGGGTGTTTGAACTCATCTCTATTGCCGGGGTAGACCGGGAGTGTGAACTGGATCTTTCGCTTGCCAGGGGGCTCAACTACTATACAGGGGCCATCTTTGAAGTAAAGGCAAAAGGGGTTGAGATAGGGAGTATTTGCGGAGGAGGCAGATATGACGATCTTACCGGTATCTTTGGTCTTCCCGGAGTGTCGGGAGTTGGTATCTCGTTCGGGGCAGACCGTATCTATGATGTACTGCTGGCCCTAGATAAGTTCCCGGCTGAGGCTGCCGGAGGAACCAAGGTTCTTTTTGCCAACTTGGGCGAAAAGGAGCAGGAGTTTATAATACCAATTTTAAAACTCCTCAGGGCACAAGGGGTGGTTGCAGAGATCTATACCGAGGTAACAAAACTAAAAAAACAGTTTGACTACGCAGACAAAAGAGCCATACCATATCTTGTTATTGTGGGAGAAGAGGAGGTCTCTAAGGGGATTGTGAACCTGAAAGAGCTTAAAACGGGAGAACAAAAAACGCTCTCCATTAATGAGTTAATAGCCTTTTTCTCAAATTAACGGAAATTAAATTTGGATTCTGACGGATATTGCTTTATCTTTGTAGCCCGTTAAAAAATTGACATTACCAACAAAAGAAATATACCGCGGAGTGGAGCAGTTGGTAGCTCGTTGGGCTCATAACCCAAAGGTCACAGGTTCGAGTCCTGTCTCCGCTACTTAAAGAGCTGTCTGAAATATCAGGCAGCTTTTTTTTGCGGTCAATAACAACGGCTTCCGGTGTTAGCTCGGAAAATCCTCCCCACCTGCGGCGGGTCCCGTCCCTATTCGGGAGCCAATGTTTTCCTTTGCTAACACCGATATAGCCTTTTTTGTTATTGACTGCAAAAAACTATCTTGCTTGTTTCTGTTAATAGTAAAACAATTACAGTAAAATATTTCATAATTATTTGGGCAAAATATATTAAAATCATAATTTTACGCTCCATAGCCTGAGACCTCTTCTACACTTGAATCTACAGATGAAAATTGTAACTCATAATATTAACGACACAATAATTGCCGAGGTTACTTCGGATGAAATTATCATTAACAATCCGGAAGACGGGCTGGACTTGATGGGAAACCTGTACTATCAAGGCTTCGACAGAATTGTCATTAATGAAAAGAACATCACATCTGACTTTTTTGATCTTAAAAATGGAATTGCAGGAGAAATTCTTCAAAAATTTTCAACTTATCGCATTCGTTTGGCAATAGTTGGCGACTTCTCTAAACGCACAAGTAAAAGTTTAACTGATTTCATTTATGAAAGCAACAAAGGCAAACAAATTATTTTTGTTACTTCTACTGCAGATGCTATAAAAATCCTTTCAACCTAATGAACTTTAACATCAGAATTATTAATGTGTTTTTACAATTGTAACATAGCAAATATTATTGCGCGATCAGAAAAATTACACTTAATTTATACGTTATAAAAATGACATTATAATGAAAAAAAATCACTTTGGAAATATATTGGTAATTGCAACTACATTCATTCTTTTTGCAATAGCACTTTTTACTACCGGTTTAACAAAAGATTTATTACTTGAATCTGGAATATTGTTGGTCTCAATTAAAATAATAATAATGAGCCATAGAACTGCTAACTCAAATATGGAGATAATTAAGAAGTTGAATGAGATAAATGAAAAACTCAAGAATCCATAAGGGATCTAAATTCAGCAAATAGTGCACCTAAACTCACTTATGTTAGGAGTTCAATTTATTTTTATTGATGAAAGTTATAACTCATAATATTAACGATACAATAGTTGCCGAGGTTACTTCGGATGAAATTATCATTAACAATCCGGAAGACGGGCTGGACTTGATGGGAAACCTTTCAACCTAATGATCTTAAACAATGCCAAATCTTTAAACCTTTAGTTTAAAGGAATAAGTGCAATTTAATATAATTTAAAAACAGATATATGGTAAAAAACTCTTTTGTTGTTTTATTTAGCTGTGTTTTATTAAGCAGCTGTTCATCATTTTATCAATTTGTTAATGTAAGTCCTTCAAGCAAATTGAAAGAGATATCTTATTCAAAAGAATCTCCGAATAATCTTTATGAATTTTATTATTCGGACACTTTAGGTAACGAATATCTGCGTGAGCTAAAAAACGAGTATAATATAGAATTTTTAGTGAATGGAGAAAAGAGCGACATTGATAAAATCAAGAGTATCTTAGATTGGACAAGCAAGCAGTGGGAGCACAATGGAAGTAATAATCCAACAAAACAAGATGCTTTAACAATTTTAAAAGAAGCTCAGGAAGGGAAACGATTTCGTTGTGTAGAGTATGGCATTGTCGCGACGGCCGCCCTTAACAGTGTTGGAATACCAGCCAGAACATTGGGACTAAAAACAAGAGATGTAGAAAAAGTAATGCGTGGAGCAGGACACGTTGTTAGTGAGGTATATTCTAAAGAGCTTGACAAGTGGATTTTTATAGACCCTCAATTTAATATTATTCCGACTTTAAACGGATACCCATTAAATGGCGTAGAATTTCAAAAAGAGATATTCAACAAAAATGCGGAATTAAAGCTTATTAACAAGCAAGGAGAACTGACTAAGGAGGATTCAGACAATTATATTAAATGGGTAGGAAAATATTTATTCTATTTTGATGTTTTGTTTGACCAAAAAACACTAAATTCCAGCAAAATAAAGACAATCAACGGAATGACTAAAATAACTTTGGTGCCTGTAGGATATAAAGAACCACGAATTTTTCAACGACGCTATAAAATAGACTATAGTTATTATACTAATTCATTGAATGACTTTTATAGAAAACCAAGTACCGAATAATTATTGACAAACGAATAACTGCAGATGGTAAGTAGATTAACCTTTAGGAGTATTGCTCCTTGTGGCGTTATATGTGATTTATGTCTGGGATATCAGCGACAGAAAAACAGATGCGTCGGGTGTTATGATATTGGCAATAAGCCATTTCACTGCACTGTTTGTAGCATAAGAAAATGCGCTGAAAAGGGAGAGAATGAAGACCTTCTGTGTAATGAGTGCGATAAATTCCCCTGCAGGAGAATTAAGGATTTAGATAAACGGTACACAAAAAAATATGGCGAAAGTCCAATCCAAAACTTAAAAAGTATAAAAGAGATTGGATTGGCAAATTTTATTGACAAAGAGGAGGAGAATTGGAAATGTGATGTTTGTGGCCAGATGTTGTGTGTTCACAGGGAACTTTGCCTGATATGCGGAAGCAGGAATAAGAATTTTCCACAGAACTTTTAATGTTTTTTTAAATGAAATTTAACACAACATCAATTTTTATAATTGCTTTTTCGTTCAGCCTTGTATTTAACAATATGAGCGCTCAAAATGTGAGGCAAAAAACGGATGAGACCATTTTTGTTTTTGGAGGAGACATTAGCCTGAAATTTGTCCAGTATGTTGTTGATTTGACAAAAAAGCAAAATCCAAAAGTTTGCTATCTCCCAACAGCCAGTGCAGACAATGAAGATAACATTAAGCTTTGGAGCTTTTTCTGTAAACAGTTGTCAATTGAGCCATTTGTTTTAAAAGTTTGGGTCAGTTCCGATGATTCGCCAAAAACTTTTGAGGAGACATTGTTAGATATGGATGCAATTGTTGTTGGTGGGGGCAATACTCTAAATATGATTGGCATTTGGAAAGCGCAGGGTATTGATATTATCCTAAATAAAGCACTAAAAAAAGGGGTAGTCTTAGCAGGCGGTAGTGCAGGCTCAATCTGCTGGTTTAAAAGCGGAATAAGTGACTCTCGTCCCGTAAAATTGAGCATTGTAAATGGGTTGGGATTTCTCAAGTATAGCAATTGCCCACACTATTCTGTAGAAGCAAGAAGCGCTCTGTATCTTCAAATGATAAAAGAGAAACAGATGCCTTTCGGGTATGCGTGTGATGACCGTGCCGGGATTCTTTTTAAAAATGGAAAAGCTGTAGATTTTGTGAGTCAAAGCGACAAACATAACTCGTTTTTTATCAAAAAACGGAACGGTGTTATTCAGGAAATTAAAATGGAGTCACGAATCCTAATCAATAAAAATGCTCTTGCAGATAGTACTTATATCTGCACATCTGTTAAGCAGAAACTTAAGGATTTAATAGACATAGACAATGTAACCACCCCGTTAAACTCATTTGTGACTGAACAAAAAAATGTTCGATTAAAAAAAGAGGGTATAGCAGAAACAGAGAGAGATGCCGTATTGAATATTGGGATTGAGAAAATCTTCATATATGATAATAAGTTAGCCGGAGTAGTAAATGATGCCTACATAAAATCGTTTGGATATGGATTATGGTATTTTTACAATTGTAACGGAGTGTGGAAAAGCGTTGGCGAAGACATTGGAGGAGAAACCGTTTTTGAAAGTGAAATAACATTCAGGGAAAAGGCAGCAAATATGATTGCTCGGGCAGAAAAACTTTATCCCCCCAATGCTTCATAATAAGAAACCTGCCTGTAGCTAAAGTCCCAGCAATAATTTTAACAGGGGATAGTTATTATATAGAGATGATAAATGAAAGAATTTTCCCCAAATCGTTGAAAGTACTCTCAATAGTTTTATGTCAGAATGATATCTTTGTAAAAAATGAGCTATGAACTTTAGAATAAGAGAGGCCAACCCGAATGATATTGATATAATCTTCAATTTTATTTGTGAGCTCGCCGAATATGAAAAGCTGCGTGATGATGTTACTGCAACACCCGAACTGTTAAACGAATCTCTATTTGTGAAAAAGCAGGCCGAGGTACTGATTGCCGAAGTGGCAGGTGACTCGGCAACCATTGTGGGCTCTGCCTATAACTCTGGTAATTATACCGCCGTTGGGTTTGCTCTTTTTTTTCACAATTTCTCCACCTTTAAAGGGCGGGCCTGTCTCTACCTGGAAGATATCTATGTAAAACCGGAGTACAGGGGTAAAGGTTACGGTAAGCAGCTTATCAAAGAGTTGGCGGCAATAGCCGTGAACAGAAAATGTGACAGATTCGAGTGGAGTGTTCTTGACTGGAACGAGCCTTCAATAAAGTTCTACAAATCTATGGGTGCGATACCTATGGATGAGTGGACAGTTTACAGGCTAACCGGAGAGTCACTCAAGAAGCTTGCAGGATTGTAAAACAGACGAGGTTATTGAAAGCCATTCAAACAGTGGAAGGGTTATGCGGAAATAATCTTAAGTTGGAATATGGAGGAATCTCCCCTTTTCCCTTCAACAAAAATTTCCGGGTCGTATGATACATAAAGATCAATCTCATCTGAGGGAAGTGATTCATTATTGAAGTTGATCAATAACTCTTTAACCACCATATTGTAACCTATTTTGGGTGAGATTACATCCATTGCCCACTCTACATAACGGGCATTGTTGGTATGCATATTTATATCAATATCAGACAAACAGACAACCCTCTTACCGGCAAAGAGAGCATTAGACGGGGTCGATAATCTCTGAGCAGGCTCTTTTATTGCATCTTCGGAGAGTGCGCCCTTCATTTCATCCCCTAAAACACTCTCGATTCTCTGAACCCTTCTGCTTAGATGATTGATTACCAACCAAGATGAGGTGGCTAATATAACATCTTCACCCTTTTTATCTATAACCTTAAAATCCCTGAATCCAAAAAGTCTGTCTGCCCCTTTATGCCAGGTGGTCATAGAGAGCTCCTCTCTCCAAACCGGCATTTTCAAGAATTTAACGTGAACTCTGGAGAGAACCCAAACATTACCGGACTCTATAAGTTGATCATAACCAAATCCCAGTGACAGTGCGTGAGTGCCAGCCATCTCCTGGGCGTGATTCATAAATGCGAAGGGCTTAAAATTACCCTTGTGGTCGGTCTCATAACTTTTAACCGAAAACTCCTCAGTATAGCTCATCATAATAGTGCAAAGTTAAGATTTATGTACTACCTTTGTATCCCTGTATAACAATCCATATTAATTTTTTTTATGAGCACCAAGTATGTATTTGTTTTGGGAGGAGTTACCTCTTCCCTGGGAAAAGGTATTATTTCGGCATCGTTGGCAAAACTTCTTCAAGCCAGAGGATTGTCTGTGACAATTCAGAAATTTGACCCCTATATCAATGTAGACCCGGGAACTCTTAACCCCTACGAACACGGCGAATGCTATGTTACCGAAGATGGTGCCGAGACAGATCTCGATCTGGGACACTATGAGAGATTCCTGAATGTTCACACCAGCAAGGCTAATAATGTAACTACCGGCAGAATCTACAGGACAGTTATAGACAAAGAGCGGGAGGGAGCATATCTGGGAAAAACTGTACAAGTTGTACCCCACATTACCGATGAGATTAAGAGAAGAATGCTCCATCTTGGAAAAGGTGGAAAATATGATGTTATCATTACAGAACTCGGTGGAACTGTCGGTGACATTGAGTCACTTCCATTTGTGGAGGCTGTTAGGCAGCTGCAGTGGGAGTTGCCCGACGAAGATTGTTTGGTAATACATCTTACCCTTGTTCCTTACCTGAGTGCTGCAAAGGAGCTTAAAACAAAGCCGACTCAACACTCGGTGAGAATGCTTCAGCAAAACGGAGTACACGCAGATATTCTTGTTTGCAGAACTGAGCATCCGTTATCTGCAGAGATTAGAAGAAAGGTGGCACTCTTTTGTAATGTAAGGCCAAACGCAGTTATTGAATCAATTGATGCAAAGAGCATTTACGAGGTTCCTCTGCTTATGGTAAAAGAGAAATTAGACGAGCTTGTTTTAACGAAGTTCCGACTGCCTGCAATTAATAACACTCCTGATCTTGCCCGCTGGAGATCTTTTCTGGAGAGGCTTTTCAACCCCAAAGAGGAGGTTCATATTGCCCTTGTCGGAAAATATGTAGAGTTGCAGGATGCATATAAATCTATCCTGGAGTCATTTATTCACGCAGGTGCAGAGAATGAGTGTAAAGTTGTTGTACACACGATACACAGTGAACATATTACTGAGACGAATGCATCTGAATTGTTAAAGGATATGCACGGAATACTGGTTGCCCCGGGGTTTGGTGAGAGAGGGATTGAGGGAAAGATAAATGCAGTTAAGTATGCTAGAGAGAACAAAATTCCGTTTCTTGGAATTTGCCTCGGTATGCAGATGGCTGTGATAGAGTTTGCCAGAAATGTACTCGGCCTGGAAGATGCAATGACAACCGAGATTAAGTCAAATGCAAAGAATCCTGTTATAGACCTGATGGAAGATCAAAAGTCTCTCACAACAAAGGGTGGAACAATGAGGCTTGGCGCATATAATTGCAAAATAGAGAAAGAGTCTCTTGCAAACAAAATTTACGGCACACTTGATATATCTGAGAGACACAGGCATCGTTACGAGATGAATAATATCTATGTAGATATGCTTGCACAAAAAGGGCTTGTACCAAGCGGTAAAAACCTGGAGACAGGGTTAGTCGAGATTGTTGAGATACCAGCACATCCATTTTTTATTGGAGTTCAATTCCATCCGGAACTTAAAAGCACGCCGGAGAACCCTCATCCACTTTTCGTAGCTCTTGTAAAGGCAGCAATGAAAAGGAAGAGAGGTGAGCAATAAAATTTTGTGGTGCGGTTATCATAACTTGGTCTGATTCTTGATATATAAGTTGTATTATGATACAATTAAGAGCCATAATAACGATAGCATCTCTAATAATGTTCTCATCAATTGTAACATCAGATGCTCAGGCACCTAAGGTAAAGCGTTATACCGTTAAAGTGCTTGAGACACTGCCTCACAGTGTTAACTCATATACTCAGGGGCTCTTCTTCTATAAGGGGAGGCTGTTCGAGAGTTCCGGTCAGTACGGGCAATCATTTTTCCACGAAGTAGATTTAAAAAAAGGAACTTCAATAAGAAGCTTCAAACTTCCATCAAAATACTTTGCAGAAGGAGCTGTTGCATATAAAGATAGGCTCTACCTGCTTACCTGGCAGGAGAGAGAGGTTCTGGTTTATGATATAAATACCTTCAAACATTTGGGAACCCTCTATAATCCAAGAGATGGGTGGGGTCTCACAACTGATGGTACTAACCTTATCACTACAGACGGCTCATCATTTATATACTTTCACGATCCGGAGAGCTTCCGTCAACTCTCAAAAATTGAGGTGACCCTAAGCGGAGAGAAAGTAGAGTATCTAAACGAACTGGAGTTCATTAACGGCGAGATCTGGGCAAACATATACGAAGAGGATGTAATATTAATAATAAATCCGAAAACCGGAGTTGTGCGTGCCACTCTGGACTGCAGGAGGCTGCTCCCTGTCGCTCTCAAAACAACCTCTACAGATGTGCTTAACGGCATTGCCTTTAACCCTGCAGATAGTTCACTCTACCTTACGGGTAAAAACTGGCCTAAAATGTATCGGGTCGAGTTGCCAAAGTAATATGCCTTTTCCCCGAAGGCCCCTTCAATCTTTTCACGGTAAAACCAGATTCTCTTAATGCAATCTTTACACTTCCCCTGGATGAGTATGTAATTAGGATTGACCCACCGGACATCATCGAGAATAACCCTTTAAAAATTTCTCTGCTCCAAAGTTCCGGCTGAATATTAGGTGAAAAGGCATCAAAATAGACAATATCTACATTCGATATTACCCCTTTTAAACTATCACCTTCAAGCTCTTTTATATCACGCTCAATTTTTGTAAGATTGAAGTTATTTAGAATTTTTTCGCTTACTCCCCACTGGACGGAGTGAATTTTCTCAAGGATGGAGTTATAATCTCGCCCTAAAAAAATCTCGTAATTAAGACACTTTAACTCCTGTACGGTTACCGGATATTTCTCAAGAGCTATATAGTTGAAAATTAAATCTTTGTGCTTTAAAGCCTCAATTGCGGTAAGTACACAGTTTAGACCGGTTCCAAGGCCTATCTCCAAGATGCTAATGCATTTGTGAATCGGTTCTACCGAAGCTCTCTTCTCATTAAGAAATCTATTTAATCCGTTATTGATAAAGATGTGCAGGCTCTCTGCCAGTGCTCCGTTAACAGAGTGGTAGCACTCATCCTCTTCGCACAACCTTATTGTAGAGGAGCCATCTGCAGTTATTACTATCTCTCTTTTCAAAATATTAACCAATTCTGAGCCATTGTTAATGTTGCAAATGTAAATCTTTCTTCCAATTTTTTTATCTTTGCACGTTAGAGATTGAATGATTTAAGATTTAATCAAATAACGTAACTAAAAATAAGATATATAAAATGGCATTTATTACAGGTTTACTAAAAAGATTTTTCGGCACTAAATCTGAAAGAGATATAAAAGAGATTCAACCATATGTAGATAAGGCTCTCCTTGCATATTCCAGAATAGATCTGCTCACACATAATGAGCTTCGCAATGAATCTCAAAGGCTTAGAAAGGTTGTTCAGGATAAAATTGCAGCTGATGAAGAGAGGAAAAAATCACTTCGTGCAAGGCTGGACGATGTTATGATTGATGTCAAAGAGAAGGAGGAGCTGGCAACAGAGGTAGATAAACTCACAAAGAAGATTGATGAAAAGATAGAGGAGGTATTACTGGAGATATTGCCGGAAGCTTTTGCCATTATGAAATCTACCGCAAGGAGATTTAAAGAGAACTCTCAAATTATTGTAACTGCCTCTCAGTCAGATAGAGATTTGGCAGCCAAACACGACTTTGTCTCTATTGAGGGAGATGATGCAATTTGGAAAAACAGCTGGATGGCAGGTGGAAATGTCATTGTTTGGGATATGGTTCACTATGATGTACAGCTAATTGGCGGGGTTGCCCTGCATCAGGGTAAGATTGCGGAGATGGGTACAGGTGAGGGAAAAACTCTGGTTGCAACGCTGCCGGTATTCCTAAATGCAATAGCCGGAAAGGGGGTACACATTGTAACTGTCAACGACTACCTCTCAAAGCGTGACTCGGAGTGGATGGGACCGCTCTATCAGTTCCACGGACTCAAAGTAGATTGTATTGACAAACATCAGCCTAACTCAGACCAGAGAAAAGCAGCATATAAGGCAGATATTACATTTGGAACAAATAACGAGTTCGGGTTTGACTATCTGCGGGACAATATGGCAATCAACCCGGAAGATCTGGTTCAAAAGAAGCATCACTATGCAATTGTCGATGAGGTTGACTCGGTGCTTATCGATGACGCCAGAACTCCGTTGATAATTTCCGGACCTGTTCCCAAAGGAGATGAGCAGCAGTTTAATGAATACAAGCCAATAGTAGAGAGACTTTATAGTGCCCAAAGAACTCTTGTAACCCAATTGCTCAACGAAGCCAAAAAGAAACTTCAGGAGAACAACGAAGAGGAGGGGGGAAAGCTGCTTTTAAGAGCCCATAAAGGTCTTCCGAGATACAATCCGCTTATCAAATATCTGAGTGAATCGGGTATGAAGCAGGTTCTCCTTAAGACTGAGAACTTCTATATGCAGGATAATAATAAGCAGATGCACATCGTTACAGATGATCTCTTCTTTATTATTGATGAGAAACAGAGGTCTGTAGAGCTTACCGATAAAGGTCACGAATTAATCGGTAAAAATGTGAGTGACAGCGATTTCTTTATTTTGCCGGATATTGGAACCGAGATTGCAGATATAGAGAGGAGTGAGAAATCTCCGGAAGAAAAATTATCTGCAAAAGATTCGCTTCTTGCAGAATATGCAATTAAGAGCGAGAGGGTCCATACAGTTAATCAACTGCTTAAATCCTACACAATGTTTGAGAAGGATGTTGAGTATGTGGTGATGGATAACAAGATTAAGATTGTAGATGAGCAGACCGGTCGTATTCTGGAGGGAAGGCGTTACTCAGACGGACTTCACCAGGCAATTGAAGCCAAAGAGTCGGTTAAGGTAGAGGCTGCAACACAGACATTTGCCACCATTACCCTGCAGAACTACTTCCGTATGTACCATAAGTTGGCCGGTATGACCGGTACAGCTGAGACAGAGGCTGGTGAGTTTTGGTCAATCTATAAACTTGATGTGGTTGTGATACCTACCAACCGCCCTGTGGTTAGAAAGGATCTGGAAGACCTTATATACAAAACTAAAAGAGAGAAGTACAACGCTGTTATAGATGAGATTGTTGCACTTACAAAAATTGGCAGGCCGGTACTTGTAGGTACAACCTCTGTTGAGGTATCTGAGCTATTGAGCAGGATGTTAAAAATCAGGGGGATAAAGCACAATGTCCTAAATGCAAAACAGCACGCCAAAGAGGCAGAGATTGTGGCAGAGGCGGGTCAGGCGGGCTCGGTTACTATTGCAACCAATATGGCTGGTCGAGGTACAGATATAAAGCTTGGGAGTGGTGTTAAGGAGGCAGGAGGACTTGCTATCATTGGTACAGAGCGACACGACTCACGACGAGTAGACCGTCAGTTAAGAGGTCGTGCCGGTCGTCAGGGAGACCCTGGATCTTCAAGTTTCTTTGTATCTCTGGAAGATGATCTTATGCGTCTTTTCGGTTCTGAGAGAATTGCAGGGCTTGTAGATAAGATGGGTATGAAGGAGGGAGAGGTTCTTCAACATTCAATGCTCTCTAAATCAATTGAAAGAGCTCAAAGAAAAGTGGAGGAGAACAACTTTGGGCAGAGGAAAAGGCTCCTTGAGTATGACGATGTAATGAACTCTCAAAGAGAGGTTGTCTACACCCGTCGCAGAAATGCACTTTATGGAGAGAGGATTGATGTAGACATCCAGAATATGATGACAGATTTCTCTGAATCAATAACTCAAAACTCTCACGGATCTCTTTCATTTGAAGAGTTCAGCCTGGAGACAATCAGGCAGATCTCCATAGAACCGGGAATGGATGAAGCGTTCTATACAGATGCCAAAGCAGAAGAGGTTGCCGAGAAATTGCTGGAGAATGTTCAGAGTGTGTATAAAAGAAGACAGGATATTCTTGTTAACCACGCCTGGCCAATTGTAAAACAGATTTACGAAACCCAGAGCGCAACTTACGATAATATAGCAATTCCCGTAAGTGACGGAGCAAAAATAATGCAGGTTATTGT